>ERZ791618.358-NODE-358-length-24169-cov-2.250187_pt1 | contig 24169 bp, 19 predicted proteins | sample MGYA00510059_ERZ791618 | MGnify/ENA primary metagenome ERZ791618 (study PRJEB30046, sample SAMN00715159) | human gut metagenome | study: EMG produced TPA metagenomics assembly of the A metagenome-wide association study of gut microbiota in type 2...
GAACATCCGGAAAAACCGATCAAACTTCCTATGAGTAATGCTGCAATATATTTATATCTTTTCATAACTTTTTATATTTTAAAGATGAGAAATTAGAAAGTGAGGTTAGCACCAATCGTCCATGTTCTGGCCTGAGGATACACACCATAGTCAACACCAAGTGAAGTACCACCCGATGAAATTTCAGGGTCGAAACCATGATATTTAGTGAAAGTAAACAAGTTCTCTGCTGCTACGTAGAAGCGCAGTGAAGAAACAAACACTTTCTGTGTTAATGCCGCCGGCAAAGTGTAACCTATTTGAATGTTTTTCAGACGCAAATAACTGCCATCGTAAACGTACAAATCAGATGATTGCCAGTTTGTATTATCACCCAGCATAAAACGAGGGATACGGTTAGAAGTACCTTCACCGGTCCAACGGTTCAGCATCCATGAAGGAAGATTAGTAGCTGAGATATCGGTACGGCGAGTTGCATCATAAATATCATTACCCATAGTACCTTGCCACATCATACTCAAATCGAAGTTCTTCCAACTTACATTCAAATTAAGGCCATAAGTCCAGTCCGGCATACCTTTTCCGATATCGGTACGGTCATCAGCATCAATTGAACCACTTCCATCCACATCCACGAAACGAACATCACCGGGGACTGCGTTCGGCTGTATCAATTCTCCCTTAGAGTTAGTATAAGCATTCACTTCATCCATATTCTGGAATACACCTGCAGTTTTGTATCCATAGAAGTATGGGAAAGGTTTACCATTCTGAGCACGGCTGATTGTACCTGTACCTTGGAAAGAATCAAGGTTTGCCCAACCAGATTCGTTTCCATATTCAATCAGCTTATTCTTTAAATAGGTCAGATTACCACCAATGCGGAAGTTCCAGTCAGATACGCGGAATCTGTATGCTGCTTCCAATTCAATACCACTGTTTTCCATCTTACCTACGTTACCAATCGGTTTGGATTCACCCACATAGGAAGGGATATTCATTTCCATCAACATACCATTGGTAGTTTTCTTGTAATAGTCGGCAGTAAAAGTCAAAGCGTTATTAAAGAAACCAAAGTCAATACCAAAGTCCAGTTGTTCTGATTCTTCCCATTTCAGGTCAGGATTAGCGAGTCCACTGGCCTTCACCCCATTGATCACCTTTTCTCCGGCTCCGAAAATGTAATTATTACCGGTTGAAGTTAACACAGTATATTTAAAATTACCGATATTTTCATTACCATTCTTACCCCAAGAGAAACGGACTTTTGTAGATGTCAGCCACTCAGGACGTTTCTGCATAAACTTTTCGTTTGTCAAATTCCATCCCAGTGAGAAGGAAGGGAATACAGCATAGTGATTATTAGATCCGAAACGGGAAGAGCCGTCACGACGGATTGTAACCTGGAACATATAACGTTCGTCATAGTTATAGCTGGCCCGTGCAAAAAGAGAAGCCAATGTAGCGATCTCAGAAGGAGCACCCGCTGCTGTCTGATCACCATCTGCTGCCTGTCCGGTACTCGCATTGAGATAAGGACGGCTATAATTGATAATATTGTTACGTGTACCTCTAAGATATGAACCAGTATTCTTCTTTGCTGACTGACCTAACAAAACAGAGAAGGTATGCTTATCAATCGTCTTATCATACATCAACACATTTTCCAACTGCCAAACAGTCCCGTCATGCTTCTCTGAGTAGGCAGTAGAGCGTGATGAAGCACCACCACTTCTCAAATAGTAAAGAGGAGTATAGCCATCATTGCCCCAGAAAGAGAGGTCGGCACCATAAGAAGTCTTGAATCTCAGATTATCCCATAATTGCAATTCTGCAGAAAAATTAGCCACAAACTTATGGCTCCAGTTCTTTGCACCGGGCAAAGAAAGATTAGCAATCGGATTGGTCATTTCACCAAATTCCGAACCGGGAATACTAAAGAGCTTACCGTTACGTGGGTCATAAATCGGAGTGTAGTCCGTTGTATTAGCATACTTGTCAAGCTGAGCCTGTGCAGCATCTCCTTCATCATAAACGGTCAACATCGGAGATAAAGCCAAAGCAGAACCTAACGGAGATCCCCAAGTGGAGTTAGCTTCGATGCCGGTACTTTTAATACGGGCATAAGAAAGATTGGAAGTCACTTTCAGACTATTCAACCAATTACGGTTCTTAGATTCATCGAAGAGAGTATATTGTGTATTGCTACGCAAAGTCAGACGCTCATAGTTAGAACGATTAAAGTTACCACCCACAATACCATCTTGGGTATAATAACCAGCTGAGAACAAGTAGTTCACCTTATCACTCGCACCACTCACACTCACCTGATGATTCATTACGGGAGCATTATCATTAAATACTTCATTTTGCCAATCAGTTCCCATACCATAAGAGTATGGATCGTTGTATTTGGGAGCTATACCTGCATTAATAGCACCCTCATTCATCATGAGCGCATATTCCGTAGCATTCAGCACATCCCGATTCTTCCATGCACTTTGCCATCCATAAGAAAAGTCATAAGTCACTTTCGTTTTACCAATTTTACCGCTTTTAGTAGTAACAAGAATTACACCATTCGCAGCACGTGCACCATAAACAGCACCCGAAGCAGCATCTTTCAGAACTTCGATAGAAGCAATGTCACTCGGATTCAAATAATCCAGACCACCTTCAATAGGCATACCGTCTACAATATAAAGAGGATCGGCTGCACCATTTTCCGTACGAATCGTACCTACACCACGTACGCGAATCTGAGCTGCAGCACCCGGCTGACCGGAAGAGGAAGTAACTGTAACACCAGCTGCCAAGCCTTTCAAAGCATTATCCATACGAACCGGAGCTGTATTTGCCAAATCCTCAGATGATACTCTGGCAATAGACGCTGTTACCACACTCTTTTTCTGAGTACCGTAACCAATAACCACTACTTCGTCCAATGCTTCAGAATCTTCTTGCAGAACAATTTTAAGCTCACGCTTGCCATTTACCGGAATTTCCAATGATTTGAATCCTATATAAGAAATAGAAAGGATTGCGTCGGAGGGAACCGACAAAGCAAATTCACCGTCAATACCGGTGATTGTTCCCGTAGTGGCATTACCTTTCACCACCACATTTACTCCAGGTAAGGGTTCATTGTCCGCACCACTTATCACTGTACCTTTTACCTGTATATCTTGTGCATATACAGAAGCTAAGGTAAAGCTTAGTAAAAATAAAACTGATAATAACTTCTTCATAAGTTTTACTAAATTAAGATTAACAATTCTCGGTTATGTTCTCAATCGAACACTGCAAACATAGAGTAAAATGCAATAAAAGGACTTCACATAGCCCATTCTTAAATACGTCAATTCAAAATTATAAATACGTTAACAATACGTCAACACAAGATAAACCACTGAATATCAACAAAAACACAATACATTCAGCCAATACGCCATTACATGTTATAGAGCATAAAACAGCATTTTTCAAAAATACAATAAGATAAAAGCAAGGAAATATACAAAGGGAGTCAATAACAGATAAAGTGCGTTCTTTATTATTTCAGGAAATGTACAAAGAAAAAAAAATCTCTCATATCATCAGCAGATAGAGAGAATTTCTTTTTATTACTTAATATAGGTATTATTTGGGCTTCTTCTTTGATTTTAGAAAACTATCCGGATACGTCATCTGGTTAATCACCTCTCCGCCACGTAACCGTACCCAAGTATCAAAAGTCCTTTGATTCTCTTTCAGAACAATCACACGCGCACCATTTGGCCTCAGATGATTATAGATTGTATTTCCTCCGGAAAAGCGTCCATAAGCCAACAAAATATCCTTGTACATCACTGCAAAATCGTTATCGTGATCGTGTCCACAGAAAGTAGCAATCACATCCCCTTGCTCCTTTATGGCAGTAAACATGCCGGAATTAAGTCTTGGGCAGCTAACATTCTCTCCTTTTGAACCCAATAATGGATTTTTTCCGTCAGCCTCAGCCTCAGCATATTCGGGCAAAGGAATATGGAAAAAAGCAAGAGACGGAAGAGGAGTTCCACCATTCTGTTCAGTAAAGGCACTACTTTGCTCGCGATACCAATTGATTTGATCAAACTTCAACCAATCATATCCGCCAATTCCCTGTAGTTTGGGACGAGCATGCGAGTCAAGACAATAAAGTACTGCTGCCGCATGCGATCCATCACTGGACATCACTGGTAAAGCATAATCGGGACTAAAAGCTCCATTGCGATCGGGCTGTATATTATAAGGCATAGCACTAATGATATCGTAGATTTCACTCAATGTACAATCAAATTGTTCATCGTGATTGCCAAATACAACGGCAAATGGAATCTGACGTTCCGAAATACAAGCAAATAATATCGGTAGAATTTTTGCTACTGAAGCAGAATAAACCAAATCTCCCGTTACCATCACAAAATCCGGTTTTTCAGCATCCAACACTTCTTCCATGCATTCTATAGCCTTATTTGAGGCCTTCTTTCCCCACTTATAATGGAGATCTGTAAACTGCACAATTTTAAACTCTCCATTGGAAGAAAAATGAAGAGCAGGTTCTTGTGCATGACCAGCAAGAGCCATGCACAGAAACACGATACAAATAACAATATTACGTTTCATTGTCACTTACTAAGATCCAGTACTACTCGTAAGCCTAAGCCCTTTTCACGTGTATCCTGCTCCACTCTGCGGCGGAAAGCTACACGAAGGTTATCAGGGGATTCACTATCCCAGGCACCGCCACGACGCACACGGTTCTTATCAGCTTTAGATCCGACAGGATCCGAAACTTCTCCTTTAGGATACTCATTCTTATAGTCCATACAGAATTCCCACACATTACCACTCATATCATAGAATCCCAATTCATTAGGCTTCTTCGTTTTTACAGCATGTGTCGTATTCTGGCTATTCGGATAATACCAACCTACTTCATCGACATTAGCACTTCCACTATATTGTGTAAGCTGAGTTTTGTTTCCACCACGAGCCACATACTCCCATTCAGCTTCAGTCGGCAAACGGAAACGTACTCCTGTCAGTTCACTCAATTTTGAAAGGAAAACCTGACACTCATCCCAAGTTACCATTTCCACGGGTTTATTAGGATCTTTAAAAGTAGAAGGATTACTGTCCATAACATACTCCCACAAGGCCTGTGTCACTTCCGTTTCACCCATATAAAAGTCTTTTGTAATCTTTACCCAATGAACAGGATGTTCATCTTTGTCCGCATTTTGCTGTTCAGGAGTAGCTCCCATTTTGAACATACCAGGTTTTACAAGCAGCAAGTCAAAACTTACCGGTTTTTTAGTCTGTACACCAATGATATTAGCCTGTGGTTTCAAGTCCACGGTAATTCTTGGTTTGAGGAAATTCTCACCCGGTTTAGTAACCGTCATGATATAGGTGGATTTCGACTTCACGCTCTCAAAATCGCAACGTAAAGGAGTAAAATCTGAGGTTTTAATAGTAAGCCAACTGGAGCCTCCGATCAAATAGACCCAATATTCTCCATCCTTGTACTCAGACTTTACAATATCCCCCTCAAACTTAGCATCCGGCACAGTCAATCCTACCTTAATTAAGGCACAAGGATCGCCATTCAAATCAGCAACTTGATGCACCTGAGCTGACAAATCTGATGAATCAACATGAAAATCGCTCATGGTCAACTCTTGTGCATAAAGCGAGCACAACGAGAAACATAGCAAAACTGCTGCAAAAAAAATCTTTTTCATATAAATTGGTTTGTTGTTATTATGGTAATTTGACATCTGAAAATCCGAATACACTTTCTCCCATAGGCTGCCAGGTTCTTACCTGTATTTTGGGCTGCTCTTCATTGGTAAAATCCCAAATCAGAACAACCATACCTTCATCATGGTAGGTCGATGAATACCAGTTCTGTCGTAACGTCACTGCATAGTACTGAGTTTTTCCCGGAGCACCATTACGTTTAATCTCATAATCATTGAACTCTACATTGATATAACCTTTATGTTTTTCACGGTCGAAAACGCGACGAAGACTTGCCAAATACTGTTGTTTGTTCTTTTGGACATATTCTACTTTTGCCGCATCTGCCATCCCAACTTCACTTTTTTGTCTTTGCATCACTACCTTACCTGTAATAATCAAAGCATCATCACTGAAGATATCTTCCATAAATTTCAGATTCTTATCATTATAAGCTTTTCTGAACTGTTCGCACCAGTGGATAATTTGTAAACGACGGTCCACATCATTCAAACGTACGCCTTCTTTCAGCAATTGCTGATATTGCCGGGTTTCCATGGCAAAATTAAAATCAACAATCCGCCCTGCGGAACTAAAATCAATGCAAATTTCCTGATACTTAGACTTTTGGGTATCAAATGCAGCATCTAATGGCTTCATTTCCACCCCAATATTTCTTACCTGAAAGCCGCGCAAGCTTCCATTATTCCGTTCCAAACGTACACAATGCTCTACGATATCATTATCCATCGTACGAAAATGAACATTATTCCACGTCATCCCAATGCTCTGTGAAGCCAAATTATCAATGTCAATACCACTATAATTGATGTCTGAATTGCTGGATTCGGCAGTATTAATAGCAGTCAGCAAGCCCATCACCTGCTGCTCTATCTTCGTTTTTAAAGCACCATCCGGAATACCATCAGAAAACTCAAAAAGGACCTCGTTTTGTGCTTGTAAAAGCATGCAACAACCCAACATCCAAAAAGCGAATACTAATTTTCTCATATTTCTATAACATTACTATTTATATATACACAAACAGCATAAGCTTCTAAACCAAATCTTATTCTTATTTGGAAAACTCAAACCACACTGCACTCTTTCCTTTACCAAAATAGTTATCCAACGAATCATACTGGCGGGTTCTGAAATTAACCCGGTCATTAGTGCCAGGTCCCAGAATCGTCACTAAACTTTTATCCGTATCATCTTCCAGGATAACCCAAAAACATTCTGCTACATTCTTACATTCATTGTATGTACCAAAACGTTTTACTTTATAATCTACCTTCATGCGATTAAGAACTCCTATCACTCCCTGTAAATTAGGTTTCTGCAACATTTCATTCAAGGCTTCCTGCTGCCATTCCACGGGAAGGGCCATCGAAGCTTCAGAAGAGGTTACAGGTGCCGCTGTAGATTCAGTTGCCACAACCGGTTCAGAAGTTACAGTCGGAGCTGCTTCAGGTGCTGCAACTGATTCAACAGGTTCAGGTGCTGCAATTGGCTCTACTTTTGATTCGAACGGTGTATCATCCGCCGCTGACTCAAAAGGAACATAATCAGCTTTATTTACGTAGACAAAAACACGCATATTAGTGCCACGCTTTCCTTTTATACATTGCACCTTCGTCAAGCTATGCTCTGTAACCTTGCTTTCAGGAGGTAAGTTTTTGTCATTGATATAATCATTAATATAGTTGGCCAACATCAAAGTGGCAGCTTCACGTGCCTCCTCTTCAGTCTCCATAGTAGATTCGGCATAGAAATATTTTCCGTCACGTTTAATGTCGTTTATCTGTTTCGTTATACCCGAATTTTGTGCAATAGCCCCCGTAACCGAGAGGTAGCCCAACAGCAACATCAGAATTCGTTGTTTCATACCTTTAATTTTCATCTTCCTTAAACAAATTTTTTATTTTAAAAGTGGGAACATAACTAGTCAGACGGGCTGTTATATTTCCTTTCTTATCCAGTAACTGTTCTACATCGCAAGTTACTTTCATCACATGGCAATATCCTTCATTGGCATTGCGCATTAATAATTCACAAACGGCAAGCGTACCCTCAAAGCTAATTACTCCGAAATAAGGGGTACACCCTTGTCTCAAAAAGTAACTAATAAACTGCAACAAAGGCATTTCAAAGTTTTCATCAGGAGCATCATACTTCTTCAGACGGACATTTATCCTAAAATCATTTTTCAGATTAACGGTTGTCAGCAGGTTTGCCAAGCTCTCCAAAGGATGCTTCCGATTGAATAGCAACTGATATTTCCCATCATCCGATTTCTCATAATAACGGGTGGTACTTAGTTCAGCCGTGTAACAAGTATCTCCGGGAAGAACAAAATAATTCGGCTGCCAAGTCTTAACCAAAAACTTAGGGTTAACTTTTGCGGTATCTGCCGGTAACAAAGGAGCACGTTTTATAGCACTAACAATACGTCGCTCGTTTTCTACCATTTCAGTACCATGAAGCAAATCATAACTAATAGGGAAATCAACAGAACAAGTTAGTTTATCACCCCGATGCCAGCTAACCTTATAGCGCCTATCAGACAGATTTTCAATAGTCAGGTTTAAAGTGGTATCACCAACCTGTTTACGCAGATCGGACATTTCTCCAACTGTAAAATTGATATTATCTTCTGCTAATTGTTTCTCTACAGACTTCTCACGTTTCAATGGTAGATCAATGCTCAGCACATATCGCTCTAAGAAATTGTATACAGCAGGAACCTGTAGCAATTGGCGTTGTTCCTCAGAAAACAAAAGATAACCAATATGGCTTACCCTTCCACCATCTACAGTAACACTCAACGGACGTTTTTTATAAAAAAGTTCTGTATTATAACGACCATCTTTCAAAGTACTCAACTGATCTGCCAACTTTAATGAGGTTGCCATATCAGCCAATAAATCGGTCTGATAACTGTTCTGAGCTATCAACGACATGGTATTCACCCCCGAGAGGGCAAATACCATGAATAATGAGTAGAAGATGGTCTTCATAACATTCAATGTTTATCAACCACCAATCTGAATTGTCTTACGCGTTCCATCCTTACGTTGAAGTTCACCTTGCTGTAAATTACCATCTTTAAACTTAGCGTTCATAATTTTATCGCCCGGCTTCAAGTCCAAAGTTTCTTTATCTCTATTTTTCAAATCGAGTGAATACCCTTTCGTAACATAAGCAATACCAATACCATTAGGTTTACCACTTCCATTCGTTGGTCCTTCAAAATAACCATAAGGCAGATTTATACGTGTAGGAGCATCCTTTTTCACTGTTTCCGCAACATCAGTAGACTTGGTATCCTCCTGTGTAGAAACTTTAACCGAATCTTCCACTTCAGTCACAAGTTGTTCTGCTTCTTGCTCCACGATTTCTTTACCTTCTAAAGATCCACCAGAAGATGCAATAGTGTCTTTTACTACAGTTTCTACAGTTTCTGTAGCAGCTTTCTCACCTGAAAATGCAAAATATGCACCACCTCCACCAAGCACAATTACAGCAGCAGCAATACCACCAATAAGAGCCCAATTAGTAGTACGCGGAGGAGCTACTTTTGTCAAGTTCTCACCACATTCTTCACACACAAAATCTTTCCCTGCACGAATCTGCTGAATTGTCTTTTCAGCACACTTTGGACAAGGCTTACCATCACCATTATCACGATTAGTACAGATACCATACATATATCTGTCTCTTGCATTATTACCTCTTGCCATAATTGTTTTCCTTAACGTTTCGTATTAATCATTTCTATTGCTTTTCTCGCGTCCGCACCAAACTGTGTATACTTGGGAGAAGTGGGACTTGAGCATTCTTTCGAGACAAAGTCACGCATCAGCACTTTCACCTTTTCTACCATAGCATTACGCTCACTAACTTTCAATTCTGCATTTTTCAGAATATTATCAACTTTCTCTTGAATACTATCACGCATTTCAGATGTGAAATCTTCACTAACAGGGATATCAGTAAAGCTGGCAGCGATGAAAGTCGTAGTCGGCGTTCCCCACTCATCTTCTGTAATCATGCACCATCCTTGCTCTTCTCTGGCATCCTGAGCATATTGTATAAGATCGTTAGCGGCAGCCACAAAGAGATAAGGAGTAAATTCTTTCAGAGGAATAATCTTTTCACCCATAATACCCGGCAATTGTGTACCGTCACCTTCACTGTGAAGCAGAACACGAGCTTCTGCAGCTTCGGTAGGATTTGGGTTCTGAACCATATCATTATATTCCCTTTCATAGTTTGTCATCCAGGAAATAGCACGCATAGGGAAGCAATACTTCACAGCCGCAATGGTGATTTCATTCATGCGCTGATCTGAAATATTGAACCGGATGGTACTTCCCGGAGTACCGTTTCCAAATGAACTCTTCAAAGCATTCTCCAATTTCACAGCAAAAGCCTTGAGAGAATCATTACCTTCATAACTTGGCAAACTTACCAGAATTGTTTTGCGATTAATGGACTCCGGATGAGATACAGGATTCGGATTGTTATTCAAAGCTTTGCTAAGCTGTCCTTCATCAAGTTTAAGGAAAACACCACTCTGATTTACAACATCACTGGCAAAACGTCTGATATCATCATCCGTCAGGAGAACTTTTTGCAATTGCTGCAAAATATTCATGCCGAGTATCTTATCTTGCTGACACTCCTGATCATGAATCTCACGGATTTGTCCGGCCAATTGCAGATCAAAAAGATCAAAAATAGTATCTTCAGTAGTCTGAGCAGCCAATTCATCGAAATGAGCAAAAGTCCGGTTGCCGACAATTGCCTTACGCAAACCTCCCGAAAGAGTTTCCTGGCGATGTTTATCCAAGATGATAGTACGTTCAAACTTAATCATCTTCTCATCTTCACATACTTCAATAATAGCTTTAGAAAGATCAGCTACCCCTTTACTCTTCTGATTACGATCTGCAATGCGCTTTTCTGCAATTTCCATCGAAATGTAAAGTTTACCGGCAAATTCAGTAACCTGCGCATGGAACTCTTCAAAAGCCGCACGCAACTTACCCAATAAGGAAGCCTGGAACTTCTTAGCCAATTTAGTCGTCTTCTCAACATAAAGGTCTGAAAGAATTTCCTGATGATCCGTATAACGTCGGGCAGAAGCACCGGCTGCACGTGCTATAAGGCTAGCATGCGACCAGTCATATTCATTAGCAGCGGCATCATCTGAATACTGCTTGATCTTTTCATCACAAGTCGTAATCTCTGCATCGATGTTGGCTCTGCGTTTCTTAATATAAATCAGGATTTCATCACAAATGTGAAGCAAGTCGTCCAGAGAAAGTTGTCCTTCATACCATTTTGTATAAAGATCACGTTCGATACGTTCTACAATATAACTGGCTTGTTCCTTCAAAATACGGTCATCACCCTTATCCTGATAGTACTCCTCTACGCCTTTTTTCAAACGGAAGTTATTCTTAAACTCACCTTCACAAAAACTTTCCAGATATTTCAACGGATTCTTATCGGCTGCTTTCGCATCATCATAAGAATAGAAGTTTGTGGTTGATTTCCAATAATCCTGTATTGAATCGAAATTCTTATCCGTATCGTAAATCTTCTCGTTAAGCGTGAGGAATGAGTCGCTCAATCTCCAGTCACGTAAATGTGCATCATTAATATAGAGTTGCTTATAATCCTTCTTCACACTCTCCTGTACAAAACCAAAGTCATCCTTAAAGTTATTATACTGCATTTGACGAAGCACCTGTTGCCCAATAGTATAAGAAATATGTTCGATGATACGCTTCTCAGGATAGATAACACGTTTGATACCAAACGAACTGATAGTTTCGTACGAGCACGTTCTTTATCGTTGCCCTTAGATTTTACGCTATACTCTACACAAAAATCATTAATATTTTCAGAACTCAGTCCACGGATAAAATCACCGGTGGTATCTGCATTATATTCCAAAAACATACGGAAATAAATCGTATCGGCTAGTAACTGTGGCAATTCAGTGAAAGAGTTTACAGTAACGCCATTTTCATTAATGTTGGAATAAAGCATCAAGCCAAACTGCTTGTTGGAATCCAAATCAAGTGAGATGTGTTCATCACCACGAATCACATCACAAGGAAGGAAGCGTCCTACATTCAATGCACTCAACTCGCAAAGAGCGGCATATCCATTCTGATGGTAACGTCCAGCCTGACATCCGGCAGGAATCTCCAATTCCGGCACCATAGCATAGACCGTAATAACAGCATCACGGAAAGATGCTTGGGCACGCGCTTGAGCCACAGCATCAATGATAGCTCCCGATCCTGTACCACCTGCCAAACCGGTAAAAATATGAATATTCACAGAGTCTTTACGGCTGATAGCTCTCACCTTTTCGTATTGTGCTCTCAAAGCAGCAACGTACTTATTACAATTAGCAGCAAAAAGGATGCGACCTGCACGTCTTTTTTGTCCGGCAGCAGCACCTACTTCGCCTAATGTATTGCGCATTGATGCACCATTACGTACAATGTTTTTCAATCCGGGAAAGTTATCCACATTGTCTAATATCTGGCCAAGATTAACTGACTTAATGTCCACAAACTCACTCTCTGTAAAAGAAGCATCTTTACCCATTACTTTGAAAGACGGGTCACCAGGCTGCATCATCTCACGTGTTGAGTCAACATAGATAAAGCCAATTGATAGTTGAGCGCGATCTGTCTCATTAGGAAACTCTAAAAACAAACGTTTACGAAGAGCTTTCAACACTTTGCCTCCTGTACCGCCCAAACCTATCAGAATGTGGTTAGGACTCTGAGAATCTAATTTTTCCATCATCTATAATTTATATATTTATTGTTTTTACATAGCCATATCATTTATCATCTTCTGGTCCGATGCCCTCGATTATTACGATGTGTACCGGAAGTACGCCTACGATGATTAGAAACTCGGTTTGCCTCCATCGCCCCACCACCAATCATCACACCGAATGCGACTAATATTCCTCCCACAATCCATCCAAAACGTCGCCAAATATACCTGTCTATACTATCAGTGATCATGGTTTTTATATTCATTACATTTTCAGAGCTCATTTCTACTTCGCCTAAATAAGGCTTCAGCAATGAATATTTATCCTTAACAATTGTCCAGTCAATATTCTCACCAACAGCCTGTGCCGAAGTAACCACATTTTCTACATATTTTTTTGTTTTATTAGCGCCGATCAATGCTGTAAATTGAAAAGTCATAAAGAATAGCAGAAAGGCCCCTATGAGTCCGCTTATCAAATAAGAAATGCCACATATTTTATGAGCAATATACATCACAAAACCTGAGAGTATTAATCCTATTAATATTCCCCAGAGCAAAGCAGAAATATAATTAAACAAAATATCCATCACTCAAACCCTACTTAGATATTGATTAACCACCAGATTTTATCCCTCCCTATTGATAAGAAACTCTAAGAGATTCTTCAATATTCGCCTAAAAATAAAGATATTGCAAATATATATATAATATTTAAAAAACAAGCAAAAGCCTCAAAAAATCAGTAAAAAATTAAGCAAGTAACCAGCAAAACAAAAATGTAAAGAATTATCCTTTTCCAATTACCTATTAAACAATTCGAACGTAAATTTTACACCCACTTCTTTATACTTCCAATTTTCAAAGCCGGCGAAAAAGCCAAAATCAAAGACATGTGTACCTATACCATAGCCCACTTCAATATAAGGTTTCAGCCGAGGAACGAACAAAGCCCCAAAATAAAGTCGCTCATTCAGTACATATTGGCTTATTTTATTTAAATGAGGAATTATCAGGAAGGGAGCTTCATAAGTGACATGCCCCCTGAAATATCTGCGCGAGGAATTGTACCAATACCTGTCAAGCAATTGGAAAACTCCGCCAAAATCGTCATTCCAACCTGTCGGAAGATTCGTACGCCGGAAATTCGCAAAATCAATAAAATAAACTCCGGTTTGTTCTGTAAAAGTACCCCAGCCCAACCGATAATAAAAGTCACGCATCAATCCCAATGGAATGGTATGCTGTAAGTCTATTTCAAAGCGTTCATAGTTATTAGAATTAGGCAATACCCCTTTGAATCCTCGTTCCCAATCCAATGATATTGTAGGATATTTGGAATGAAGATTTACTTTTCGATTACCATTCATATAATAATATTGTCCCGGTGTCCATGTCAAGCGTATTCCCGGAGCAAAACTATTATAAACACGGGGCAACTTGTCCAATACCTCCTCATCAATGTCAGGTGGCACGGAAGGCTGCTCGGATTCAGCAGTGGAAGAAGTAGAGGAATCTATCACCGTAGCCTTACCTTTCGCCGTATCCCTACGTCGGTGCATGGAGAGATTCAAATCCAATGTCAAACCATTGACAATCTCCCAACTATGTCTCATGGTGAGATAAAGATCCTTATAATAATTCAGCCGAAGCCTGCTCACATCAAAAATACTGTCCGGAATATCCTTCAGTTCATCCAATATGGCACTACTATAAACACGATTACCGTCACCAAACTCCACATACAAAGAAGCCCCTTTACGAGGATTATAATCAAAACTCGACCTCACCTGCCAGTAAAATTCTTTCTGTTTAAAGTTATAACCTGCTCCCGGGGAAATCTGCAAACGCCGATCACCTGAGAACAACTGGTTATACCTTAATGTCTGACGATAGGAAAGCCCATTCAACGCACTATAACCGAACATAAAAGGATTGATAATAGGCGAACCACGAAGCCTTCCGTAATTATTCAGATCCACGGTATAGTAATCTATCATCGCATCTCCCAAGTGTCCCCAAAACACCTTTCGCTTCTTGACAGGGGTAGAGTCGTTAAGTTGAGAATAAGTACGATAAAGTTCCTGTTCATGGGCAGTCAGAGGAATAGGACGTATACGATTGAAATGAGCCGTATCGTAGCGGTATGCATCAGGTACCGCAGTCATTTTATAAATTCCCGATAAATCATATTTGGAACCCGTTTTCCGCGTCAGATGGGCCGGTTTGCGCTGACGGATGTCCCGATAATTAAGTGTTGCCACATAACTTCCGTCTATCAAATTTCCCAATAAACGGAAAGTACCTGTAACATCATATTTCACAGGCAAAAATTCATCAGACTCTCCTACTTCACCCATTTTCAGTAGATTAGTAAAGCGAAACATCTCAGAACGTCCGGAGAAGCGGATTTCACGTATGCTCCATACATCAGTATTCACAATCATATACCCACCCACCAACTGATAGCTTCTGTTTTTAGGCATGAAACGAATTTTATACTGACGATTATGAGAATCTCCCATAATAGAATCCACAAAATAGGTGTAATATTTTCTGGCATCCGAAGCTAAAGGGGAGAGGAGTTTATCATATAGCAACGTAGAAGAATAAATATTTATGTGAAAATGCTCCATCAAGCGCCCGTCAGCTTCCCAGAACCCTTTAGTAGTTCCCATACTTGCCTTCACTTCCTGCTCATAACGATTGGGAGCAGTGAAATGGAGTTCACTATATGTTTCCATCATATATTCATGCATACCCTTCCTGGTACGGAACATGGTAGGCAAATAATGGATAATGAAATTCCGCTTTTTCACATTCACCTTTCCTTTTATATAGAGTTCCGCATTATAGCTTTCCACTATATTTGCATAAAAGGGTGCGAAATAGAAAACCCGTTCCATCACAGAGTCCGCCAGATGTTGCAACTGCTTATCCCGCTCATCGACCGCATTTTCTGCATGGGCCTTTTGAAAAACAGAAAATAAAAGTCCGAGCCCTATCCATATATATATTAGATGTTTCAAACGTAAATCCTCAAATTAGTTGGGACAAATATAGAAAAAAAGGTTGTAAAACGAAGGAATAGCCTTTTTTTTAATACATACCAAATACACACCTAATCCAGACCAAGCCCGTACCAACCCCGTGTCAAGACCGTACCAACTCCGTGTCAAGTCCAAGTGTATAGACACGGAGTTGGTACGGACCAGACCTGGCTCCAATACAGCATTGATACTCCAGAGAATAGAAACAACAAATATCACAATTTTCATACTTTACAAAACAAGCCACTCTTTTCAGGGGGTACTTGCAAGAAAAATTGCATTATTTTCAAGAATACCCCCTAAAAAATAGGGGTACTTTCAGAAAAAACATATAATTTTGCACCCAACAATCAACAAAAGGAAGACAAGTATGTCAAAAATGAGATTCTACGCCTTGCAAGAGCTCGCCAACCGACGCCCTCTTGAAGTCACTACCCCTTCGAACAAATTATCCGATTATTACGGAAGCCATGGTTTGACCGCAAAAAAATGCAGGAGTACTTACCTCGGGAAGCTTACAAAGCTGTGACAGATGCCATAGAAAAAGGCACCCCTATCAGTCGCGAAATAGCCGACCTGATAGCAAACGGTATGAAGAGTTGGGCAAAATCCCTGAATGTCACTCATTACACTCACTGGTTCCAGCCACTGACGGATGGTACTGCCGAAAAACATGACGGTTTTATCGAATTTGGAGAAAATTCAAATGTAATCGAGCGTTTCTCCGGCAAATTACTGATTCAGCAGGAACCGGACGCTTCTTCTTTCCCTAACGGGGCATACGTAATACGTTTGAAGCTCGCGGATATACCGCCTGGGATGTCTCTTCACCCGCTTTCGTTGTAGATACCACATTGTGTATTCCTACAATCTTTATCTCTTATACCGGTGAAGCACTGGACTATAAGACTCCATTATTAAAAGCACTGGGTGCTGTGGACAAGGCTGCCACAGAAGTATGCCAGTTATTCGATAAGAATGTAACCCGCGTATTCACGAATCTGGGATGGGAACAGGAATATTTCCTGGTAGATTCCGCCCTATACAATGCCCGTCCCGATCTTTGTCTGACCGGACGCACGCTTATGGGACATTCGTCTGCAAAAGACCAACAGTTGGAAGACCACTATTTCGGTTCTATCCCCCCACGCGTAACAGCTTTCATGAAAGAGCTGGAAATAGAATGCCACAAACTTGGAATTCCGGCAAAAACACGCCATAACGAAGTTGCTCCCAACCAATTTGAATTGGCTCCAATCTTTGAGAATGCCAATCTTGCCAATGATCATAATCAGTTGGTAATGGACCTGATGAAGCGTATTGCCCGTAAACATAACTTTGCCGTGTTGCTGCATGAGAAACCTTACAGTGGCGTTAACGGTTCGGGAAAACACAATAACTGGTCACTCTGTACCGATACCGGAATCAACCTTTTCGCTCCCGGTAAGAATCCAAAAGGAAACATGCTTTTCCTCACTTTCCTGGTGAACGTATTAATGATGGTTTATAAGAACCAGAATTTGCTGCGTGCTTCTATAATGAGTGCAGGTAACAGTCACCGTTTAGGTGCCAATGAAGCACCGCCCGCTATTTTATCCATATTCCTGGGCAGACAATTATCTGCCACTCTGGATGATATCGTACGTCAGGTAGGAGACGATAAAATGACTGCCGAAGAAAAAACAACTCTTAAGTTGGGAATCGGACGTATTCCGGAAATCCTTCTCGATACGACAGACCGTAACCGTACTTCTCCGTTTGCTTTCACCGGCAATCGTTTTGAATTCCGTGCAGCAGGTTCCTCTTCCAACGGTGCTGCCGCCATGATCGCCATCAATGCCGCCATGGCTAACCAGTTGAATGAATTCAAAGCATCCATCGACAAACTGATGGAAGAAGGAATTGGTAAAGATGAAGCCATTTTCCGCATCCTGAAAGAAACTATCATCGCTTCCGAAGCTATCCGTTTCGAAGGAGACGGTTACTCTGACCAATGGAAAGAAGAAGCTGCCCGCCGCGGACTGACTAATATTTGCCATGTACCCGAAGCTCTGATGCACTATATGGATAACCAATCCCGCTCGGTATTGATCGGCGAACGTATCTTTAATGAAACGGAGCTCGCCTGTCGTCTGGAAGTAGAATTGGAGAAATACACCATGAAAGTGCAAATTGAAAGCCGCGTATTGGGTGACCTGGCCATCAATCATATTGTCCCCATAGCAGTCAGCTACCAAAACCGCCTGCTGGAGAACCTGCTCGGACTCAAAGAAATCTTCTCTCCTGAAGAATACGAAGTACTAAGTGCCGATCGTAAAGAACTGATACGGGAAATTTCCAAGCGTGTAACTGCTATCAAAGTCCTTGTACGCGAAATGACCGAAGCCCGTAAAGTGGCCAATCATATGGATAGCTACAAAGATAAGGCTTTTGCCTACGAAGAAAATGTACGTCCGTATCTGGAAAAGATACGTGATCATATCGATCACCTTGAAATGGAGGTTGACGACGAGATTTGGCCGTTGCCGAAATATAGGGAATTGTTGTTCACAAAATGATAATTTAGCGCGTAGCGCTAAATTAAGTGACGAGCTATGAGCTACCAGTGCACAAGTTGCTGTGCTATAAGCCTGAAAACTATTATATAGTAGCTTACACTCACATACCGAAAGCTACTTGTAGCTTGTATCCCGTAGCTTGTCACTTAATTCCATATTTGAAAATTCCTGCCCGATTACTGCATCTTTTCGTGTCTTTTGTGCAATATTTAATTTTTTCTTTTTACATTTGTGCTGTATAACACAGTTTTGCAGCAGTTATGGTAAAAATGAATTTGTCAGACGTGAATGTTCCGGAGCTGATAGCCGATATGTGGGAGCCCCTGAATGAAGAGCAGCGGGAATTTCTCGCGAACCATTTTACGCTCCAGAATTATAAGAAAAATGAGGTCATTCACTGCGAAGGTGAGACCCCGAAATACCTTATGTGCCTCTTGAACGGAAAGGTCAAGATTTACAAGGATGGTGTTGGCGGCAGAAGCCAGATTATCCGCATGATTAAGCCTGTAGAATATTTCGGTTATCGCGCCTATTTTGCCAAAGAAGACTATGTTACTGCTGCTGCTGCTTTCGAACCCTCTCTTATTTGCCTGATACCAATGAGCGCTATTACAACATTGGTTACACAAAACAATGATCTTGCCATGTTCTTCATCAAGCAATTGTCCATCGACTTGGGTATTGCCGACGAACGTACTGTCAACCTGACACAGAAGCATATTCGTGGAAGACTGGCTGAATCGCTTCTTTTCCTCAAAGAAAGTTATGGACTGGAAGAAGACGGTTCTACCCTCAGTATTTATCTGTCACGCGAAGATCTGGCAAACTTGTCTAATATGACAACCTCCAACGCTATCCGTACCTTATCACAATTCGCTACCGAACGCCTGATCACGATTGATGGACGGAAAATAAAGGTCATCGATGAGGAAAAACTGAAGAAAATAAGTAAAATAGGATAAAGGATAGTGATTGTCTTCCCCCTAAAGGCAATTATTGTTTTCCCTCTCTTCTGTTTTGCCCTATTTATAAACTTAACACACATAAATGCCATGAAAAAAGGATTAAGTGCTTTGCTATTAGCAAGCCTGCTGTGTGCCTCCTCCGGCTGTCAGCAAAATCAAAAAGAGGTAGTGAACGAGTATAACATCGTTCCGATGCCCAATCAAATGACTCCTCAAGAGGGACGTTTTCAACTGAGTAATAAAGTATCTGTCGCCACTGCCGGTTGCACTCCGGAAGTACAAGCCATTGCAGACAGCCTGATCGCCCGTATCCAGCTGACCTCCGGTATCTCTTTGCAAAATAATCCGCAAGAAAATCCGGAACAGCCTGATATACGTTTCGTTACGGAAAATGGAATGCCTAAAGAAGGATATAAGCTTTCTATCACTCCAAATGAAATCACCCTTTCAGCATCCCATCCCAACGGTTTCTTTTATGGAGTACAGACTATGTACCAACTGTTGCCGCCTGCTGTTTATGGAAAAACAACAGTGAAACGTGCTAACTGGTCTCTGCCCGCTGTCGAAATAGAAGATGCCCCCCGTTTTCCTTACCGTGGTTTGATGCTGGATGTTTGCCGTCACTTCTCCACTACCGACTATATTTATAAATTCATCGATATGCTTGCCATGCATAAGATGAATACTTTCCACTTCCACCTGACAGATGACCAGGGCTGGCGAATAGAAATCAAGAAATACCCGAAACTACAGGAAGTAGGTTCAAAACGGAAAGAGACACTGATAGACTACTACTATGTAAACTGGCCGCAAATCTTCGATGGAAAAGAACATGGCGGATACTATACCCAAGAGGAAATCAAAGATATAGTAGCCTATGCAGCAAGTAAGTATATCACTGTCATTCCCGAAATAGAAATGCCGGGACATGCCATTGCAGCCCTTGCCTCCTACCCTGAACTGTCTTGCAGACCGGATACGACATACGAAGTAACCGGCACATGGGGTGTGTTCGAAGAAGTCTTCTGTCCCAAAGAAGAAACATTCCAATTCCTGGAAGGTGTATTGGATGAAGTTATTGAATTGTTCCCCAGTTCATATATTCATATTGGCGGTGACGAATGTCCCAAGGATGCCTGGATGAAATGCGCACATTGCCAAGGATTAATCAAAGAGTTAGGTTTGAAAGACGACACCACTCCGAATGCCATTGACGGTAAGAAGCATACGAAAGAAGAAAAGCTGCAAAGTTACTTCATCACCCGTATGGAAAAATACCTCAACAGTAAAGGACGAAATATCATAGGCTGGGATGAAATTCTGGAAGGCGGACTGGCTCCCAATGCAACAGTCATGTCCTGGCGTGGTGTAGAAGGCGGTATCACAGCTGCCAAAGCCGGGCATGATGCAATTATGACTCCGAGTCCGTACGCTTATCTGGACCAGTACCAGGAGGAACCGGAAACTGCACCGACTACTATCGGCGGATATAACACACTCAAGAAAACATATAGTTATAACCCCGTCCCCGATGATGCGGAAGAATTAATAAAGAAACATATTATCGGTGTACAAGGTAACATCTGGAACGAATATATGCAGAATGACGAACGCCGTGACTACCAAGCTTCCCCCGTGCCGTAGCCTTGGCAGAAACGGGCTGGACGCAGAACAGCAGAAAAGACTGGAACAGTTTCCGGAACCGCATGGTAGAAGATTTCGAACGTATGGACGTTATCAATGTGAAAGCTTGCCGTAATTTCTTTGATGTAAACATCAACACCCATGTATACGACGGCACATTGAAAGCCGTGCTGGAAACATTCTATCCGGATGCCGAAATCAGATACACAACGGACGGAAGTGTGCCGACTGCCAAATCCGAACTTTACACACAACCCTTTATCTGGGAAGGCAATATAGACTTACAGACAGCTGCCTTCAAAGATGGTAAGATGCTGGGGAAAGTAAACGGTAAAAAACTGTATGCAAACCTGATAAGCGGAAAACGATACACTACCACTCCTCATTGGGGCTGGATGAGTGGCGATATCTTCGGAGAAAACGATGTATTGGGCACAGATACCACTACACTGGGATTGACCAATGGGAAACGAGGTAATATCGCTTCTTTCACACCGTGGGTGGCTTTTAAGCTGAACGAGAAAAACAACAATGAACTCGTATTCTCTGTAGATATGGAGAAACCGGTCACTATCAGTAAGGTCGTTTTCGGTACACTTTATAATCCTGCTTTCCGTGTTCTGCCTGCAAGTGCAGCCCGCGTAGAGATATCAACTGACGGTAAGGAATTCAAGGAAATAGCTCAGGCATCCTACACTCGCGAATATCCGGAGCATGGCAGAAAAATGTTCACCGACACGCTGGAATGTACGCCTACCGAAGCACGTTACATCAAAGTGACATTGAAGAGTGGTGGAACACTGCGTAATGGCATCGACTGCCGGAAAGATTCACCGGAAGATATTATTCCTTCAGACTTATATGTAGATGAGATAGAAGTATATTAATAAAAAGAAAGCTCCGGATTGTCATTCACAATCCGGAGCTTTCTTTTTATACTATTCTGCTACTCACCTGAGAAGCTTCTCTTGCACAATACAAATTTAGAGAAGACACTTGGATGAAAGATATCTCTCAGCCTCGAGTGCCGCCTTACAACCGCTACCTGCCGCCGTAATAGCCTGACGATAATGTGGATCAGCAATATCACCGGCCGCAAACACACCCGGCACTTTCGTACGAGGACTGTCGCCCTCTGTAATGATATAACCTGTTTCATCCATATCCAGATACGCCTTGAAGATATCCGAGTTCGGCTGATGACCGATAGCCAGGAAGAATCCATCGATAGCCAGGTCATAACGTTCTTCATCCGGTTCACCCATACGTTTCACCAGATGAACACCTTCTACACCGTTCTCTCCAAATAAACCTACGGCATTATGTTCAAACAGTACATCGATATTCTCATGCTTCATCACACGCTCCTGCATGATCTTAGAAGCACGTAAGAAAGGTTTTCTCACAATCAGGTAAACTTTCTTAGCCAGTCCGGCAAGGTATACAGCCTCTTCACAAGCCGTATCACCACCACCCACTACTGCCACTACCTTTTTGCGGTAGAAGAAGCCGTCACAAGTAGCACAAGCGCTGACACCCATACCGGCATATTTCTTTTCATCATCCAGTCCCAGATATTTAGCGGTAGCACCTGTAGCGATAATCAACGTATCTGTTTCAATCACCTTTTCTTCATCAATCGTCACTTTATATGGAGCCGCACTCAGGTCGGAAGCTGTTGCAATACCGAAACGCAGGTCTGCACCGAAACGTTCTGCCTGCTTGCGCAAGTCATCCATCAATTGTTGGCCACTGACACCTTCCGGGTAACCGGGAAAGTTCTCCACATCTGTAGTAGTTGTCAACTGACCACCCGGCTGCAATCCTTCATAAAGCACCGGAGAAAGGTTGGCACGCCCTGCATAAATAGCTGCAGTATAACCGGCTGGACCAGAACCTATAATCAGACATTTTACTTTTTCTGTTTCCATCATTCTATTTACAATTTAACAATTTACAATTTACGATTGAAAAAACTCATTGTTTACCATCCGTAGCACAATCTTCAGATTGTAAATGGTAAGGTATATACCTTTATCTTAAATCAATCACTTCGGCAGTCGGATACGCCTTCTTGTCGAAAGTGAAAAGATTATCATTATATGATTCTCCTGTTTTATAAGATGTAATGCGGATAGCTACGCTATTCCCACCTTTCTGAGTCATACTGATACACAGAGGTTGAAGAGTATCTTTTGTTACATAGATAATAACACACTGCAAATCCTGTTTTCTGTTAGAAGCTGTCAGTATCACTTCATAAGCAGGTTTACCCCCATAAGTATCAGCTTTACCCAACTTCATATGATACCCTTGTTTATAAATAGACAATAAGGCATAAGGGTTAATGCTTTGCAACTCTTCGGGAGTAGGTTCGGAGATATTCACTTCGTCACTGTTAGTAAGATAACTCCATTGCGTACGACCGTCAAACCAAGTCTTCACGCCATCGGCATCCAACAGGAATTTTTCTCCTTTCAAACGGATAGCCCCTGTAGAACTTCCTTGCAAGTTACTTTGAGCATGCGTCTGAACCGTAAAATCAGCCTGAATACCTCCCGCCTGACGGAAGGCAGTAGCTGTACGGTCCAATATATCTTTGGCATCCACTTTCTGTGCCGAAAGCGGCAATGCCAGACCGAACAGGCAGATACAGATTAAAAGAACATTCTTCATCATTAGTTTAACACGATTTACAGTAAATTGTTCAAACGCATTTGCAGGTCATTTTCATCGACACAAAGCACTTCACGCGCTTTACTGCCTTGCGCAGGTCCCACAATTCCGGCCTTTTCCAATTGATCCATCAAGCGTCCTGCACGATTATAACCGATGGCAAACTTACGTTGGATCAATGAAGTAGAACCTTGCTGATGAATAACAATCAGACGGGCAGCATCTTCGAACAACGGATCCAGACGTCCCATATCCACATCTCCCAGATCACCTCCGCCATCTTCACTGACATATTCGGGCAAGTAGAATGCAGTAGGATATCCTTGTTGCTTGGCAATGAACTTCGTGATTTCCGCCACTTCCGGTGTATCGATAAAGGCACATTGCACACGCACGGGATCAGCTCCCTGAGGAACAACATATCACCACGTCCGATCAGCTGGTTAGCTCCCGGACGGTCGAGAATAGTACGAGAGTCTATCATGGCAGATACACGGAACGCAACACGCGCCGGGAAGTTCGCCTTGATTGTACCGGTAATGATATTCGTTGTCGGACGCTGCGTAGCAATAATCATATGAATACCCACCGCACGCGCCAACTGGGCTATACGGGCAATAGGCAATTCAACCTCTTTACCTGCCGTCATTATCAAGTCACCGAACTCATCGATCACCACTACTATATAAGGCATGAATTT
>ERZ791618.360-NODE-360-length-24074-cov-2.079479_pt1 | contig 24074 bp, 23 predicted proteins | sample MGYA00510059_ERZ791618 | MGnify/ENA primary metagenome ERZ791618 (study PRJEB30046, sample SAMN00715159) | human gut metagenome | study: EMG produced TPA metagenomics assembly of the A metagenome-wide association study of gut microbiota in type 2...
CTGTCGAAGTTAATCCCTACCTTTACTATCGGCAGTCCGTACAGGGCGAAGCGTTCGGGATAATTCTTCAGGTCGATTTGCTGCATGGCGGCATCGGCGGTTTTATCCAGTTTCAGTTCTATGACGTATAGGGTGCTATGGGTGCGCAGCACTACATCCACGCGTCCGCGGGGAGTGCGTACTTCCACGTCCACGTAGAAGCCGAGAAGGCTGAAGATGACATAGAGCAAGGATTGATAATGCCCCTCATAGTCCGTGTTGTCGCACTGCGGAATGGTAGAGAGGAAGGTCTGGAGCAGTTGCAAGGCCTCGTCCATGTTGCCGCGGTCAATGGAATCGAACAGATAGGCTGTCAGCGTGGCGGCACGGTTAGCCTCGGTGGATGGCACATAGTGGGGCAACAGACTTTCCATCAGCCCCAGACGCACCTCTTTGTTGGGGATGTCGAGTGTGTACAGGTTCAAACGGGCGTCATAGTCCTTGATTGTGATATATCCGTTCTGGTAGAGTAGGGGAGTAATGCTTGTCATCTGTTCTGTTGGAGCATCAAAAGCTGTGGCAAATACCTTCTGTCCTCCTATCTGTTGGGGAGCAACGCCATACTTGTTCAGCATTTCTATCAGATAGGTGGGCGTGCCGCTGCCGAACCAATAAGAGTTCATCTTGCCATCGGCAAAAGCATTCAGCAGGCTGAACGGATTGTATAGGTCGGGTGACGGCCAGGTAAAATGATAACCGTCATAGTGCTCTTTCAGCTTTTCCAGCACCTCCTCACGGGTCAGCTTCATGCGCGTGGCCAGCAAATCCAGATCGGTTGACATTTGGGTCAGCATTTCCTCTTCGCTAATGCCACAAATAGCGACATACGGTTCATCCATGCTGATGTTGTCTATATTGTTCAATTCTCTGGATGGAAAGAACCTCGTGATGCCGGTGAGAAATACAAAATGCAAATAAGGGTCGCATGCCTTGAGCGGGCTGTAGAAATTCCGCATTACGTTCCGAAGCTCGGGCAGGTTCTTCTCTTCATGGATTACGTCGAGAAGCGGAGCGTCATATTCGTCGATGAGAACGACGACCTGCCGACCAGTCTGAGCATAAGCACGTCCTATAAGACCTTGCAGGCGCAGATTGGCACTTATTTCACCTTCTCCCTTGCCATAGATTTCTTCATACCTCAATAACTTGAGATTCAATTCCTGTTCCAGTTGCTCTCTGTCCACGTGCTTCGCTGTGCTCATGTCAAAATGCAGCACCGGGTACGAAATCCATTCCGCTTCCAGTTCCGCTATGGCAAGACCTTCGAACAGTTCTTTCCGGCCTTCGAAATAAGAATGAAGCGTGCTGGTGAGCAAGCTCTTTCCAAAGCGGCGTGGGCGGTTTAGGAACACAGACTTAGGGCCGGAATGCGTCATTCGATAAACATATTCCGTTTTGTCGATATACAAATAATTGCCTTCCCGTATTTTTGAGAAAGTCTGTATTCCTATCGGATAGCGTTTTCGTTGCTGCATCATTTTTCTGTTTCCTCCTTCACGTATGGTTTACTTGTAAAGTAACAAAATCCGTTCGTTTTCTCCAAACTAAAGATTGGTTGTTATGTGTCAGTAAGTGGGAAGTTTGCACTTTCTTTTAGGAAATAAACCGGCAGCGGCTAATCTCCGATATTGTGGTGATGTAGATAAAATGGTGCAATTAGAAACCTGCACCCAGTGGTATGGTACCTCTGCCTTTATCTTATTTATCAGTGGGGCCTGCTGACGTAACCATTGTTTCAACCAAGCCAATTTTTCTAATATTTTTGTAACTTCACCGGTCATTGCCGGATGTATTTCTACAAAATAGACTTTTCCATTATATGATATCGCATAATCCCAGCGAGCGTCTTCCGGGTATAGCTTTTTAACACTACTATCAATGTCAAGGCTACCGTCTATAAGCTGAGAGTCCTCAACCTCTATCTTGGTGCTATAACTCCCCAAAGCCGTTAATCCTTTTTGGCACTTTCCGGTTACGTCCGGAGTGGCATTTACGATCTCTTCAAAAAGGGACATTCCTTGCGCCGGATTCTTCTTTGTGTTTATATATGCTCCTTTTTTATTCATCCGTACTCATGTATTGGGCTACTATTTCCGACACCTTGCCGGCAAACTGTGATATTCCTCCCCATTCGGAAATATCAGGATTATCATCTCCGGCATCCAAAGAAGTAATATCCAGCGATTGCACTTTACCTGACTTGCGCACAAAATAATAAGTACGGACAGACTTGCTGAAGATACCGTCCAGTCTATCCCCTATGGATGTTGCACTGCCCAAATCAAATATTTCGAGCAAAGCTTTATTTTTTTCCTTTTTCACATGGCTGTTCAGCAGATTGAAAGCCCATGCAAATTCCAAGAACACAGGAGAATGGGTAGAGATTACTACCTTATATCCCATTTGCATCAACTCCAGCACTTGCAGGATAATGGTTTTTATCGCTTGCGGATGAAGCCCCATTTCAGGTTCTTCCAGCACCACATATTCATACTTATCTTTGGGAGCTACGGCCGAATAATGTCCATATAGACAATAGAAAGCCATCAATAGCGGCATAAACTCCTTTTGTCCGGCACTCCAGGTCATGAACGGAACACTCATTCCGTCAATTTCCATTCGCATTTTCTTCTGTCCTGAACTCTCGTCTGCTATAATGCGCCCACCATGAAAGATACTTTGATCAAAAGAGGAATCCATTTCTTCATGTGCAGGAAAAACAACTCCATCAGCATTTAGTCCGCTCTGAAAAAACAATCGTAGCGTTTCGCTGAAAGTCCTCAGCACGTATGGGGTAGAAGCGTCAAATTCCATAAAGTTTTTAGGACGTCCGTCTGAGATGCTCAAGATACGCTGTGCCGGAATATAGAAAAGAGATTCCTGATCCACTCCATCTTTTTCCAACAGAGATTTTTTTTTGCAGATTTCTGTGTCCACACTGGCAATGCATGTTGCATCATTCCATACTCCGGACATACCTTCACCGAAATAAAGTGCGAGAATATTCTCCGGATTTTTGTTGACTATGTAGTTGTATTTCTCCAATGTATTGAGAATATGAGTCTTGTCCAACAGCAACTTCATTGCTTGCAAGAACAAACTTTTCCCGCTTGCCTGTTCACCCACTAATATGGTGAGGTCGCCGAGCGTAACATCCGCCTCTTTTATTGGACCCAAATCCTTTACCTTGAACTGCTGCATTGTCATTTGTGAGATTTTTATGAACTGCTAACTACTGCAAATATAGTGCTATTTCAGTAATTAATGTCATTCTCTGTCTATATTTTCCTCCTTTCTTTTATTTTCCTCCCCTTCCTCTCCTCATCAGCATATTATTAATCTGTTGCCTCACATTGTCCACCTTTCCCCCCGATGTCAGTCGAGGGGCAAAAGGAAGAAGAACCTCGATGAAGGCGCCTTTCACCACCGTGTCCTTGCCCACGAGGGATTCGCTGAGCATGATGTTTACCACACCCGCCAGATCATGGGCGGTGGTACATTCGCCCAGAAGCCGGGTGTACTCATGCACTTTTTTCACGTCGGGCACGTAGGTGAAGAGATGGCACTCGTCATCATTCAGGCTTTCAATGTCCTCGGTTCCTTCGGGACGGATGGCGACCTCGGCAAACTGATCGCCGTAAAAGTGCTGAACGGCGGCAGTAGCCGCGGGGGCTATCATGTTCGTGCCGCCGAATATCTTTATCTCTATTTCCGGTTTGTCGTTCATATTTATATTATTTATCTCCATTTTCTTAAACATTTTCAATGTATTATCAATGAGTATTCAATGAATGTAAACAGTTTATAAATGCCTTTTGATGTAGTGAAATGGATGGGTTATTCACCGTATCTTTGTTGACATAAATATAATAAATATAATCGTTTTATGAAAGAATCTATTATGTCTTTTTTCAATGCTCCCATCACCAATAAAGTGCCTGCCGGAGTATGCAGCATAGCGGGGCTTCATGCCTACATCTCTTCCGATCCCCATCTGAAGGAACTGACACAAATAGTAAGGTCCACTACGGAAAATGATAAGGATTTCCGTAAAAAAAAGCAAACGTTACTGCCTTACGTCACGCCTGCAGGCGTCTTTTCGTACTGTCGGGAGCAGTGCATCGTGGTGTCATCCGGAGCCTTTGTGATAGACATTGACCATCTTGCTTCTATCGAAGAGGCCATGATGTGGCGCGACCGCCTTTTTGCCGACGAAGTGCTGCAACCGGATCTTGCCTTTGTAAGCCCTGGCGCCAAAGGGGTGAAACTCTTTGTGCCCTACCGCCTCACCCTCACAGATACGCTTGAAAACTCGTTTGACAATGCCCTGCACACTGCCTGGGACTATCTGGAATGGCGACACGGACTAAAGGCCGACGCCGCCAACGCCGATATGTCGAGAGCCTGTTTCCTGGCATACGATGCAGAATGCAAATTAAAAAATAATAATTAAAATCACAAATTACAACTTTTATCGTGAACGAACTTGACATTATCGAGCAATTGACCATTGCCGTAGAACAGGGCGGAGCCAATATTGCCCCCACTTATCAGGAATATATGCCACTGGCTTTTGCCGTGGCCAACAGCTGCGGAGAGGAAGGACGTAGTTTCTTCCATCGCCTTTGTCGCCTCTCCGATAAGTACCGGCATGACGAGGCCGACAAACTCTACGACCACGCTCTGCAGAACGGACGGGGAGGCAATTCCCTGGGAACAGTGTTCCATCTGGCCCAACTGGCAGGCATACGTTTCGATAAGAAACTTGCAAACTTGCAAAACTTGCAGGCCCCCTTCACACCCACACACACGTGCGCACGAGGGAAAGGCGGAAACACAGAACAGAAACAACCGCAAAGCACCGAAGGTACCGTGATAACAGTTCCCGCAGAAACGTCTGTCTCACTGCCCTGTTTCGTGGAATACAGGTGGCCGCTCTTTCTGCAACAAGTGATAGACTGCGGAGACTCACCCGCCCAAAGGGACATTCTGCTGCTGGGAGCGCTGACCGTATTCGGAGCTACCCTCAACAAGCTGCTGAGCTTTACTTACGGGCGAAAAAGCAAATATCCGTGCCTGCAAACTTTTGTCATTGCCCCGCCCGCTTCCGGAAAAGGCGCACTGACGTGGGTGCGCCGGCTGGCGGAACCCCTGCACGACTCGCTTATGGCAACGTACAGCGAAAAGATGAAAATCTATCGGCGCGAGAAAGCGCAATGGGATGTGATGGGCAAGGAGAAGGTAAATATCCCCGAACCCGAACAGCCTTGTATGAAGATGTTCCTCATTGCGGGAGACAACTCAGGAGCTGGTATGCTGGAGAACCTGATGGACGCCGATGGAGCCGGACTGATATGTGAAACCGAAGCCGATACCGTGAGTACAGCCATCGGCACGGATTACGGACACTGGAGCGACACGTTGCGCAAGAGTTTCGATCATGAGCGGCTGGCCTACAATCGCCGTACCAACCACGAATATCGGGAATGTAACAAATCATATCTCAGCGTATTGATCAGTGGAACGCCAGCCCAGGTGAAGCCGCTCATCCCCTCGGCGGAGAATGGCCTCTTTTCGCGCCAAGTGTTCTACTGTATGCCTCCCATTCGTGAGTGGGTGGATCAGTTCGACCAGTCCGGAGCCGACTATGACCGTATGTTCACCCTTTGGGGGGAGCGTTGGAAACGACTGCTCGATGCCCTGACGGCTGCGGTAAGCGGTATAAGCCTGAAGCTCACCGAAGAGCAGAAAGACGAGTTCAACGCTCACCTCTCAAGCGTATTCGGCCGTGCAGGTGTGGTTCATGGCGACCACATGAAAAGCGCAGTGGCACGTATTGCCATCAACATCTGCCGTATCATCGGCATCGTGGCATTGATGCGCTCGCTCGACGCCTTGCTGACGGTAACGGACGGCATCGATCCGACTGCTGCCGAAAAGCCGGCGGATGACATGATAAAAGTCTTGCTGGCTTGTCCGGGCCTATCGCCTTCACCCCATGTTCCGCAAGAGAACGTGCAGGATGGAGTGGTTTCGCAGTTCGAACTCACTGTGGGCAGCGATGACTTTCATGCCGTGCTGTCGCTCGCGGAGCCTCTCTACCTGCATTCGTGTCATATCCTTTCACTTCTTCCGTCGACGGACTCTGTACAGCCACAGAAAGTATCACAGGAGACGTTTCTGGATGGACTGCCTCTCTGCTTCACCCGTAGCCAGGCCCTTCAGGCAAGTACCCGGTTCGGGATATCTCCCGGTACGCTCGACTCGCTGCTGAAACGGATGACCGACAAGGGGCAGCTGCTGAAAGATGGTCGGGGAGAATACAGGTTCACATGAAGAATCCTTCGGAATGTGAATTCCATTTGCCTCACACACGTATATGCGTGTGTGTGGGTGTGAGGGCCCCCTGCAAGATTTGCAAGATTGCAAGATTTTTTTTCCCAACTGGGAAAAAAATATTCCCCACTTGGATACTAATTCCCCCTTCATTTTTTTCTCATCAATCCTTTAATTTTTTAATTCTTTCATTTTGAATAACTCCTTTCACCCCGTCTCCATGAAGAAGAGCGAACTGGCCCTTCTCTATTTTCCGGATTCAACTGTCGCAGTGGCTACCAACCGTCTGATGCGCTGGGTTTACGATTGTCCACCCCTGATGGAGGAGCTGGAAGCAGTCGGTTATCATCGTTCGCAGAAGTTGCTTACTTCTCGTCAAGTATCGCTAATCATCCGGCACCTGGGCGACCCGTAATGGTGAAACCCATCGGAATCCATCGAAACCCATAAGTCGGTTTCCGGTCAGCCATATCTTTGCCTGGAGTTTTTGAAGTAGTTAAGTAGTAATTGCTTACTACTTAACTACATTGAGAATCATTATTAATTAAATTTATTGAGATTATGGGAATCAAAGTAAAAGCCCGTCAGACCAAATTGACGGTGGGCCCCTCAAAAGGGCAGTATCGCTTCATCATGCAGGCAGAAATCTACAGCACGTTGAAACAGGAAAAAGTCATATCCGAAGCTGCTATCCGCTCGGGAATCCCGAAGGGAAGCATCAATGCCGCTTGGGTGTGTATCGCGGATGTGATCAGGGCTTGGGCCACAGAGGGTCATTCCGTAGCCGTACCCGGACTGGGTACCATGCGCTTCGGCCTCCAAGCCGCCTCGGTGTCTAAAGTAGAAGACGTAGGTACGGGACTCATCACCACCCGCAAAGTCATCTTCACACCCAGTACCACCATCAAACAGGAGTTGAAGGATACCTCCATCAACATTACCTGTTACGATAAGGACGGAAACGTCATCAAGCAAGCACCTCCTCCGATCCGGGCGATGTGGACGAAGGCGAGGGAGGCTGAACCGGAGGCGATGGCGGAATTGAAGATGATCCGTTGGGATGATTTCTAAGGCCTCAGGCCTTAGAAATTAAAGAATTAATAATTAAATCATAAATCTTCTCATGTCTGAAACAAAGAATAAAATTACTTGGGTGTCTTTGCTAAAAGCTATCATCCAAGCAGCCATTGCGGCACTCACAGCACTGGGTGTCACCAGTTGTTCAACTGCCATCGAATGTCTGCTGCCATGATACAGGAAACATTTCCTATGACTGTAGGTGAGGAGGAGGTGCGCGATGAGCGCGAACTCCTCACTCGGGTGGAGGGCGGGCTGATGATGGATGCTGTCGATTCGGTACGCTATATTATTTTGCATTGTTCTGCTACTCGCTGCAACTGTGACTATACTGTGGAACAACTCTTGCGTGACCATCGTACCCGTGGGTTTCGTACTATCGGTTATCATTTTTATGTCCGTCGCGATGGCACGGTCAGTCAGCATCGTCGATTGCTCGAGGTGGGGGCACATTGCCGTCCCTTCAACCGGTGTTCTATCGGAGTATGCTACGAAGGCGGACTGGACGCGGAAGGGCATCCCGCTAATACGCTCACTCAGGAGCAGTTTGAACATTTGGAACAGCTTCTAACGAAGTTACTGAAACTCTTTCCGGAGGCGCAGCTCAGAGGCCATCGTGATATGCCGGGAAGTGTGCCCAAAGCATGTCCCTGTCTCGACTGTCAATCCGTGTTCCGAGCCATTCTTTGAAATGCTTCGAAGCGTGCATATCGGTTCCTGTCAGGTCGTACATCCCTGCTTTGAGCAGGGATGCGGCCTTTTTTTGTGCATGCAGGCCGTACATTCCCGTAATTGCCGGAAGGTTCAGCTGAAAGGCGATTCCCTCGTGCTTCAATGCGCGGTAATCGGGCATGTTCATATACAGGTAACGTTCGGGGTGTGCCAGCAAGGGCCGGTAACCTTTCGCTTGAATGCGTTTCAGAACAGATAGCAAGTTCATGGGCGGATTGAAACAGGACGTTTCCACCAGCAGATACTGCCTGTAGCCTTCGCTGAGTAGAAGTAGATCGTCGGTCTCCAGACGCTCCTCAAAAAGGTTGTCCATCATGTATTCGGCGGCCAGGTTCAGTTCCACCGTGCCGCAGTAAGCATCTTCCGGCTTCCGGAATTTTTCTTTCAATTCTTGGAATCTTTCTTTCAGTCCGGTGGTGGTATTGGGTATATCCTCCATGATATGGGGAGTAAGCCACACCTTGCGGACGCCTTGGCGTTTTATCTCCGCAAGAATCTGAAGCGACTCGTCCATTGTCTTCACGCCGTCGTCTACCCCGGGCAATATGTGGGAGTGGCAGTCGGTCATTTCACAAAGGATGCCGCTTTCCGCAATGGACTGGGATTTAGAAAATGGCCACATGAATCTTATTTTTCTTTATCTCCATAATAGGAAGCATAACCGTAATGGTATCCGTAGCGATATCCATAACGTCCTCCGGCACCTTCCGTTCCGTTCAGTATCATGGAGAGGTTTTTAAATCGTTTTTCGGTATACATATTTTCCAGTTCGGGAAGCATGGACCGGTCCAGCAAGCCGGAACGGACTATAAAGATGGTGCGGTCCGCCCATTTTTCGATGATTTGCGCGTCGGCCACGATGTCAACAGGGGGACAGTCTATGAAGATATAATCATATTCCGGTCTCAATGCCGCTATCAGTGTAGCCAACTTGCTGCTTTCCAACAGTTCCGTTGGGTTGGGAGGTACTGTCCCGATGGGTAGGATGTGCAGGTTTGCGTATTCCTTGTAGGGAACTATGATTTCCTTCCAATTCTCAACCTGATTGTTCAGGTAATTGCTTAATCCCTTGTCTGGAGAATCGACATAAGAAGAGGCGGTTCTGTGCCGGAGGTCTCCGTCAATGACCAAAACTTTCTTCTTTTTGATGGCGAAGCTCATGGCTATGTTTATGGCCAGAAAACTTTTTCCACTGCCGGGATTGAATGAGGTCAGTACGAAGACATGTTGGTTGCTGTCCTTGTTTATCATGAAATCCATGTTGGAACGCAGCACGCGGAATGCCTCGTTGATGATGTTGCGGTTGCCTTCATTCACCACTACGGTTTTCAGGTCCTGCCGCCTCCGGTGCTTGAGCTCCCACCATTTTTTCTTTGTGCCGGAGTATTGGGGAATCTCACCTATGAACGGTATGCTCAGATTTTGCAGGTCCTTGCGACCGCGCACTTTGGTATTCATATTCTCCTTCATGAAGATGATTACTGCCGGAACCAGTAGCCCCACGGCAAATGCCACCAACAGGATATTCATCTTGCGGGGAGCATGTAAAGTAAGTCAAGGTTCTGAATCTTATACTGTCTACCGGCGGGTGGGGTAGGCGGTAAATGCTTGTGAGAGTTCGTTTTCCTCACGTTTTTGGAGCAGGTAGAGATAAAGCTCCTCCTTAACCTTTTGCTGACGTTCCACAGACAGCAGATACTTTGCCTGGTTCGGGTTGGATGCCAGTCGGGTGGTGGTGGCGTCTTCTACCCGGCGGAGGCTACGGATTTGGGTATTCAGCGAGACGATCAGATTGTCGACCGACTGGATGATGGTACGCTGCATACTTTGCAGGGAACTCGCCATGTTCTTTACCAACGGATTTTTTTCGCTACTGTTGGCTATCAATCGGTTGCGATCCAGCACCAGATTGTTATATTCGCTGATCTGCGTTTCTATGTTGGCGCTGACGATGCCTGAATTGGTGGGTAACGTTTGGTTCAACTGTTTTGTATTCAGTTCTCTGCGTATATATTGGGCGGTGGAGAGCTGGTTGTTCAGTGCCGACAGCTCTTTGTTATTCTCAGCGGATTGTGCCATGTAGAGGCTGGATGCCGCCTGCACATCGGGCAGTAAATGCTCGCTCTTGTATCCGGCGATGTTTTCGTCCACATGACCCAGTTCGTTCTCTATCACTCCCAGACGGTCGCTGATGAACTGAGAAGTACTGACGGCAATCTGGTTTTTGTCTTGAATCCAGTTCTCGTTATAGACTTCGATCAGGGTATTCAGCAGGTCTTCCGCTTTCCGGATGGAGGCGTCGCTGATGCTGAGGTTGATGATGGTGGCGTCGTCACTGCCCAATTCGGCAACCAACGCGTTGGCATAGGTGTCGGCGGTGGCACTTACGCTTCCCCGGACATACTGGATAGGTGTGTTTATGAAAGCGTCAGCGTTTTTTTGCGCAGGATGCAGAATCATAGTTCCGGCAGAAGTCCGTATGGAGTCGCCCATTTGCGCGGAGAAAGTTTCTCCGGTACTTTCATCCGACACTTTAAGATCGGAAATGGTAAACGTGTCTTTAGAGGAGAACTCGATCGTGAAACTCAAGGGGGCCTCCGGTTGGTCGCGGAATGTGACGGTGAACGGGGCCGCTTTGTACAAATCGACCTTCTTCAATCCCCTGCGGACGGTAAAGACTTCGTTCAGTCCCAGACGGCTGACTACCTCGGTCATCAATGTGGGCGATTTCAGCGTCAGCAACTCGTTGTTGATGTTGGTATTGGACTTGAAGATGCCCAAATCGGAAAAGTCGCTCATTGAGCTGGTCGAAGAACTACTTTTGGAGTTGTCCTTGACGAGAATGGCAGCGGTACGGGTGTAAATGGGTGGGGTACTCAGCAGGTACAACACCGCTATAGCCAGGGTAATGAACAGGCAGACGGCAAACCAATACCACTTGGGAACAAACATGCTCCACAGGTCCTGTATCCGTATAAAGTCATCGGCGGGTTTGCCGGCAGGCGTTTTCTTTTCAACCATAATAATAAGTAATTATTTAAACAGCAATACACCTAAGGAGGTGAGGAATGATCCAATGCTAATCCATAATCCTACGCTCTTCACACTGTTTTCATTCAGTGTGGATTGTCCGGCACGTACTTTGTTGGGCTGCACATACACCACATCGTTCTGCTTCAGGTAATAAACGGGAGATTTGAATAGATCGCAGGAGCGGAGATCCACCCAGTGCGTCACCCGTTCTCCTTTTTCTTCACGAATCACGAAGATGGCATCCCGCTTGCCGTAGATGGTGAGGTCACCGGCCATGCTGATAGCTTCCAGCAAGGTTATATAATCTTTTGAGATACTGTATTTCCCTGGAGTCTTCACTTCACCCAGGACGGAGAAGCTGAGGTTCATAAACTCCACGGTGACCACCGGGTCGTTCACTAGGTTCTCCTCTTTCAGTCTTTGTTTTACTAATGCGGCAATCTGGCTCCGGGTCATACCCGCCACAGTGAGGCTTCCCAATACGGGAAAGTCGATGGCACCTTTGTCATCAAGCGTATATCCGGAAATTTCTCCGTTGTTGTTATTGTTGTTCAGTCCTGTGGAACCTACTCTCTGCTGTACGCGCGTCAGATTGAACAAAGCCGCCAGTTCGGGGTCCTTGCTCGACACTATGATGGATATCTGATCCTTGGGTTGAACGGTGATATCCTGAGGTGGGGCCACTGCTTTGGGGCTGTTTACCTCCACGTCCTGGAAGTAGATTATCTCTTTCGATGTGTTGCACGATGAGAGCAACGCCAACGAAAATAGCAAGTATAAAAGATGATTTTTCATGTTTTAATTTTAGTATAAAATAGAAATATGAAGTATAAGGTATGAAGCGTTAATTTCTTGGGTGTTTTTTTGTAATTTTTGCTGTGATGTAGAAGTGCATCGCTGTCCATACCGCTACGTCCAGCAGAAACAGTACGGTGACGGATAGGTAAGAGGCTAAAAGTGTATTGGCAATAATAAAAAGACAGGCGATGCTCAGGATGAAGCAGAGTGCCTGATGTTGCGACATACCCAAGGCGATGAATTTATGGTGGATATGATTTTTGTCGGGGAGAAACGGAGGCTGATGATTGCGCAGGCGGTGAAGCACTACCCGAACTACGTCCAGCATCGGCACCAGCAGGAAGGAGAAAGCCGTCACGATAGCACCGGGAAAAAGTTCTTCCTTGACGGGATCGGACATACTGAGATGAATGGCCATTACGGCCAGCAACAGGCCGATGGTCAATGAGCCGGTATCTCCCATGAACACTTTCCGTCCGCGATGTGGCTTCCCGAACATATTATAATAGAAAAATGGTATCAGTGCACCCAAAGCCGCAAAGGCGATGAAAGCATATAACCACCAGCTCAGACAGACGAACATGCAACCGAAAGCGAGGAAGGCTATCATGCTCAATCCGGAAGCTAGACCATCGATGCCGTCTATAAGATTAATTGCATTCATGATATAGACAATGATAAAGACAGTGAACGGTATGCCCACATAATGGGGCAACTCGTGAATTCCAAACAGTCCGTAGAGATTGTCGAAACAAAAGCCGGAGGCTACCAGTAAAAGGCTGCAAAGTGTCTGGATGATAAACTTGGCGCGGTAGCGCATCCCTATCAGGTCGTCTCTCATCCCCATCAGATAGAGCATGAAGAGGCAACTGAATAGGGTGAGCAGGCAGGTGGATTGTTTCCAAGTGAGCAAATTGCTGTCCGTACAGAGGTTGTGGCAGGCGATGACGAGCGAAATAGGCATAATGATACACGGAAAAAAAGCGATTCCCCCTAAGCGGGGAATGTGCGTCGTATGCAACTTTCGGTCGCTCAATGGATCAAAGAGCCGCCGCCTGTAGGCTATCAGCGATATTTTGGGAATTATCATTGCACTGAGCAGGCAGCTGACGGCGAATGCCGCCAAAGTTTCAAAATAGCAGGTTGTCATTTCTGAAGGATTTGATTGGGTGAGAGCTTGTTAAAATGTATTGATTTATATCTTCCTGAGAAAGCATTGGGGAATATAGGCAGTTGCCACCGCGCACACACCTTGTATTGCCACTATCAGGCGACGGTTTCCTTTGATACGGTGTATGCAGCCTTCTGCTCCCTTAAATGGACCGTCCGTAACAAGTACCCGTTCGCCGGTGCTGTACTCCATGGGGACGTCACCGAAATAGTCCAGCCCTTTTTCTCCGGAGGAAGTGACAAGCATGAAAATTTTCATTTCCCGTTCAGGAATAGCTATTGGCAGCTTTTGCCAATTGACAAGACGGGTATATAGGAGAACCCGGTCTGTCAGCTTCTGCTGTAACGCCAGTGCTTGTTTCTCTGTGGAATAGAAGAACAGAAGGGAGGAAATGATCGGTTTACGCACGTACTTTTTCACTTCGCCACGTTCCACAAGGATTGTTTCACAAGGAATATAGGTCTCGATTTTGTCTTTATTCAGCGAGTCTTCTATCTCAAATACCTTATTGTAAAAGACTTTGAATGCATACCAATGCATAATTGAAGATACCTCTTCCATATTTGTCGTATCTCACCTAAAAGATATTCCTTCCATTCCTGCGTATCTGAGTGTTTTTGATCTTTAAAGCAACTCTGATGCGCAGCAAGCAAGGTTAATCCAATTCTTCGTTTTGTCTGTCGATTTTTGGAATTCGGAACTTCTCCTGACCCAGGAGAAGGTATCCGTAACCCCCCTCCCCGGGGGAATTTTATCCGTAACCCTGTAATTGTACCGTTTCTAAGTAAGAAACGGCACGACGTTTTAAGGCGTTGAATTCCTGTAGGATAAAAAATATCTTTTTATCCTATTTTTTAGGTTTTGTAGATTCGGTACGATGTATGGATAATTTTTTTAGAATATATCTATCGAGTTCTATATTAGCATCTGTTTTAAATATCTATTCATTTCTTCTTTTTATAAGTAGTTGTTTATTGTGTTAAAAATCAGTATTTTATACTTGTTTTGAGAGTAAAATATAAACAAATATTTATAGCATTATGTTGTTTTATTCTTTTATTTGTTATATCTTTGCGCCGTAATTTTAAGGTTTCTTACTTAGAAACGTTACGACATAACGCCTCTAAAATTTCTTCATTAGCCTTGTCTATCAGTGAATTTTCTACAGAATCCAAGTATATGAGCGTGGTCTTCTCGGAAGTGTGTCCCATACCTGCACTTATGACAGACAACGGTATGTTGTGTTTACGTGCAACCGTCGCCCAGCTATGCCTTGCGGTATAAGAAGAGAGATGTAGATTTTCTCCTGTCAACTTTCCCAGTTTCTTCAATTTCCGGTTGTGATAGCCAAGCGCTGTCTGATATTGTCGGAAAGCCTCTTCCGGATCATTGGACGTAATGATTGGAAAAAGGTAGGGACTGTTGCGGACAAATGGCTTGTAGCGCTCGATAATATCCTCAATAAGAGGTTCTATTCGAACAGTGAGACGTTGTCCCGTCTTATGGCGGACATAACTAAGTATTCCTCCACTTACATCCTCCTTTTTTAGATAGGCAATGTCTACAAACGCCATTCCACGGGTGCAATAACTGAAAATAAACATGTCGCGAGAAAAGGCAAGCGGAGCAGAATGTGTCAGGTCCAGTTTTTGTAAACGAACCATAATAGCTTCGGGGACGGCACGTTTTCGGGTACGCTCCACACCAGTATAAACATTCCGAAAAGGAAATGTTTGTTCCATTTGATTCCGGCTTATCACCTTATTATAAGCAGAGCGCAAAGTCCGCATATAAAAAGAACTGCTGTTTTTGCTCACTTTTCGTGTCCGGAGCCATTGCTCATACTCCATGACAAGTCTTTCGTCTACCAGTTTGAGTGGTCTGTCTAAGCCTCCCAGGAAGTCGGAGAAGCTATTCAATGCCCGTTGGAGGTTGCGGGCATTTCCCCACCGACCATCGTTTTTAAGCTCATCGATCAGGGTTGCCAAACAAGACAACACTGTGTCTCCGTTTTCATTCAAAGTACGAAAGCGGTGAATGACATCCGCCAAAGTGTAGTCTCTTCCTTCTCCGTCCCATTCGCATAGAATCCGACGGATACACAGCAAATCTTTTTCTATTTGCTGTTGGTAGCGGGCCGACAACCCATTGTTGTCCGCTTCAGCTATGAATGTTTCTTTTTCTGCATCCCACCAATGAGGAAGTAAACGCATTCGGGTGTTTATCTGCCTGTTGCTTTGCCTGTGGCATAGCTGATAATAGATGGTGCCGGCTTTGCCTTCCACCGATGATTTTCTGAATTTTACTTTTACAGTCGCCATAGTTTTCTTATCAATTTATAGAAATATATGCTATGTATGACAAAAAAGAAGGATATCTGTTCAAACTATTTTCTTCCGGCCTCTGATAGAAATCAAAGAGCTTTATGTAATTCGGATAGAAAACAAACCTATTTGGATAGTTTATCAACCAATCTTAATATATTTGTCTGTATTATTGCAGCTGCTAAAAGTGAGTATTATGAAAGACATCTTTATTATGATAAAGCGCACATTTATTTTATTACTATTTATTTCGTTATATACCAGCTTGTTTGCGGGTTCTTTCCTCCATCTGAATGTAAGGGAGGGGTTGAGTAGTAGACAGGTTTATCAGATATGCAAGGATTCAACAGGATTTATCTGGGCTTATACCCATATGGGAGTGGACCGTTATGACGGGAACGAGATAAGGCACTATAAGCTAAATGAGACGATAGACTCCAAGGATCATATATTGTCGTTCACGGTGATGGAGATAGATAAGGAGGGAAATCTCTGGATTGCCCTGCGGAATGGCAGAATATACAGGTATGACAAATTGAAGGATTGCTTTGAACTACAGGTGGATTTGTCGCAGTCCATATCCTTTCCGGTCTTGAATGGTATAGAGTTTGAAGAGAATGAGGGATTGTGGCTATCTACATCCACAGGAGTGTATTATTGGAACAGAACCGATAACGTTTTGTCTCCGGCAGGCCTGATCGGTGAATGGACCAATTGCATTATTAAATCAGCGGAGAACACCTTTTTCGTAGGAACCAATACGGAAGTATATAAAATGGAGAGAGCGGGAACGACCTGCCAATTATCAAAAGAGAAGGTGGATATTCCTGTGGAGGCTCGTATAGAGGCTTTATTCCTCTACGGTACTAAATTATATGTGGGAACCTTTTCTAACAGTGCATTTGTTATTGATTTGGCCACGAAGCAGGTAAAATCTCTCGATTCCTTTATTCCGGGTATACCTGTCCGGGTTTTTGCCCATGATGGAGACCACTCTATTCTGATAGGAGCAGACGGTGCAGGTGTCTTCAGGATCGATGCTGCTAATGAAACATTGACGGAGCATTATATAACGGATGAAGACGATGAAAGAAGTCTGAATGGTAATACCGTTTCGGACATCTGCGTAGATGAATATGGAGGTATCTGGGTAAGTACCTGTACGAATGGTATCAGCTATCTGGACCCTAACGTACCTGATGTCCGTTGGATCAGGCACGAACGGAATAATCCTTCTTCATTGGTATCCGATCATGTAAATGTAATGCTACAAGACTCAGAAGGTGATTATTGGTATGGCACCAATGACGGAATCAGTGTGTACCGGGTGAAATCAAAGCAATGGATGCACTTTCTGAATGGGAAAGGGGTTACTTATTCGTCTGTAGTGTTGGCTCTTTGTGAAGATAATGAGGGAAATGTATGGGCAGGTGGTTATGGAATCGGATTATATCGTATTCAAAAGAAATCCGGTGAAGTCCGGAAAATGCCGAGACGGAATAAACAGGCTGATAGTGGCATCTCTACCGACTATATTTATGCTATTTACTCAGAGGGTGATTATATCTGGTTTGGAGGTATTGAAGGTCATTTCACGCGGTATAACAGGCGTACCGATGTTTATACTTATTATCCGATTGATTGTGTAGGGGATATAAAGTATGGTGACAAGAATACATTGCTGATAGCCGGCTGTGACGGTCTGGGTTTCTTCGACAAATCTACGGGGGAAATCAAGTGGCAGCAGAAGTTTGGTGATATTACTTTGCATTATCCTGTCCGTTGCCTGCTGCGTTCATCCTCCGGTGACATCTGGTTGCTTACGGACGGAGAAGGGTTGATTCGTTTTAATCCGGAGAATGACCGTTCCCGTATTTATACAACTGCGGATGGGCTTGTCTCCAACTCTATTAATAGTGTGGCCGAAGATAGTAACGGACATATTTGGTTCAGTACGGAGAAGGAGTTATATTGTTTGGATCTGGTTGAAGATATGGTTATCAATGGCAATGATCTTTTAAATATCGGCTGGGGGTATTATAATTCGAATGCTTCCTTGAAGACAAAAGACGGACATCTGGCATTTGGTACGGCGGAAGGAGCTCTTTTCTTTACACCCTCTTTTGACTTTTCTAAAAGTGCACCGGTTGAATTGATATTCACAGACTTTAAATTACCTTATGAGTCGGTAAAGGCAGGAGCAGCCGGTTCGCCATTAACGGCGGGTATCAATGATACCAAGTCTCTGAAACTGAAATACAATCAGAATTCTTTCTCTATCTCTTTTTCGGCTATCAATTTTGTTTCTCCACATAAAATCAGGTATGAATACAGGCTGAAAGGCCATGAGCGGCAGTGGCATCACAGGGATGTGGCTCAAAGTGTGGGCTATATGGATCTTCCTCCCGGAAAATATACTTTTGAATTGCGTGCATTCGATAAATATACCCAGCAACAGGTTGGCGAACGTTCGGTAGAAATATCTATCGATCATCCGCTTTGGGCATCCTGGTGGGCCATAGCGATCTATCTGATTTTGCTTGTGATATTAGGTTATTTTTTCTTCCAGTTCAGACGGCAAAGGGTGCGGGAGAATAAAATCAGGGAACGGATTCATTCGTTTATAGGGATTGCCCATGATATACGTACTCCGGTAACGTTGATAAAAGCTCCGCTGAGTGAACTTGAAGAACGGGGTGACTTGCCTGAGGAGAGTAAGAAGAAATTGGCAATTGCAGTGAAGAATGCGGAGAAGCTTTTTTCGATGATTACTCAGTTGCTGGAATTGCAAAAGGTGGAAGCACACCCGGAACATCTTGAAGTGGCATTATATAATGTAAAGGCGTACATGGAAGATAAGTTGTCTGCTTTCCGTATGGCTGCAGTCCAAAAGGAGATAGAGCTTTATCTGGAGGTAGAACCGGAGATGTCTGAGGTATGGCTGGACAAGAGCAAGATGGATCATATAATGGATAATCTGCTTTCTAATGCTTTGAAGTATACAGAGAAAGGTTCCATAGGTATTGTAGTGAGACAGACTAAAAACAAATGGATTGTTGAAGTAAGGGATACAGGAGTCGGTATTCCTGCAGAAGAACAGAAGAATATCTTTAATGAGTATTATCGTGCCAGGAATGTGGTAGACTCTCAGGAACAGGGCATCGGCATTGGTCTGATGATTACTTCCCGCATTATCAAGCAACATCATGGTAAGATAGAATTCAGCAGTATAGAGAATAAAGGGACTACATTCACTGTTACATTTCCCAAGAAACTGCGATCGGGTATGGTGGTTGTGGCGAAGGAGGATTTACCGGAAGTAACGTCTTCCGATGTTTCATCTCAGGAGGAGGATGACCAGACGGATAAAAATATTCTGTTGCTGGCCGAGGATGATAAAGATATGCGTGAGTATCTGACGGACAGTTTGTCTTCCGAATATAAGGTAATCAGTGTACCCGATGGAGGAAAGGCATTGGATATGGCGAGGGAAATCAATCCGGATATTATTATTTCGGATATCATAATGCCTGTAATCCAGGGGGATGAGCTGTGCCGGATCTTGAAATCTTCTGTTGAGACCAGTCATATTCCTGTCATTCTGTTGACCGCCCTTTGTGAGAGGGAGAATATCATATTAGGATTGGAATCCGGGGCGAATGATTATATCATTAAACCCTTTGACTTGTCCGTATTGAAAGTAAGGCTTCGTAATATACTCCAGAACAGGCAGCATCTCAGGGATACCGTGCTCTCCTCGGATATACCTGTCAACGAAATAGATTACAGCAGCCAATTGGATAAAGAGTTCCTGGATAGTGCCATGGCAGCCATCGATGAGAATATGACTAATCCGGAATTCTCAATTAATGACTTCTGCCGTGCGTTAGGTATGAGCCGTACATCCGTTTATAATAAGATAAAAACTTTGACAGGGCAAGGGCCGAATGATTTTATCCGTATTGTCCGGTTGAATAAGTCGAAAGAGCTTTTGCTTTCGCAAAAATACTCAGTCGGAGAAGTGGCATGCATGGTTGGTTTTTCAGACCCTAAATATTTCAGTACGTGCTTTAAAAAGCAGTTTGGTACGAGTCCCAGCAAATTTTAGAGTATAAAAACTGTATTTAAACCTAAGTGGATAAGTAGCGAACCTTTTTTGTTAAAGAATCAACTTTCGTTTCCTTGATTGTGCGTAATATTGTGGTCAATAGTAACCTTCTAAAAATGCAGATAAAAAATGGAAACGTATTTAGGCTTGGATTTGGGCGGAACTAAATTATTGATTGGCGAAATTGATAGTCGCGGCAATATCTTGAGGTACAAAAAATATGACTCCGGATATTTTAACCAACAAGCAGCGTTGGATATTATCAAACTATCACTGGATGATTATATCAAAACCGTAGGATGGTATGATAAGAAACCTTTGGCCATGGGAGTGGGATTGATCGGACGGGTAGATCCTAATCAGGGTATCTGGTTGCAGATAGATCCCGGCAGGACGCAACCTATTGCTTTGGCTAAGGAATTAGCGGATATTTATGGTATTCCCTGCCATATAGACAATGATTGAAAAGTGCCACACGTGCCGAACGTGTGTGGGGCTTCGGGCAAATTTCCAAAAACTTCATCTATTTGAATATAGGAACGGGTATTGCAGTCGGCACGGTTGTGAACGGCAGGCAGATACGCGGTAGCCATTTCAATGCCGGTGAAGTGGGACATGTACGGGTAGGAGTCAATGTAGGAATCAAATGTACTTGTGGAAGGGTGGATTGTGTGGAGGCTATAGCTTCCGGTATTGGTTTCGACCGTTGTGCAAGAATACTTCAGAAAGATTATACCACGGATTTACACATTCCTGCCGACAAAGGGGAACGGATACCTGTCAGTGAGATTTTTGCATTGAGTCGTAAAGGTGATCCTTTATGTGTGAAACTGGTGGAGAATGCTTCCGAAGCATTAGCGAATCTTGTAATGAACCTGGTGCGGGTAACAGATCCGGAGACAATCGTCTTAGGTGGCGGTGTAGTGGCAGACGGATATATTCATGCGAAGATAATGGAATTGTTGAATCCAACCACCATGCGTTTTGTAAGCAATGGCGTTGTTATCACAAAGTTGAATCCGGAATTCATAGGTTTACTGGGTGCAGGTGCTGTGGCCATGAATATGTAAATAGTGGTTAGTGATTGATGATTAGTGATAAGAAAGTGGAGTCATGAAAATAATTATAGCAAAGAGCGAAAAAGAATTTGATTGCATCGCTGCATGGCAGATTATTGGTGAAATTCTAAATAAACCGGAAGCTGTTATCGGGCTTTCGACAGGACGTACGACCGGAAATCTGCACCGGATGGTTGGAGAAATATATTCCCGTTATCCTTTCAATACCTCTGCGGTCACGTTCTTCGGATTGGATGAAGTGGTGAACGTGCCGCGTGAATATGCCGGGGCATGTTATACGATGCTGAAAACGGAAATTATAGATGCATTGGGTATAAAAGATGAGAATTTTCTGATGTTGCAACGGTTTCAGATGATTTTGGGAAAGCTTGCAGGGCATTTCAAGAAGAAATAGCCAAGCGTGGAGGCATTGACTTACTGATTCTGGGTTTGGGAGAGAACGGACATTTAGGTTTCAATCAACCTCACTCCCCTTTGGGCGGAGATGCGTGGGTTACTAAGATGAATCCAGAATTGGAAGAACGCATTCGTAGAGAAACCCACACCCCGCCGGAGAAGGAGCTGGGAGGGGTAACTCTGGGGATAAAAAATATCATGCAGGCACGCCGGATTGTACTGGTGGCCAAAGGCAGTAACAAAGCTGAGATCGTGAGACAAATGCTGGAAGGACCTGTCACGTCGGATGTTCCAGCCTCTGTCCTTCAGTTACATCCGGATTGTGAGTTTCTGCTGGATGTTGCTTCTGCAGCTAAGTTATCTGAAAAATAATCATTTACTAATACTACATGATGACACACCAAGAAAAACAAATCAATTACATGGGACCGTTTCTTACAATGGTCTTCCTGTTCCTTATTGTGGGCTTCCTGACCACTGCCAATACTCAGTTTCAGGGGCCGTTGAAGGAAACGTTTCTTATGAAAGTAGGTAATCTGAAGAATACATTTGCAACTCTGATTACTTTCTCGTGGTTCCTTGCTTACCCTATTTGTGGGAGTATAGGTTCATCCTGGATTAGCAAGTATGGCTATAAAGGAACCTTGATCCGTGGACTTTGGGTGATGATTATCGGTCTGGGACTCTTTTTTGCTTCATCTTATTTTACCGTTCAATTTCCTGATGCTGATATCAGAATGGGAGAGAGTATTATTCCCATAGGATTCTTTATATTTCTATTAGGATCATTTGTTGTGGGTGCTTCGGCCACGATTCTGCAGGTAGTTATCAATCCTTATCTTACCGCTTGCCGTGTGAAAGGGACACAAGCCATCCAACGTTTGGCTATTGGAGGTACGGCAAACTCTGTGGGTACTACGATTGCCCCTTATTTCGTGACAGGTGTTGTGTTTGGTGGCCTGGCTATGGAAGATATTCAAATCAGTCAGTTGATGATGCCTTTCTTTGCATTGATGGTAACTATAGCTGTGGTTGTTTTCTTATTGATGAGGCTATCTTTGCCGGATATACAGGGTACACGGGTAGAAAAAGGGGAGAAGTTGGAGAAAAGTGTATGGTCATTCCGTCACTTGACATTGGGAGTTTGCGCTATCTTTTGTTATGTGGGTGTCGAGGTTTGCATTGGTGCGAATATCAATTTATATGCCATTGAGCGGAATTGTCCTTCACCTGCCTTGTTGGCCACACTCTATTGGGGTGGTATGCTGATCGGACGGCTGGTAGGAAGTTCGCTGAGCAAAGTTTCCCCTCGTGTGCAACTGACCGTAACTACCATATCGGCAGGTGTGTTGGCTTTGCTGGCTATCATCTTTAATAATCCCTGGTTACTGACAGCAGTCGGACTTTTCCATTCCATCATGTGGGGAGCTATCTTTACATTGTCCGTGGCCCATTTGGGTAAATATACTTCGGTGGCTTCAGGGGTATTCATGATAGGGGTAGTGGGAGGTGCCATCCTGCCTTTGTTGCAAGGTGTCTTCGCTGACTTGCTGGAAAGTTGGAGATGGTCTTGGTTTATTGTAATTTTGGGAGAAGTATTTATGCTGTATTATGCATTGATAGGTTCTCGTGTTCGTCAAACAGCTGATTAACTATTATAATAATATTATGAAAAGAATGAGATTAATGATTCTGACTGCATTGGCGGTATTGTTGTCGTGCAGTAGTAAAGCAGGAGAGTTGCGTATGGCTTCTTCGGATACAAAAGTTATTGTAGCTTATGTGACTTCCTGGAGTAGTATCATGCCGGACCCGCAATATATGACGCATATTAACTATGCATTCGGGCATGTCAGTGAGACCTTCAACGGAGTTGGTATGATAATGAGAACCGTCTTCGTGAGATTGTTGCACTGAAGGCACAGAAACCAGAACTGAAAATAATGCTTTCTATCGGTGGATGGGGAAGCGGCCGGTTCAGTGAAATGGCTGCCAATGATAAGTATCGCTTGGCTTTTGCAAAGGATTGCAAGCGTGTAGTGAAGGAGTTCGGCCTCGATGGCATTGATATTGACTGGGAATACCCTACCAGTGCAGCAGCCAATATTTCTGCTTCACCGGATGATACAAAGAACTTCACATTACTGATGAGGGATATACGGAAAGAGATAGGAAAGAAGAAGTTGCTGACTCTTGCTACGGTAGCTTCTGCAGAGTATATAGATTTTAAGGCGATTCTTCCCTATATTGATTTTGTCAATATCATGTCCTATGATATGGGGAATGCTCCCAAACATCATGCAGCTTTGTATCGTTCGGAGAACAGTGGATGGATGACCGCTGATGCCGCCGTTGAGGCTCACCTCAAAGCCGGTGTGCCTGCTTCTAAGTTAGTGATGGGCATGCCTTTCTATGGCCGTGGTGGAGATGGATATCCTAACTTTCTGGATTTCAACAAGGTAGGCCATACCAAAGAGTATAGTGAATGCTGGGATGAGGTAGCCAAGGTTCCCTATTTGGCCAATAAAGCAGGAAAACTTGTCTTCGGTTATGAAAATCCCCGTTCGTTGGCCATAAAATGCCAGTATATCCTGAAGCAGAAACTGCTGGGCGGCATGTTTGGGACTATGACGGTGACAACGAGCAAGGCGATTTGCGTCGTACGGTCTACGAAGGATTGATAGAACAGAAACCTTTCTATGACAGGACTTACCGTGTACTGGTACTAACCGAAAGCCAAGGCCAGCATAAACCTTTCTCGGATGCGGCAGTGAAGTGGCTGGTGGATGAGAGCAAGGTGCAGAATCTGCAGATACAGATATTGAACAACACCCGTCTCCTGGCTCAGAAGGAAGTGTTGGAGGGTACGGATTTAGTCATTCAGTTGGACTTCCCGCCTTATACCTGGCCGAAGGAAGCAGAGCAGAACTTCATCAACTACATTAACGAAGGTCGTGGCGGGGGGGTTGGGTTCCCTCACC
>ERZ791618.361-NODE-361-length-24073-cov-5.222292_pt1 | contig 24073 bp, 17 predicted proteins | sample MGYA00510059_ERZ791618 | MGnify/ENA primary metagenome ERZ791618 (study PRJEB30046, sample SAMN00715159) | human gut metagenome | study: EMG produced TPA metagenomics assembly of the A metagenome-wide association study of gut microbiota in type 2...
CTGCGAACCACACCAGGCCGCCCGTGGCGACCAGTTTCGCAAGGTTGTAGAACGCCCCCTGCCAGCCGATATACCGCGCCTGATCCCCGGTCGAGAGCTCCGACATGTAAACGCCGTCGGCCGCGATGTCGTGCGTGGCGCCGCTGAAGGCCACCACCGCGAAGACCCCCACCGTGACGGCGAAGAAATGGGGCATATGCAGCGCCAGCGCAGCAAGGCCGAACAACACGCCGCTCAGGAGCTGCGTCGTGACGACGAAGAATTTTTTGGTGCGGAAAATTTCCAGGAAGGGGCTCCACAGGAATTTGATCGTCCACGGCCACATGATCAGCGACGTCCAGAACGCGATCCGGGCGTCGGAAATCCCCATATCCTTGAACATGACGGCCGAGACCATGTTCAGCACGACGAACGGAAGCCCCATCGCAAAATAGACCGTAGGCACCCAGGCCAGCGGCGAAGTTTTTTTAACTGTCGAAATCATCGGGTCTTCTCCGGTTTTAGGTTAGGGATGCACAAAGATAATAAAATCTTTCCGCACGCGATCGGTATTCCGGGCGGTTATCATCTTTGCATCCGTAAAGTAATACAATTTCGGGCGCAGGATTACTAAAGCGGCCGGCAATTTAATTCCCCGGGAAAGAAGACCGTGCAGCCGGCGGGTCTTGCGGCTCGCGACTGCACGGTCGTCAGAATCGAATCCTGCAGAGAAATCAATCTACATATACGATCTCCGTCGCGGCATTCTTGGTCAGGTGCGGAATATCCTGCCCTTTCTTGAGATAGAGCGACTTCACCTTCTCCCCACGATCGCATTTAAGAGTCTGGAGTGCCGGACAACCCGACACGTCGATCGAGGTTATCCCGTCATACCAAACATAGTAGGAGGCTACTGTCAGATCCAGCGATAGCAACTTGTTACCGATCATCGTAAACTTCTCGACATCCGCATAATCGGTTCCCAGCGGCGACAACGATTCGATCGGATTGTCTCCAAGATTAATCAAGGCCAACCCATAATTCTTGGTGCAATTCAATTCTTTTACCTTTGTCAAACCGGAAAGGTCTATTTCACTTAGATCATTACTCATGACATTGATCTTTTCCAGGTTCGTGAAGTTTTCGATCCCCTCCAGCGATGTCCATTGGGTACCATAGTAGCTGGGGTTATATGACAACTCGGTGGCGGCCAACCCTTTCTCCGTAATGATTCCGGAAGTAGACCCCAATGCGACGATCCAGCCCTGTTGTTGCAGCCACTTTACAAAATCCTTATCGACAAACGAAATCAGTGTCGCATTCGGATCTTTCTGGATAACGGACAACTCTTTGGTAATGCCAGCACCCTCAATCGTAATCTTACCTCCGCGACTGGTAGTTGCCGCTCCGAGATGGAATGTAAGCGTCTTCGTTTCCAGCCCACGGGTTTCGGGCACCTGCGTGATCCAATCGTCGCTAATCATTACTTTGTAATCTACATTGGCATTCACATCAACGGAGAAAGAACGCTCCGCAAGGTCAAACTCAAATGCCGTATCCTCGATATTGATTGCATATATCCGGTTCTGGGTCAGCGGAATATCGACCGACTGCCCCATGCCCGAGACCGTGACCACGGTCGAACGGTCATCGTAATCCGGGTTCTTGGCAACGGTAAACTTCAAGACCGTGTTGCCGAAAACGTCGTTGCGCCCGACATACGTGACCCAATCCCCGCCGCCGTCGGAAAACGCGACGGCCAATTCCGGAATGTTCGTATGCAGTTTGACCTGGATATCGGTGCTCAATGCTTCGACGGTCATATTCTCCTCGGAAAGAAGGGTCAGCGAATAGCCCGCTTCCGAAACGATTTTCAGGGGAGCGACAGCCGATCCCGTAAAGAACTTGAAGGCCGCTTCACGGCTCTCTTCGCTTGTATTCGGATCGATCGTGAAGGTTACCACATCGCCGCTCTTCCCGGCTTCGGCCGAAGGATGCACCCAGTCGCAGACACCTGCGAGCCGCCAGTCTCCCGAACTGGTTACGGTCACCTGCGTCGTCGTCCCGTCAGGCCCGGCGGGGATGGCATCGGGGGTAATGGATATCGTGGCCCGGGAAAGGTCGTCCGCCGTATCGTCGTCGGAACAGGCGCTGAGCGCACAGGCCACCGCTACAAACGCTATAAATATCTTTTTCATAAAATCTACGTTGTTTTAGGTTCTCAGTCGAACTGCACTCCCCGCAGCGGCGTGCTGCGGGGAGTACAGCACACAATCGGATTAAGGCAGTTTATAACGCGTTGCGTCGTTCTTTTTGTAATAATACTCGGGCATCAGCAGTTCCTCGTCATAGAGGCCCCGGGCAACAGACTGGCAACGGCTCACCTGGAACCGATAGTCGCTGAAATCGCTTACCAACGAATTGGTATGCCCCAGTGCGAAGAACATGTAATAGCCGTATCCGGCCTCCTTCTTCGAGCGGGCTGTGCCCTCGCTCGAATCCCCGCTGCCCCGGTTCAACTCGATCGACATGCCGGAGCACTGCTTGACGGTCATGCCCTGCATCGGCGCTGCGGTTCCCCCGTAATCGGCGACGGCATAGTCGACGAACATGCCCGGCTCGACCCCGTCGACAGAAGGCATCCGGCTATTGATACCGCCCAGATAGTAAACCATGACGGTTTTATCGGGCATGGCTTTCTTGGTTTCATAGAGCAGCCGGGAGGCGGCAGCCGACGACCACGGCGCAAACCAGGGATTGCTCAGGTCGGGAGAGTTCGAATACTCGTCGTCGAAACCGACGCCGTCGAGGTTGTAGGCATTGCAATAAGCGGCCAGCTCCTTGGCAAACTCGCGGCAGCCCATATCGGACAGCTGTGCCACGCCGGCGGCATCGTGGTTGCCCAGGATACCGAGGATCACCTTCATGCCACGCTTGCGCAACGGCTGCAGGAACTGCTCGTTGTTGTCCAGCAGGAACTGCACGTTGGGGTTGTTCAGCACATAGACCCGTCCCGTTTCCGCATTGTAATTGATATTGGCCGAAAAAAGGATGATGTCGTCGAAGAAGAGCTTGCCGCTGTCCTTGAGCACGAACTCCAGCGCATTGAGCGGGTTGGTGTCGTTGACCTCGAAATAGCACACGTTCCTCACGGCGTCGGGGCCCTTGTAAGCGTCGCCCTGGGCTCGCAGGTCTTTCACCAGATAGACCGCATGCTGCGCCTTTTCCGAGAGCGTGATACCCTCGGTCGAGGAGGTTGCCTTGAGCGGAAGCAGATAGGTCGTCCCCTCCTGCAATTCGCTGCCTGCGGCCAGGGTAACGCCCACCCCGACCGAACGGATCTCGTCCGGGGCCAGCAGCAGCTTGCCCTCGCGGTCGATGGCGACATCGGCCGCGGGGAAGAGCTGGAACTCCGTCCCGTGCTCGGCATTATAAGTTTCCAGATAAGCGGGATCTACCTCGATCTTCACGTCGACACCCTTCTGGGGCGCTTTCGTAAGGCGGAAGAAGACCTCGGTCTGGTATTTGTCCGAGCGCAGTTCGATCACCGACTCGTTCTTGTTCGACGTCACGTCGAGCAACATGCCGTCGACGCGCTTCACGGCGTCGTATGCCCCTTCGTCGACAGGCTTGCCGCCCTCGATGTCGTCGGTGCAGGCCGTGAATGCCAGGCCACCCAACATCAGCACAAGCGGAAGGAAGCTGTATTTCAGATATTTCTTGGTGTTCATAATCGTTTCAGGTTAAAGGTTAGCAGATTATTTACCCAGCTCGGGAAGCGATACATTCACCCACTTCAACTCCTTCTCGACGGTAAGATCGTTCCCGTAGGAGGTCTGGTCTTTGATGGTCTTGCCGGCTCCCTCGTCGAATTTCCAGTAGGCCACCAGTCCGTCGGAAGCCGCGGCCACCTGGTAGAAATGGTCGGGGGCATTGATCTCCTCGGGGGTCAGCGCCTTGTTCCAGATACGCACTTCCGAGATCTGGCCGTCGAAATAACGGTCGCTGGCATACGAATAGCCGATCCAGAAGCAACGGGGCTTGCCGTCCGACTCGTCGGAATGCTTCACGCCGAAATTCACGGACGAGGTACCGACGTTGCCGCTGCACTTCTCCACACCGTCGAGGTATACCTTCACGCTTCCCGACTCGAATGTCACGGCCACATGGTACCAGCGGCCGGCATCGAGCTTGAGATCCGAATTGGTCAGGTTCCTCGACGAAGCGATCTGAATCTGGTTGGGATCCACGCCCGAATCGCCGATACGCACCAGGAACTTACCCTCGATACCCATGATCGTGGAGATCTGGTTCTTGAACGCATTGCCGTTGATCAGCGCCTCGAGCGTGAAGGTACGCATGTTGGTTACGGGCGAGGCATCCTTCCAGTCGGGCCAAGCACGGTTCTCGGTAATACCGGCCACGACGTTGATCAGCGCGGCACCCTTGAAGATATAGTAAACACTGCGGGCACTCGGCAACACGTCGATACCCGACACCGAACGGATCGTCACGGGCAGTACATAGCGCTCGTTCTTGTCCAGCAGGTTCACGTCGACGAACCTGATCGTCACGGGAACGCTCGCCACGCTTCCGGCCTGTATCCTGGTCTTCGTCTCATCGAACTGGTAGAACTCCTCGGAAAGCAGTTTCACGTCCTCGTCGTAGAAGGCCTGGCGGTAGTGGTCGAACAGTTCGGGAGCCGCGGCGAACTCGATCGAAATGTCCTGCCCGACGGGCTTGGCGATACCGGCCGTGATTTCGCGCTCATAGGAGGAATTCGCAGCCTTGATAAGCATCTCGTCGGTGAAATTCGTCGCCGAGATGAAAAGTTTATTGTCGTAATGCTGCCTGGACAGATCCTCGTTCTTGCAGCCTGCCAGAGCGACGGCGGCAAGAGCCGCGACAGCAATATTTAACTTGTTGAGTTTCATAGGTCGCATTAGTTTTTAGGTGCGGGATTCAGGATGTCGACCGCCTCCCGGATGTTTTTATAAACCAAAGTCAGGTTGAAATAGTCGTTCTGCGCGTTGGCGATGGAGATACCCAGTTTCTCATAGCCCGACGCCGGGCTTACGACCCACTGGGCAGCACCCTTGGTGGCACGCACACGTGTCTTGCCGTCGGCCTCGTAGCCGGAGAAATAACCGCTCTCATCGCTCAGGTCGGTGAGCGACGGGGTCGTCACGCCGATGACGAACCGGTCGGTCGGGACATCTTCCACGGCGGCCATCAGCACGGCGAACGACATCTTGTCGGCCGAAGTTGCGGTCAGCGCGGGGATGACGATATAATCGCATTCGCCCAGGACGGACTTGTCGATGAGGTTCTGCGGATTGCCCTGGAAGACCAGCACTTTGCCGGAGTTGGCCTCGTTCCAGGTCTTCACGTTCGAGAAGAACGCCTCCTGGCGTGCGGCATACTGCGCTTTTTCCTCTTCCTGCATAGCCTGCGGGGCACGGCCGGTATAGTTCACCTGGACACCGTCGTAACCATATTTGGCACACAGGTTCAGCTGACTGACGGTCTGCTGCCTGCAGAACTCCAGGAAACGGAGCTCCAGCTCCTCCTCGGGGGTCGGTTCGCCCTCGCCGCCACCTTCGCCGCCTTCGTCCTGGGTCGCCTCGGGGGTGCTGGGATTCGTGGGTTCTTCGGGTTTGTTGGCCTCCTCATCCGCGAGGACTTTCTCCCAGAGTTTCTCGATCGCATTATAGTCGATGTTGTAGATCACCCGGGTGCCCTTCTCGCGTACCTTGGCGAATTCACCGGCCAGGGTCGGATGCAGGTTGTCGGGATTCATCAGGCAGATGATGTCCACGCTGTCGGGCATCGTCGTCAGGTGCTCGTTGCGCTGGGCCGGAGCCGAGGTGGTATTGTCCATCGAGACGAGGACGACCTTGTGCTCGCCCGCCTTGTAATCCCGGAGCGCCTTCAGGTACTGCTTGTAGAGCTCGGGATTCTGCTCCTCAAGCGTAGGATAGTTGATGTCGAGGCTTTCGGTCTCCGTCCAGTCGCTGCACGCCGCAAAAGAGAGGACTGCAACGGCTACGGCCGGGAACAGAAATTTCTTGATATTTCGTTTCATAATCGTTTAGCGTTCGGGTTGGTTATTATTTGATCGCGGGGTTGCAATCCCACCACATACGGGTCGCCATGTTGTCGGTACCCTTCAGAAGCGACGAAACCGCATTGTTGACGTTCACGTTGTTGGTCGTGTATTCGTCTGCCGGATAAGGCATACGGCGCGCCCCGAGTTCGGAATCGACGACCCCGAGACTCTTGTTTCCATCCTCGGTGGCAGGCATCAGACGGGGATAACCCGTGCGGCGGTAGTCGGCCCATGCCTCGTTGCCCAGCTGCCAGTTGGCGATCCACTTCTGCGTGATGATGCGCTCCTGCATCTGGGCCGGAGTAGCCCCTTCATCCCATGCGATCGTAATATCGGACAACTCCTGCGCATAAGAATTCGAGTTCGCAGGATCGGCATAGAGCTGCGGTTTGCCCGTGGTATTGGCCAGGTAAGTGTCGGCACCCGACACACCCCACTCCTCGAACGAGAGGCGGATGCCTTCGTCATAGAAATCCTTGGCCTCGCCGGAGCCCATGTTGAACCCGAAGACACCCTTCGCCTCGGCCTTCAGGAAAGCCACCTCGGCAGCATTCATCCACGTGACGGGCGAGGAGATCGAGATATTGACGCCGGAGTACTTGCGGCCAACGGATGCCAGAGGCGGAATCACGATTCCGCGGCGGATGCCGACATAGGTTTGACCGGGCCACTCCGACTGCGTGAAATATTTCTCGCGGCGGGGGTCTGAATAACCGTTCATGTAGCAGATGATGTCGGCTGCGGCATGCGTATCGCCGCCCGTTATGCAGTCTGCGGGCTTGTTGTAGTTGACTGCCACGTAAATGGGGTTGCCGTCGGCACCGAACGACGTCAGCCTGGCGTTGTCGGCATTCGACGTGATGACGCCCACCTCGCTGTTCACGGCCGATTCGGCCATCTCGCGGGCTTTAGCCTCGTTCGCATAGACGATACGCATCGCCAGGCGCAGTTTGAGCGAATTGGCGAGCTTGCACCACTTCTCGGCGCTGCCGCCGTAGATATAGTCGGCTTTTGCGGAAATAGCATCCGTGCGGTGCTCGGTAAGCACCTTGATCGCGGCATCCAGCTCTTCGAAAAACTTGTCGTAAACCTTCTCCTGCGAATCGTACGGCACCTGAATCTGGCCGTTCTCACCGATCATCGAATAGGGGATCGGGCCGTAGGTGTCGGTCACGCGGTGCATGGCCGCTACCTTGATGATGTCGGCGATCGCCAGTACGATGGGGTCGTCGGTCACCTTCTTCAGCTCGCGCAGGTTCGAGTAAAGCACCGGGATCGTCCTGTCGCTATACATGAAAACGTTCGTCCAGTCGTCCGTCGGATTGTAATTCATGATCGTACGGGTAAAGCCACCCGTCGTGGAATAATACCCACCCATGGGGCCGCCCAGCAGCACATCGGTAAACTGCGCCGTATTGACGTCGGTCGATACGACGGTGCTCGCGAGCGAGGTCAGCGCCGAGCCGATGATATAGCCGTCGGTCTGCATGTCGTCCTCGGAGGGCTCGTAAGGATTGGTATTTATATCGAGGTAGTTGGCGGTGCAGGCCGTACCGACAAGTACCAACGCAGCCAAAGCCGGTTTTAATATATTGAATTTCATAGTCATCGTGCAGATTAGAATTTAAGTCTGAGGTTGAACCCGATATTACGCGTCGAAGGCGACATGAAATAGTCGATGCCCTGGTAGTAGCTGTTCACCGTCGCAACGGTCTCGGGATCGTAGGGAGCCTTGTTGTAGATCATCCACAGGTTGCGCCCCACGAGCGACAAGGTAATTTCGCAGATGTCGCCCAGCTTTTTCTTCGGGATCGTATAGCCGATCGAAGCCTCCTGCAGGCGCACGTTGGTGGCAGAATAGGTATAGTACTGCGGAACGGAGTTACCGCTGCCGATGGCCGTGTACCATTTGTTGGCATCCACCAGGTCGCCGCTGTTGATCATCACGCCGCCGGCATCGCGCGCTACGGCCGAAACCTCGGAAACACCGTAGTAGTCGAGCATGGCCTGCGTACGCGAGAATACCACGCCGCCCAGGCGGGCCGAAACCATGAAGCCGAAGTTGAAGTTACGCCAGCGGAAGTCGTTGCGCCATGCCATGTTGGCATCGGGAAGCACGCTACCCAGCTTGATGTAGCTGTTGACGTCGGTGATCGACTCGGAAGCGATCTCGCCCTTCTCGTTGATATAGACGGCGCCGTTGCTGTCGCGTTTGAGGTCGATGCGCGAATAGAAGTCGCCCAGCGTACCGCCCTCACGAAGGATGAAGCGGGCATCGGCAAGACCTCCCATATCGAGCTGATCGACCGAGAAGTGCTCGCCGGTCTCGGGGTTGACCACATCGTCGGCAAGCGAAAGAATCTTGTTCTTGTTCGCCGACAGCGTGTAGTTCGAATCCCACGAGAATTTGCCCCACGTATTGCTGTAACCCAGTGCGACCTCGAAACCGCGGTTGCGGACGTTACCCGACTGAATGGTCAGTTTGGAGGAACCCGAACCGGTCGAGATATTCGGCTCGAAGGTCTGATCCTGCGTCTTGGTGTTATAGTAAGTGAAGTCGAGGTTGAAGTGGCGCAGGAAGCGCATCGTCAGACCGACCTCGAACGACTTGGTGCGCTCGGGCTTGAGGTTGTAAATCGGGAACCGGGTCTGGGTGCTCCAGTTCAGGCCGCTCTCGTTCCAGCTGTAACGCGGGTTGGCGAGGTAACGCTCGAAAGCCACACCCACCGATGCGTACGACGCACGGAGTTTGACGTAGGAGAGGTTCTTCGGCATCTCGGGGATGAGCTGCGACAGCACGACCGAAGCACCGACCGAGGGATAGAAAAACGAGCTCTTCACCGAATGCTCGCCGGCCAGCTGCGAAGGCCAGTCGTTACGGCCGGTCAGCGTGAGGAAGTAGGTGTTCTTAAAGCCGATCTCAACCGAGGCGAAGATCGACTGGGTCTGCTCGCGCCACCCTTCCTGCAGCCGCTTGGTCTTGGAGGTGTTGCTCAGGTTCTGCACGCTGAACACGTTGGCCAGCAGAGGTTTTTCGTCGGTGATCTCACCGTCGGGAATCGGGCCGCGCACCTTCATGGCGTCGTAGCGCATGTCCGAGATCGAAGCACCGGCATTGGCTTGCAGCGACCAGTCCTCGCCAAAAGTCTTGTTGATATTGACCAGCACGTCGCCGTAGACCTGCTTGTCCTTGGTCTTCGTGATGCCGTAGAGGCCGTTTTTCGAACCCTCGGTCAACTGCGTGAAGGTCGAAGCATAGAATTTTTCCGTATAGTCGTTGTTGCTGTTGTCGATGCGGAGACGGCCGGAAACATTGAGCCAGTCGAGCACGTCGTACGAGAGTGCAGCGTTCAGCATGTAACGGTCTTTGTTGTTTTCGCGCAGGTTGCGGTAGTTGATCCAATAGGGGTTCTGCATCGTCATGCCGGCATCGCCTACGGGCCAGTACTGGGTATAGAGGCGGCGGGCGGGATCGTAACGCTCGTACATTTCGATATCGGCCCAGTCGTTGCCGCGCGGGTAGACGTAAGCGCCGACCAGCGGGTTGTTGTAGGTACCCTGGTTGGTCATGTTGCGGTCTTTCTGCATCACATAGCTGGCACCCACGTCGAGTTTCAGCTTGTCACCGAGGAACGAGGTGGTATTGCGGAACGTAAAATTGTAACGGTCGTAGCCGTTGTTGGGAATTACTCCGCGCGAGTTGACCGCCGCGGCCGAGAAATAGGTTTGGTTCTTCTCGGTACCCGTCGAGAGCGAGACGCTCTCGGTACCCGTTACGCCGGTTTGGAAATAGTCATCGCGCGGGCTGTACCCCATATAGTTGGAGCTGTTCAGGCGATTGCCCCAGCTGCGGACGATCGAACCTTCGCTCGAATTGAGATCGCCCGTACCGTAACGGTTCTGAAACTCGGGAAGGACGAACGGCGACATCACCTCGGTGTTGCTCGATACGGTCACCGAAGTGTAGCCCGCCTTGCCGCGCTTGGTCGTGACGACGATGGCACCGTTGGCGGCATCCGAACCGTAGAGTGCCGCAGCGGCCGCACCGTTCAGCACCGACATCGACTCGATGTCCTCGGGGTTGATATCGGCGATGGGATCGGTCGTACCCTGCGAGGCGAACTCCGTGCCGCCGTCGCGGGCCGTCGTGAACATCGGCACGCCGTCGATTACGTAGAGGGCGTTCGAAGTCTGCGAAATCGACTTCTGACCACGCATGACGACCCTCGATGCGCTGCCGACGCCACCGGACGACGAGTTGATCGTCACACCGGCGACCTTGCCGCTGAGCGAGTTGATGAAGTTGACGTCCTTGTTGGCCACGATGTCCTCGGAGTTGACCTGCTGCACGTTGTACGACAGCGCCTTTTCCGAACGTTTGATACCGAGAGCCGTAACCACGACCGCATCCACATCCACCGCCGACTCCCGGAGCGTAAAGGTGATGTTGGTGCGGCTGCCTACGGTCTGTGCGATCGGTTCGTAGCCTAAATAATTGATTTCTAATACGGCGTCAGCCGAGGGGGGGGGAACTTGCAGCGAGAAATCGCCGTCCACGCCGGTACTCGTACCGATCGTAGTCCCCTTGACAATGACCGCAGCGCCGATCACCGGCATACCGGAAGCATCGACGACCTTGCCCGTCACGGTGACAGGCTGGCCGGGCTGTGCGGCCGGGGCTTTCTGCGAGAGTACGATCGACGTATTCTCGACGGCATAAGCGATATCGGAAGATTGGAAAAGCGTATTGAGCACATTGTTCAGCGGCGTGTCCTTCACATCGATCGACACGCGGCACGCTACGTCCACATTCTTGTCGTAAACGAACAGGTAGGTGGTTTGCTTTTCGATTGCACTGAGCACCTGCTCAAGGGGAGCGTCCGAAACCCGGAGGGTTACCGGTACGGACTGCGCACTTGCCGTGCCCGCGAAAAGGCAGCATACAAGTGTCAAAACAGGCAAGAGAAACCTAACTCTCGCTTGGTTTTTCATTTTCATACGTTGGTCAGTTAATTAGGTTATTGGTTTTTCCCGGATCCCCTGCCCTGCTCGGGGGAGGGGTTTAAAGGCGCTGTCCGGGGCACGCCTCGTCATTCGTCTAAGGTCTGGGGCAATTTTTCACATAAATCTGGGCTTAGGTACTACAATCAGGTTAGGTTGGTCAGTGTATATAAATCATGTCTTTCAATTCGTTGCGCGTATACTGGAAATCGGCGCTCTGCTGCAAAACCCACAGGGCATGGTCGATACCCTCGGAGATACGGATCTTCCCGGTGAAAAGGTTGGTCGGCATATCCTGGCGCCGCACCTCGATCTTCACGCCGTAATATTTCTCGAACTCATCGAGCAAATCCCCGAACGAAGCGTCGCGGAAGGCAATCAGCCCCTCGCGCCACAGGAACCCTTCGTGTTCGGGTATCCGCCCCAGGATCAGCCGTCCGTTGAGGTGCGTCACCTGTTCGCGCGGATGCAGCTCGACCTGGTTGTTCGAATTGAAGCGATCCGTCACGCGCACCTTACCCTCGACGAGCGAGGCGACGAACTCCCCGTCTTCCGAGCGGGCCTTGACGTTGAATTTCGTACCCAGCACCTCCACGTCGCAGGCATAGGTCTCGACGACGAAAGGATGCTTCCGGTCATGCGACACATCGAAAAACGCTTCGCCCTTGAGCTGCACCTTACGCTCGCGCCCGATGAAGAAGGTCGGGTAATGCAGTTCGGAAAGCGCGTTCATGCAGACTTTCGTGCCGTCGGGCAGCTGCACGTCGATATGCTGGCCTGCCGGGACGGTGATCGTATTGCCCGTCAACAGGAACTTGTCATACATCCGCGAGACGTAGATGCCCCCCGCTCCCGCAACGACCAGGATGACCGCAGCGTATTTGAGGACTTCGCGTGTCCAGCGCGGCAGGGTCAAAACCTTCGGCTTGCGTGTCGTGCGTCCGGGGTCGGCCAGCATCAGCATCGAATCGAACAAACGGCGCTCGGCAAGCAGTTCCCTGCGGTTGGCCGGATCACGGTCGATCCAGTCGAGGACTTGTTTTTCCTCTTCTACGGACGCGCGCCCGTCAAAAAACCGGTGTAGTAATTCTTTTTCCATGACATAGAGATAACACCCCAGCCGGGGAAATCCCTGAAAAAAATCGCACTTTTTTCAGGGAAAGCCCGGGTGAAGCAAGTTAAACGAATGATTATCAATTGATATAAAACCAGAAAATAAAATAAGCCAGGTAATCTTTGAGCACCACACGCAGGATTTTCATCGCCTTCGAGACTTCGAACTCACGCTCTTGACCGTAACGCCCATTTCGGCGGCGATCTCCTTATAGCTTTTGCCGTCGAAGCGGCTGCGGATAAAGATCGCGCGGGTCTTTTCCGGAAGTCTGTCCAGCGTCTCGTTCACCAGCCGCCGCGCCTCCTCGCTGAACAGTTCCTCGGGGTTGCAGGCTTCGAGGGTCGAGATGCGGGTTCGGAGCATGCGCGCACCGTGGGAGTGGATATCCTCGGCGGCACGCAGGCGGACGCCCTGCGAACGCAGATGGTTCAGGCATTTGTTCTTGACGATCGTGAGCGCGTAGGGAGGGAAGGCGGAGGCGGAAAGCATGTCGCGTTTTTCCCAGGCGGCCATAAAGCTCTCCATGACGATATCCTCGGCCGTGGCTGCATCGGAGACATAAGTGCCCGCGAAACGGATAAACCGTTGTTGGTACTCCCCGAACAGGCGGTTGAACGCCTTCAGATCCAGAATCGTCTCGGATTGCAACTCCATACACTCATTCATTTAAACAAATATAAGGAAAGTGTGCAATATCCGCGCCCTAAAAACGCAAAAAATAAACGGCCATACCCGCCAGCGCCAAACTCCGGGTAGGGCAACGCAACAGAATTTATTCCATAAATCCCTGCCATTTATATAATAACACCCCAGCGCGGGAAATCCCTGACAAAAAACCGTTTTTTCCGCACCGGACATAAAAAAAGCTCCTCAAAGGGAGCTTTCAGCCCGAATTGCCAGCCCGTTACCTGGCTTTGGCCTCGCAGTAGGCGCAGCGGCAGGTGCCGTCGGCCGTGCGGTAGAACAATTGGTCGACATCCTCCGTCGCGGAGATGCAACGGCGGTTGGAACACTCCATCTCGTTGACCACATACTCGCCGTTGAAAACCGGAGTCCGTTCGAACGGTTTGTTCCGGTCAGCCCAGCGGAGCAGGGTCAGGATCAGTGCCATACGCACGAACTTACCGTTCTCGACCTGCCGGAAATAGGCCGCGCGGGAATCGTTGTCCACGGCACGCGTGATCTCGTTCACGCGCGGCAGCGGATGCAGGATGATCATATCCTTCTTGGCCGTCCCGAGTTTCTCGGGGTTGAGCACGAAGCTGTTCTTCACGCGGTCGAACTCCTCCTCATCGAGGAAGCGCTCCTTCTGTACGCGCGTCATGTAGAGGACGTCCAGTTCGGGCATCACCTCCTCCATGGTCTCCACCTCGCGGACTCCAGTTTCGAGTTCTCGCTCATCTCGGCCAGCATGTAGTCGGGAAGGCGCAGCTCCTGCGGGGCGATCAGGATGACCTTGATGCCCGAGTAGCGCGACAGCGCCTTGATGAGCGAATGGACGGTGCGGCCGAACTTGAGGTCGCCGCAGAAGCCGATCGTCATGTTGTCGAAACGCCCCTTTTCGCGCTTGATCGTCAGCAGGTCGGTCAGCGTCTGCGTCGGGTGGCTGTGGCTGCCGTCACCGGCATTGATGACCGGTACCCCGGCATACTGCGAGGCCACGAGCGGCGCCCCCTCCTTGAAGTGGCGCATGGCGATGATGTCCGCGAAGCAGCGGATCACACGTACGGTATCGGCCACGGTCTCGCCCTTGGACACGGACGACGAGTTGGCGTCCGAGAAACCGATGACGCTGCCGCCCAGCTCCATCATGGCCGAGGTGAAACTCAGGCGCGTACGGGTCGAGGGCTCGTAGAAGAGCGTCGCCAGCTTCTTTCCCTTGCACGCCTCGCTGTATTTGGCACGGTTGGCGATGATGTCCTCCGCCAGCGCAACGATCTGTTCGGTTTCGGCAACCGTCAGGTCGGTCGGATCGATTAAATGTCGCATATTTTTCTTCTCTGTTTTCGGTTTCGGGTTGCGTAGTCCGTATCGGCGCCGGTATGTCCCGCGGTTCCACCCCGGCTGCGTGCGGGCATATCCCCGCACGGCAGGAAAGGCCCGGCCGGGAATACGCGGCCGCAGCGAACTATTTGTCCATCCAGCTTTCGTCCGAGGGGTTGTCGCGAAATTTCAGCAGCCGGGCCTTATCCCCGGGCTCGATATACCCCTCTTCGGCGGCGACCTCCACCAGCGCATCGAGGTTCGAAAGGCTGTAATTGACCACATCGGCCTCTTTCAGGCGCTCCAGCCCCTTCTTCATGCCGTAGGTGAAGATCGAAGCCACACCCAGCACCTCGGCACCGGCTTCGCGCAGGGCGTTCACCACCTCGATGCAGGAACCGCCGGTCGAGATCAGGTCTTCGATCACGACGACCTTCTGCCCCTTCTCCAGTTTGCCTTCGATCCGGTTGCCGCGGCCGTGGTCTTTCGAACCGCTGCGCACGTACCCCATCGGCAGGTCGAGGATCGTCGCCGTGATGGCCGCATGGGCGATGCCGGCGGTCGAAGTGCCCATCAGCACCTCGGCACCGGGGAATTTGGTGCGGACTATCCCGGCCAGCCCGGCCTCGACATGTCCGCGCACGACAGGCGCCGTCAGCGTCAGGCGGTTGTCGCAATAGATCGGGCTCTTGATACCGCTGGCCCAGGTAAACGGCTGCTCGGGACGCAGGAATACCGCGCCGATCGAGAGCAGGTCTTTAGCAATTGATTTCTCCATGATTATTTTACATTTTTTTCGGTTTTTTTCAAATCTCCGGCCACCCACTCGACCCACGGGTCAACGTTGTCGGTGAGCGTCCGGGGCAGCGGCAGCGGGATGCGCACGTCGGGAGCGATCCCCTCCCGGTCGATGCCGCGCCCTGCGGGAATCCGTTTGGAACGGGTGACGGGCACGATCATCCAACGCGCCGTGTCCCGAGGGAAATAAAGTATCTCGCAGTTCGAATAGTCGAGGCACCCCAGCGTGTTGTCCTGTCCGTAGACGGTCGTACGACGGCTCGAAGCCCGTACTTCGAGTACCAACTGCTCGCCCGACGAAGCCACCCGTCCGTCGACGATCAGCGCGGCGCGCCGGGGCACCAGCGACACCGAATCGTAACGGATACGGTAGGTTTTGCCCTCTTCGAGAAATTCCCCGGCCGGGGTTCGCTCCATACGCGCAACCTTCCTGCGTCCCCGCTCCGTATTCCCGACAAACTCCCGGACGTGGGCGATGGCTATATCCGATACGCGGTACTCCATGGCATCCTCCGTACCTTCGTGGTCGTAAAGCAGTTTGAGCAGGGGTTCATAGGCATTGTCGCTCCCGCCCATATTGCCGCGGATGTCGACGACAAGGTTCTCACAGCCCGAGGCGCGGTAAGCCGCGACAGCGGCCCGCACTCCGGCGATTTCGGCATCGGTCAGGTCGCACGACGGGAATCGGATCAAATACGTATCTTCGTCCACGCGGCAGTGCATGAACTGCGGATCGTAACGCTTCATCCGCCCGGCATAGTCCGTATCGCGGCGCAGCGACTTAGCCCGGTAGGCTTCGGCACCGGGTGTTTGGAGGTGCGAATCGTCGAACCAGCCGAGGTATTCGGCAATGGCATCATAGACGTCACGGTCGCCGGAAATCTCGCTTTGCAGCCGCCCTTTCAGTGCGGCGTACTTCGCTTCGCGGCCCGCGGTCTTGTCCGGATAGCCGGCATAGGCGCGTTCCACGACATCGACGGCATAGTCGAAATCGGACACAGCGTCCCCTGCCGGGGTTTGTGTCCCGGCCGACAGCAGGCAAAGTACGGCCGCAGCCGCCAGCGACATTCGCAGCAAGGTCTTCATCGGGCAGGTTCGTATGAATCGGATCCCCGGATCGGGTCTCCCGACCGGAGGGTTATTCCAGTGCCGAGCGTAAAATCTTCTCCACCTCCTCGGGATAAACCCCGCCTTCGTGCACCTTCACGCCGCCGACATAGAATGTCGGCACGTAGTAATAGTCGAACGTGTCGGCCAGCTCGGGCTGTTCCGACTCCTCGATCATCTCGATCCCGACGGCAGCCAGCTCGGGGTGCGCCGCCCTGGCCTCTTCGATGTAACGCAACGCCTTCTTGCAGAAGGGGCAGTTTTTCAGGTAGAAAAGTTTTACCGGTTTCATAACTATACTCGTTTAAAAGTAACTTCGCGGATTATCCGCAGAATTCGTCCACACAACGGCGATAGGCAGCCACGGGGTCGGCCGCGGCGGTGATCGGGCGTCCCACGACGATGAAGTCGGAGCCGATCTCCCGCGCACGGGCAGGCGTGGTGACACGCACCTGATCCGCCACGTCACCGTCTGCAAAACGCACGCCGGGCGTGATTGTGAGGAACTCTTTTCCGCAGGCTTGGTGTACCATGCCTGCTTCGAGCGGCGAGCATACCACGCCGTCAAGCCCTGCGGCCTTGGTATTCTGCGCGTATTTCACGATCGTGTCGCCGATCGAAGATGCGATCAGCAGCTCCTGTTGCATACGCTCCTCGCTGGTCGAGGTGAGCTGTGTCACGGCGATCAGCAGGGGGCGCGTACCGTCCTCGCGCGTGAGCCCCTCGAGGGCATATTTCATCATCTCGATGGTACCCGCCGCATGGACGTTGCACATATCCACATCCAGCCGCGACAGTACGGCCATCGCTTTCTTCACCGTATTGGGAATGTCGTGCAGCTTGAGGTCGAGGAAAATCTTGTGCCCCCGGCGCTTGATCTCACGCACGATTTCCGGCCCTTCGGCATAGAACAGCTCCATGCCGATCTTGAGGAAAGGTTTGCGTGCCTCGCCCCTGAACAGGTCGAGGAATTCGAAGGTATCTTCCGCAGACTTGAAGTCGCAGGCGATAATTACGTCATGTTGCATATCGTACGGTTTTACGTTCATTCTACAATTCCGATTATGTCGCTCAGCCGCCCGATCCCGAGCCGTTGCATCTCGGCAGGCAGCGCCTCGACGATCTCCTTCGAGGCATAGGGGTTCGCCAGGTTCGCGGCGCCGACCTGTACGGCCGTAGCGCCGGCCATCATCATCTCGATCACGTCGCGGGCCGTCGTCACGCCGCCGCACCCCATGACGGGTATTTTGCAGGCCTTGGCGACCTGGTAGACCATCCGCACGGCCACGGGGAAGACTGCGGCACCCGAAAAGCCTCCCATCGTATTGGCGATGACCGCCTTGCGCTTCCTGACGTCGATCCGCATCCCCAGCAGGGTATTTATCAGGCAGATGCCGTCGGCACCCGCCTCCTCGCACGCCCGGGCGATCGAGACAATGTCCGTGACGTTGGGCGACAGCTTGATGTAGACGGGTTTGGTCGTCACGGCCTTCACGGCGCGCGTCACCTCGGCGGCACACTCGGGCGACGTGCCGAACGACATGCCGCCGTGCCGCACGTTGGGGCACGAGACGTTGACCTCGATGATGCCGACCTGCGGCTCGCGGTCGATCCGCTCGCAGCAATAGGCGTACTCCTCGACCGAAAAGCCGCTGATATTGGCGATCACGGGTTTATGGAAAAAAGTCTTCAGGCGCGGCAGCTCTTCGGCGATCACGGCGTCGATGCCCGGGTTCTGCAGCCCCACAGCATTGATCATGCCCGCCGTACATTCGGCGATGCGGGGCGTGGGGTTCCCGAAGCGCGCATCGCGCGTGGTGCCCTTGAACGAAAACGACCCGAGGATGTTGATGTCGTAAAAATCCCGGAACTCGTTGCCGTACCCGAACGTACCGCTGGCCGGCACGACCGGGTTATCCAGTCTCAGGCCGCTCAGGCTGACGGACATATCCGCGGCGGGTTTTTCCGCGGGCCGGTTTTGTGCGATGAACTGCTTGTTTACCATATGACCTCCCCTTTCGTTAATACGGGCCCCTCCTTGCAGATGCGCTTGTTGCCGTATTTGGTTTTGCACGAACAGCCCATGCAGGCCCCGAAACCGCAGCCCATGCGCTCTTCGAACGAGAGCTGCCCGTCCTGCGGCACAGCGTCGCACAATGCCCGCAGCATCGGCAGCGGCCCGCAGGCATAGAAATAGTCGAACTCGGGGCGGCACTCGGCGATGGCCGTCGTGACGAACCCCCTGACACCCGCCGAACCGTCGGCCGTGGCCAGATGAACGTCGCAGCCCAGCGCCCGGAATTCGTCGGCATAGAAAACCTCGTCCGCCGTATTGAACCCGAGCACCACGCCGACCCGTTTGCCCGCCGCGAGCAGCACCTTGGCCAGGTTGTAGAGCGGGGGCACGCCTACGCCGCCGCCCACCAGCAGGGGACGCTGTGCGGCATTGTGCACGTCGAACCCGTTGCCGAGCCCCGTCAGCAGGTCGAGCTCCCCGCCCGCAGCCATACGGCTCATCTGTGCGGTTCCCTCGCCCACCACCTTGTAGATGAGCGTGAGCGTCGTGGCGTCGTAGTCGCAGACCGAGATCGGACGGCGCAGGTAACGGCCTTCGAGGGCGATGTCGACGAACTGCCCGGGGGCGGTGATCCACTGCGTGTCCCCCCCGAGCACCATGCGCCATACGGTCGCCGTCAGCGGTTCGTTGGCAAGGATTTTATAGATGCCTTTCTTATACATGCCTTTCTGTTCCAATGTGCCGCATAATACCGGAAATCACTTCGCATCGATGGTCGAAACCCCGAACGTAATCTCTTCCAGCACGTCCAACAGCACCTTCACCGTTTCGAGCGCCGTAAATACCGTCACGTTGTTCTCGACGGCCGTGCGGCGGATCTCGTACCCGTCGAGACGGGTGTTATGCTGGTTGATGTCGATGGTGTTGATGACGTAGCTCACATGTCCCTGGCGCAGCGAGTCGATGATCTCCGAGCTGCCTTCGCTCAGTTTGCGGCGCGTACGGGTACGGATACCGTGGTTACGCAGGAACTCGGCCGTCCCGGTCGTGGCCTCGATGTTAAAGCCCAGGTCGTAGAACCGCCGCACGAGGGGCAGTGCCTGCTCCTTGTCGTGGTCGGCGATCGTGACGAAGATCGTCCCGTAGTTCGAAACGTTCATGCCCGTGGCCTGCAATGCCTTGTAGAGCGCGCGGGTGAGTTTGTCGTCGTAGCCGATCGCCTCGCCCGTGGACTTCATCTCAGGCGACAGGTACGAATCCATGCCGCGGATCTTGGCGAACGAGAAGGCCGGGGCTTTGACGTACCAGCGCTTCTTCTCCTTGCCGTAGACTTCGGTGATGCCCAGCTCGCGGAGCGTCTTGCCCAAAATCACCTGCGTGGCGATGTGTGCCATGGGCACGCCCGTCGACTTGGAAAGGAACGGCACGGTACGCGACGAACGCGGATTGACCTCGATGACATAGACCTCGTCGTTTTCGTCGAGGATGAACTGGATGTTATAGAGGCCGACGATGCCGATCCTCAGTCCGAGTTTGACCGTATAGTCGATGATCTTATCCTTGGCCTTCTGGCTGACGCTGAAGGTCGGATAGACGCTGATCGAATCGCCCGAATGGATGCCCGTGCGCTCCACATGTTCCATGATGCCGGGGATGAAGACGTCCTTGCCGTCACAGATGGCGTCCACCTCCAGCTCCTTGCCCATGATATAGCGGTCGACCAGCACCGGCGAATCCTCGTTGACCTCGACGGCCGTCTGCAGGTAGTGGCGCAGGCGCTCCTCGTTCGAAACGATCTGCATGGCACGGCCTCCGAGCACATAGCTCGGACGCACCAGCACCGGGTAGCCGATGCGGGCGGCGGCCTTCACGCCGGTCTCGATGTCGGTGACGGCCTCGGCCTCGGGCTGCGGGATGCGCAACTCTTCCATGATCTTTTCGAAGCAACCGCGGTCTTCGGCGTTCCTGATCGCCTGCGTATCGGTACCGATAATGGGCACGCCCAACTGCGCCAGCGGCTCGGCCAGGTTGATGGCCGTCTGTCCGCCGAGCGACACGACGATCGCCTTCGGTTTTTCGAGGTGGATGACGTTCATCACGTCCTCGACCATCAGCGGTTCGAAATAGAGCTTGTCGCTGGTAGTGTAGTCCGTCGACACGGTTTCGGGGTTGTTGTTGATGATAATCGCCTCGTAACCGGCCTCGCGGATCGACCAGATGGCATGCACGGTCGAGTAGTCGAACTCAACGCCCTGGCCGATACGGATCGGGCCCGAGCCGAGCACCACGATCTTCTCCTTATCGCTCACAACCGACTCGTTCTCGTCCTCGTAAGTCGAGTAGAAATAGGGCACATAGGAGCTGAATTCGCTGGCACAGGTGTCGATCATCTTGTAGACGGGGAAGAGGCCGTTCTTTTCGCGCAGCCGGTATACGTCCTGCTGCGAGATGCCCCACAACTGGCCGATGAACTTGTCGCTGAATCCCATGCGCTTGGCATCGCGCAGGGTTTCGACATCCATCGGGTGCGCTTTCACCTCGCGTTCGAATTCGACGATGTTCTTGAACTTTTCGAGGAAGAACATGTCGATCTTCGTATTGTCGTAGATCAGCACCAGGTCGATGCCGTTGCGGATCAACTGCGCGATGGCATAGAGGCGGTCGTCCGTAGCGTCCTTGATGTATTCCAGCAGCTGCGCGTCCGACCAGTCGTCGAATTTCTTGTGGTAGATATGGCAGACACCCGTTTCGAGCGAGCGCATCGCCTTCAGGAGGCTTTCCTCCATCGTGCGGCCGATGGACATCACCTCGCCCGTGGCCTTCATCTGCGTACCCAGTTTGTTCGACGCATCGCTGAACTTGTCGAACGGGAAGCGGGCGACTTTGGTGACCACGTAATCGAGCGTCGGCTCGAAGCTGGCGGGCGTATTGGCCAGCATGATCTCGTCGAGCGTAAGTCCTACGGCGACCTTGGCCGTCACACGCGCGATCGGATAGCCGCTGGCCTTCGACGCCAGGGCCGACGAGCGCGACACGCGGGGGTTCACCTCGATCAGGTAGTATTTGAACGACAGGGGGTCGAGTGCGAACTGCACGTTGCAACCGCCTTCGATTTTCAGCTCGCGGATAATCTTCAGCGCCGAATCGCGCAGCATCTGGAACTCCTTGTTGGTAAGCGTCTGGCACGGCGCCACGACGATCGAGTCGCCCGTATGCACGCCCACGGGATCGATATTCTCCATGCAGCAGATGCTGATGGCCGTGTCGTTGTGGTCGCGCATCACCTCGAACTCGATCTCCTTGTAGCCCTTGATGCTCTTCTCGACGAGCACCTGGTGCACGGGCGAAAGGAACAGGGCGTGGCGCATCATTTCGCGCAGCTGCTCCTCGTTGTCGACGAATCCGCCGCCCGTACCGCCCAGCGTATAGGCGGGACGCAGCACGACGGGATAGCCGATCTGGGCGGCGACCTCCACGGCCTCCTCGACCGACATGGCGATTTTAGATTCGATCACCGGTTCGCCCAGCGACTCGCACAGCTCCTTGAAAAGTTCGCGGTCTTCGGCGCGTTCGATCGACTCGAACGAGGTGCCCAGGATCTCGACCTGGCACTCTTTCAGGATACCCTTCTTGGCAAGTTGCACCGCAAGGTTCAGGCCCGTCTGTCCGCCCAGCCCCGGCACGATGGCGTCGGGACGCTCGAAACGGATGATCTTGGCCACGTATTCGAGCGTCAGGGGTTCCATGTAGACCTTGTCTGCGATATGCGTATCGGTCATGATCGTCGCAGGGTTGGAATTCACCAGGATTACCTCGTATCCCTCCTCCTTGAGTGCGAGGCACGCCTGCGTACCCGCATAGTCGAATTCCGCGGCCTGGCCGATGACGATCGGGCCGGAACCGATGACCATTACCTTGTTTATATCTCTTCTCTTAGGCATTTTTACGCTCCTCCATTATTTTGGTAAACTTCTTGAACAAATAGCTGCTATCCTGCGGGCCCGAGGCACTCTCGGGGTGGTACTGCATCGAAAAGACGCCGTCCTCGGCGCACTCCACGCCTTCGGCCGTGCCGTCGAGCAGGTTTACGTGCGTCAGCCTGAGGCCGGTGGCGGCCAGCGAGTCGATGTCCACGGCATAGCTGTGGTTCTGGCTCGTGATCTCGATCCGTCCCGTCTCCAGATTTTTCACGGGGTGGTTCCCGCCGCGGTGGCCGAATTTCATCTTCACGGTCTTGGCGCCATAGGCCAGCGATATGAGCTGGTGCCCCATGCAGATGCCGAAAATCGGCAGTTTGCCGCGCAGTTGCCTGACCAGCCCGATCACCGGCGTCACATCCTCGGGGTTGCCTGGGCCGTTCGACAGCACGATGCCGTCGGGATGGAAGGCCATGATCTCCTCGACCGTCGAGTCGTAGGGCACGATGGTCACATTGCAGCCCACGCGGTTAAGCTGGCGAATGATATTGTGCTTGATGCCGCAGTCGACGGCCACCACGTCGTACTTGTGGTTGGGAACGCGCGACATCCAGCGTTTCTTGCAGCTCACACGTGAAACCATATCGTGCGGCAGGCGATACTCGGCGAGCTTGCGCATCGCTTCCTCACGGGGCGTGGCGGCATCGGTGACGATGACCTTCTGGCTGCCCTCGTTGCGGATAATGCGCGTCAGCGTGCGGGTATCTACGCCCCAGATCGCCGGGATGCCGTACTCCTCGAACACCTCGTTCAGGGTTTTCGTATACCGGAAATTCGACGGCGAGTCGTTATACTCGCGCACGATCATACCGCCGATGGTCGGGTTCTTCGTTTCGTAATCCTCATCGGCCATACCGTAGTTTCCGATGAGCGGATAGGTCATCACGACCATCTGATCCGTGTAGGAGGGATCCGACATGATCTCCTGGTACCCCACCATCGAGGTATTGAAGACGATCTCGTTGATAGCCTCTCGGTCGGCACCGAAGCCGTAACCGTAGAACTCCCGGCCGTTTTCCAGCACAATTTTCTTCGTAAATGGTTTCATTCTTATCTATTGGTTTTCATCGTTTCGTCTCTAAACACTTCCCTGCCGCCCACGACGGTCATCGCCGCACGGCCCTGTACTTCCCAGCCCGCAAACGGGGTCGCCCGGCCCATCGAAAGGAACGTCGCAGGGTCGACCCTGTACCGTGCATCGAGATCCAGCACCGTAAAGTCGGCCTGGTCGCCGACATGCAGCCCGCCGCCCAGGCCGAATATCCGGCGGGGATTAACAGCCATCAGCGCGATCAGCTTTTCGAGCGTGATAATGCCCGGCAACACCATATATTTATATAACAGGGGGAAAGCACACTCCAACCCCACGACCCCCATGGCGCTTGCGGCCAAGCCGCGCGACTTCTCCGCGGCGGTATGGGGCGCATGATCCGTGGCGATCACCTCGATCGTGCCGTCCGTGATCCCCGCAAGCAGGGCATCGCGGTCAGCGCGGCTGCGCAGCGGCGGGTTCATCTTGAAGCGTCCGTCCTCCTGCAGATCCTCGTCGCAGAGCAGCAGGTAGTGCGGGGCCGTCTCGCAACTCACGCGCAGGCCCCTGGCCTTGGCGCGGCGTACCAGTTCGACGCTCTCACGGGTCGACACATGGCAGACATGGTACTGGCAGCCGGTCTTTTCCGCGAGCGCGATGTCACGTTCCACCTGCCGCCACTCGCTTTCCGAACAGATGCCCTTATGCCCGTGCGCACGGCAGTACTCCCCGTCATGGATATAGCCGCCCCGCAGCAGGTCGTCGACCTCGCAGTGCGCCACGACCGGCTTCCCCACCTGTGCAGCGCGGCGCATCGCCTCTTCCATCAGGCCGTCCGACTGCACGCCGCGGCCATCGTCCGAAAAGCCGACGACCTCGGGCGCCAGCGCCGCAAAATCGACCAGCCGGCCGCAGCCGCGCTGCCCTATCGTAATGCCGCCGTAGGGGACTACGCGGT
>ERZ791618.363-NODE-363-length-24010-cov-2.372365_pt1 | contig 24010 bp, 13 predicted proteins | sample MGYA00510059_ERZ791618 | MGnify/ENA primary metagenome ERZ791618 (study PRJEB30046, sample SAMN00715159) | human gut metagenome | study: EMG produced TPA metagenomics assembly of the A metagenome-wide association study of gut microbiota in type 2...
ATTGAAACCAACCATATCAGCCACTTCACCTACCGATATCCTTTATTCAATAATTGAGCAGCATGCTTCAAACGGATGGAGCGGATAAAATCAGAAGGAGTCTGGCCGGCAATTGCATTCAATTTACGATATAGTACCGTACGCTCCATTCCAACATCAGCACTCAGCTTCTCTACCGAATATTCGGGATTATCTATATTCTTTTGAATCAATGCGCAGACCTTCTCTATAAACTGTTCATCAATAGAAGTGATGGTAACCTCTCCCGGATTAATATTTATTCCCTGTGAAAAAGATTTCTGACGGGCTTTCTCTTCGTTTATCAATTTCTGTATTCTCAATAGCAGAATATCCAGATTAAACGGTTTGGATATATATTCATCCGCACCGGATTCGTACCCGAACAATTTACTTTCGTCCGTAGAACGGGCAGTCAGTAATATGACAGGGATATGTGACACCTGTATATTGGACTTGATGCGTTTACATAACTCAAGTCCATCCACTTTCGGCATCATAATATCACTGATTATCAAATCGGGGAACTTTGTAGTGGCAATCCGTTCTCCTTCTTCCCCATCACCAGCTTCCAATACATTGTATTTCTTGGAAAGCAGTTCAAACATGTAATGCCGGAATTCTTTGTTATCTTCCACCAGAAGTATAGTGTACTCTTTATCCATTTGCAGGTCCTGGTTACTTTCTGCATCAGGGTTCAATTCATCTCCGATGAAAGTATCTTCCTCTTCCGGTAACTCCGCATCCACTTCTACATCAGTACGCACAGGTAGATATACAGTAAACAAACTACCTTTATTTACTTCACTCTCCACCTCTATCTTTCCGGAATGCAACTCTACATACTCTTTCACCAGATGAAGACCAATTCCACTACCTATTTTATCTTCCTCCTCTTTCACCTGATAGAAACGTTCAAAAATATGGGAAAGATTCTTTCGTGGAATCCCTGCTCCGGTATCTTTCACGCAAAGACGGAAATACTGTACCCCGTCCGGTTCCTTACAGGTATCGAGAGCTATCGTCACCATACCTCCTGCCGGTGTGAACTTGAATGCATTAGACAATAGATTATTCAGTACCTTTTGTATCTTCTCACGGTCGAAACTTATATATAAATCTTCTGCAATCTTATCATCTATCTCAAAAGAAATCTCTTTTTCCTGAGCCAGATAATCAAAAGAGGACTTTATCGAAGATACAAACTCCGCTATATTCCCCTTAACAAGAAACAGCTTCTCTCCATGAACCTCCAAACGCCTGAAGTCCAGCAATTGATTGACGAGGTTCAGCAGTTCTTTGGAATTACGGTAAATGGATTGTAATCTCTTTTTCAGAGCTATGTCGCCGACTTCCTTAATAAGAGATTCCAATGGGGTTATGATCAGAGTCAGCGGTGTGCGGAATTCATGGCTTATATTGGTAAAGAAGCGGAATTTCATTTGATTCAGTTCTTCTTCCTGAGCTTTTTGCAACTTCCTCTTATTCATTCGCAAATAACTGGAAAGGGCCCAATATATGGAAAGGGCAATCAACAGGCAATAAATGAAATAAGCCAAAGGAGTTTTCCAATACGGATCCTTTACAATGATTTGTATAGTTGCACAGCTACTGCCCCACTGCTTACTGTTATTTGCCGCATATACTTCCAGATCATACGTACCCGAAGGAAGATTGGCATAAGAGGCAGTTCCTGTCCCTGTGGGAGAAACTATTTCATGCCACTCCTTATCCAACCCCTTCAGCCGGTAGCGATAGTGAGTCTGTGATTTATTGATATAATTCAGTGCAGAGAAATCAAACGATACAAAGTTCTGGTCATAATTCAAGATAATCTTTTGAGTTGCGCTTACAGGCTCGCTCAATAGTATATTGCCATCATAAGCCTTATCCATCTCCACCTTTTTCCCGAAAAGATGAAAGCTCACGAAAAGAGGTTTCATATCCTGTTTCACCGGAGGCAGTTTATTAATCCGGAATTCGTTGAAACCATCAATTCCTCCCATCAGAATCACATCATCCTTCGTTACATATATGGATCTTTCCAGGAATTCCCGTTCTATCACTCCATCACTATGGTTAAAGTTAGAGAAAGAGTATTCTGTTCTTCCTCCTTCCTGAACTACATTCACACAAGATATTCCATAAGAAGTGGTAATCCACATCACGTGGTGACGATCTTCGGATATTGCCTGTATACTATTGTTTACCAAGCCGTTCTCCATATAAAACATCCTGATTTCTTCATTTTTCGGATTCCAGACTATCAGACCATCCTGTGTGGCAAGCCAAATCAGATTACGGCTATCTACGTACAAATCAGAATAATGATGGATATCATAAAAATCTCTCCAAGCCTTTTTATCTTTAAACACCGGTGCCGTCAGAACCTGATTTTTATAATCATAGGTAAACAGTCCTAAATTGCAGATTCCTATCAGCATACCCTCTTTATAATTCCTGATCTGCGAAACGGAGTTGATTTGTCGTCCTTCACTTTCTGCTATCTTCTTAAGTTCTCCGGTATCAGGATTCAAAAGACACAGGCCATCTATATATGAACAGATGTACAGGTTCTTATCCGGTGCTTCAAATACCTTCGCCACATCACGTACAGGATAACTTCTGCTCTTTCCATTCTGAATACAAAATAATGCCTCAACCGACGAAAGCCATATCCGCTGCCGGCTATCTTTAGTTAACCCGTTACACCGTAAATTGCGGGGCAATCCTGCCTCAACAGACAATTTACTTTCAGATAGAGAATACCGTAAAAGTCCCTGGCGAGTACCTATCAGGATTTCGCCAGAAGTATCTTCTACAAAACACGACACACTAACTTCCCATTCTGATCGATATTAGGGAAGAACACTTTACCTACATTTTTAAATTTGAAACGATTAGGATGGTAATAGCATATTCCCCTGTCCAAAGTCCCGATCCAAGTTCCTCCCTGGTTATCATTAAAGACTGTGCTGACTTCCGTTTTTATCTCTTTACCATCTACAAATTCCAGCGTAGGGATAAATTGTTTGTTTTGTAGTTTTTCATCACATACCCACAGGCCAGCCTGACAGGTTATCCATATATCGTGTTCTTTACCTACAGAAAGCACATTCAACCTATATTCAGTCTCTAATATTACTTCCCACTTATGCAGTTCAATATCGAACCGTAAAGCTTCAGTCTTTCGTCCATTCATCAAATAGTACAAGTACTTTCCCCGGGGGACAACTAACAGGGTAGCAGCCTTATCCTGCTTTTCATCCAATGCATACTCCCGATACAATTCCCGGGATGTTTCCAGATCATAACAGACCATGAGGCTTGAATTGTAGAACAAAAAGACTTGTTGATTTACTACCGCAATATCCAGAAGTTTGTCACGCTCATCTCCGTTCATTGAAACATCCTTCAGAAACTCAACTGTCTTTCCCCCGGCATAATCCCTGTACAACAGTACGTCATCATCCGTCAGCATCCAATAATTACCTGACTCATCTACAAAGAAGTTCACTAGCGCCCCCTTTACACCATAAGACTTAAACAGATCGTCCAGATGTTGTTCAAAGCGTTCTTCATTAATGTTGATGGCCATTAGTTTATACCAGTCTTTGATATAAATATAGTCCTCATTCACGTAAATGCGGTGGTGTCCGCCATAGTCATTAAGCGGGATTATGTTACTTTTATTATAATGGAAATATTGAAAAGAAGTTCCATCGTAGATGCTGACGATCTCATTAGCATTGATTGCAATACGCCCATCCCGCAACTGAATGATATTGCGTACTCTGTTACCCGAAAGTCCATCACTGCAATCGATGGGAGTAAACGCATAGTGATCTTGTGCATGAAGCGGGGAGTTAAGCAATAAGACAATAAACAGCAAAAGTCTTATCACTTTGATCGTTGACAATTTCATTGTTATGTTTTCCATATTAGATTATCAGTGATGCAAAGATATAGAAAAAATATATCTGATAAAGATTCCCATAAAAAGAAAACCGTCCCCTCCCCTCACGGGGGTGGAACGGCACAGTCAATAATACATGAAAAAACGCTATTTAGAGAGAGTCTCTACAAATTTGGTTTGTGAGGATGATCCTGCGGTTGGGGTAGTTCCTGTGGTTGGCACATTTCCTGCCACTTTGCATATTGTTCCGTCGTCAGGATTTTCTTGATTTTCTTTTCCTTCTTGGCAGCAGCTTTCTGCATCTTCTCCACATTGTCCTTTTCCATTATGGACGTTCGCCTGGAGCTCCCATTGGCGGACGACCGCCTCCCATACCGGGGCCCATTCCACCATCCATCGGTGGGCGACCGCCGCCCATTCCGGGACGTCCTCCCATTGAAGGACGCTGGCCGCTTCCTCTTTCAGTCATGGTTGCAAAATGTTCCTGTTGTTCCTTCAGATTCAGCTTGTACAGCTTGTCATATTGCTTGTCTGTCAGTTGCAATTCTTCTTTCATCCGGTCCGTCATTTTACGGGCGGCCTTTTCCGGTGAGGGAACTTCACGAGGCAATTGCTTCTTTTCCTGTTCCTGCGCTTGCGTGCAGACCAGTCCAAACAACAGACATACAGCTAATAACCATAATCTTCCGGTACTTTTCATTTTACGTCAGTTTTTTTATTACGATGCAAATGTAAGGGAGAGAAAGAAGAGCTGAAAATAAAATCTACGAAAGGGGAGGTTTTGTCGACGGAATAGCCAAATAAGGAAATGCTATATAATGAGTTATCATCACAACATCATCACAAGCCATTTGTCCTTAATGGTATATGTCTCTCCGTCTTGCCACTATGAAGAAGACTTGTACAAGCCATAATTGAACCGAGAGGAGTTTTCATATCATGTATCATTTGATATGCAAAAAAGAGCAGGTATTGACATTCTACTCATGCAGAGAATCAGCACTAAGCCATTGATTATTTCTTTTTGCCCAGTTGGTTTTGCATCCCCACAGTAAGCACTACCGAGTGTTGACCTTGGCTAATAAGCCTATCAACCAAGGTTAATCGAGTCGTCAACCAAGGTTAATAGGCTTGTTAACCAAGGTCAACACCCGACTACTCCTAAGGAAGAAGGAATATATCACTGGTTCTCAGCAGAATAACCCCTAATATGAAATAAACAAATGCATCGTCCTGATATGGGGCGACTGCGAAAGTGAGAGTAACCCGCTTACCCTCACACCGTTTTTTTACTACCACCACACTTAATATCTTAACTATCAACGAGTCGTACTAAGAGTGAGGGTAGTGAGAGTAACTTGATCTAACTTTTTATTGAATGCTTGAGTTCATGGTAACTGAAAAACGATAAGTTCCGGACTGCAACGCAAGCGAGATAGCCCTTCCCTTCTGCGCATACAAGCTAACTCCTTTCGCTTCTTTCCATATAGAATCTCCTTCTTTTAGGGTTTCCAAATCTATATCGGACAGCTTCAAAATAGCCGTAGTATTAGCAGGCACAGTAACCTCAAGATTCAGGACACCAGAATTCACCGCCCAGTTGGACACTATATTCCCATACATCGAATTATAATGTGAACGAACCTGCCGAGGCCCTTTCTCCGTAATCCAAGGTTCAATGATAAATTGTTTATATCCGGATTCCGTACGTCGAATACCTCCCAGAGCCTCAATAAACCAGCTTCCTATGTATAAATAAGAACTATGCAAAGCCGAGCCACGACATTCCCAGTCTTCAAAGAGTGTACCATTACCTTTTTCCAACATATTCCCCCAACCTGGAAAATCTTCTTTCATAGCCATCTCAAAAATCAAATCATCACGATGATTATCCAGTAAAGTATGCAGCAGGAATGAACCGGCAGTTATCCCTCCCCAGAAATGCCCTTTACGATTTACAAGAATCTCCTGTTCAAGACGTTTCCAGACTTTGGTCCTCAGATTCTCAGGAGGCAGATCAACCATTAATGCAATGGCCAGATACGAAGGATAACCATTCACATAACTATTATTCCGGGAATCAAAGAAAGTCGTATGTACTGCTTTACGGATTTTTGAGGCTCGCTTCCTATAAGTAGCCGCCACTGTTTTATGACCTAAAATATCGGCTATCCTTGCTGCTGTCTCCAAACTATAAATCCAATGGCAATTATTGAAAAATAGCGTCTCACGTGTATCTCCAAGTGCTTTTCCTTGTTTTTCCATGGCTGATCGTTCCGACCATGCATCCGGCCAAAGCCAGTCTCCCAAGAAACTCCACTTACCTCCCCAACGTACCAACATATTATGCTGGGACTTCGTTTCTAAAAAATCAAGCCAACGCTGGATTGTCGGAAAACTTTCCGAAAGGATGCGTATATCTCCATATTGTCGATAAAACTCCCATGGCAATGTGATACAGAATCCGCTCCACGACGGACCTCCACCACCAATACGAGTAGGAGCTGTATAAGGAACATTACCATCTGCCTCTTGAACATCCCGCCAATCTTCCATCCATTTATTATAGAAAGCTCCCAATTGATAATTCCCCAAAGCCGTACGCGTGGTAGCCAAAGCATCTCCACCATAGCCACAGCGTTCACGATGAGGACAATCTACCACATAATTGCCTAAACTAAGGTTTTCCAAAGTCCATAAAGTGGTACGATAGATATTATTCAGTAAGGGAATATCACATTCAAATCCACCGCTTCTGCGATAATCGGGACGAATCATCCAACCACGTATCTGGTCTATTGTTGGCTTATAGCGCAAACCACTGATTTGTACCCAACGGCCCGTCATATAATTAAAACGATTGCAGAAAGTTCCTTTCCGTTTAGGGCCCACTTTATAAATACTGTGTATGCCATAACTGCAAACATCCTTTTCCCTCTCGGAGAATTGGAATACAATTGAATCGCCAGGCTGGCCTTTAAGCTGCATTTCAAACCAACCGGCATAATTGACGCCCATATCAACTCTATAAACACCAGGAGTAATTTCCTGAATAGAGAGAGGAGTTATCTCTTGAATCAGACGATTAGGTTCCGTACGGTCTGAGGAAACTTTGAGTGCAGGGTGATACACTTTTACCTGTTCCCAATCGGAGTCGTCAAAATCAATGGCATTCCAATTATCTTTCTCTAAAGCCGCATCATAACATTCGCCTTCAAAATGATGGGCTTCCCAATATCCCAATAAAGTGTTGGGGCTGGCATGAGTCTTCCAGCTTTCATCTGAAGTTATTCGCAATTCTTTTCCTGAAGGCAATATAATCTCAGCCTGGACTAAAGCCGTAGGAATAGCCGGCTTATCTTCCCGTTGATAAGCTGGGAATATAGACCAGGAGGTTCCTAACCACAGAGCTATCACATTGTTACCTGATTTCAGATAATTCGTTATATCATAAGTCATATAACGGGCACGCGATTATGATCCGTAACCGAGGGAGAAAGAACCGCATCCCCTACCTTTTTTCCATTCACATACAGTTCGTGATAACCGACAGATGCTACATAAATAACAGCATCCTGTGGTATAGTCTCCAAGTTGAATGCTTTGCGGAACCAAGGATCGGGCATCACATTATTGACCTTCCGGCCTCCTACACTCTGAGCTTCCATTTTTTCACTGCCTATCCATTGTGCTCCCCAGTCATCTGCCAATAATCCCATACGCCAAGAGGCAGGTGCACTCCAGGAAGACCAATTGCCTTGCTCATCGGAGAAACGAACTTTCCAGAAGCATTTTTGTCCGGCAATTAAAGGAACGCCTTCATAAACTATATTCACCGATTCATTAGTATTTATACGACCACTATCCCAAAGATCAGCACGATTTGCATCCAGAAGAGCTTCGGAACTTGATACCAATATTTGATAAGCGGTCTGCTTCAGGCCAAGCATACTGGTAGTTGTTCCCATTTTCCAACTTAACCGCGGCTTCGGTATATCAATTCCTAAAGGATTTTCCAGATATTCACATTTTAAGTCGAAAGGTTGGATAGCAGCAATATCTGTAAAGGTCGTACTTCCTGTTAATCCTTCTTTTGGGAAAGCGATCTGCACTTCTCTGCCATTCAGAGCAAGACAAACCTCTCTTTGTTTATAAAGCGGATCAGCCGCCCAAATATCATAACCATTTTCCTTTTGTTCAAGATAGACAATCACTTGTTTATCCGCAGTTAGTATAAGCCCGCTATCCAACTCAACCATTCCCGGACGATAAAAGACAACAGCATATTGATGATTCAGTTTGACGGCCTGTACCGTAACCGAATTTTCAATAATCTTATAATTCTGAGTAGCTACAAATGACTGGAAATCTTCTAAGGACTTATCAGGAACTACCATATAAGCATATTCCCCATCCTTGACCTTCTTTCCATGATCAATCCAAAGATTAAAGACAGCATCAGAAACTTCCTCGCCGCTCTCACTGATATTAATATCTTTCCAGGAACCACTTTGTTTCTGACTATTGACAGTAACCTCTCCACCTAAGGGAAACAAATAACCAACTTTATCATGATGCACCCAAATGGGATTTTTTATAGATGCGTTTTCTTTATAGATGGTACTATTTCCCTCCCCGCCAGCGATCATTTTATCAGTAAAAAAGCACTGATTTACAGTTGTAACCACTTCTTCAGGAGCATCAGACGTTATGCCGGCTCCTAAACACAAAAGTACATCATCCATAAAGAAATAAGCCTTATTAGCTTTTACTCCCCTATAGCAATGCTCATAAGCGATCACCCCATTTTTACCATTACTGACTCCACCGCCAAACTCATTCAACCCGAATAAATACCCTTGAAGTCTGGCTGAATCCGGATGTTGCACAGCTGTAGTACCTGGTATTTTATTCCAATTCCAGATAGGAAATATACCTTCATATTCTTTTCCTGAAGTCAGGATATTTGTAGTACCAAGAGGTAGATTATACCCTTTGAGATTCTCATTATTAAGCATCTCTGTACCATTGGTTCGGGTAGAAATGACTTTAGCCGAAAGATAATAATTGGCTCCATGCTGAACCATAATATCCGATTTCCAGAAATGCTTATTACCGGGAGTGGGGAATGGAGTACCGGACAGATGTTCTTTCCATGCAGAATAGTCTGCCGCGTGCTGTAAATCATTCTCCTCCATCCGCTCTAATGTGGCAGAAGAAATGTTACTAAGCCCCTCCTGACGTGATATATTACGTCCAATTGAACCAAAATCAAAAGTCCCTCGATAACCGAGTAAACGATGCCCCTCTAATAATAGATTAATAAATATCTCTTTTTTCTCCGGAGTAAAATAAGCATCAAAAACAGTACCCTTTACCAGTTGCAGATAATATGCAATATCGTCTACATATGATAACCCATACCCACCGGAGTACAATTGCGGACGATGCTGATGAAAACTGCCATCAATTTTAATACCTTCATCACCTTCTCCGGGAACTATTTCAATAGTAGAAGCAATGGATTCAAAGCCTATCCGTACCAGATCGATATTATCCTCAATGCATCCTTTATGGATCGTCACGCTGGATACCCAAGTGCGATTTTTACCTTTATGCCCTTTATTTCCTGTAAGATCCCGTAAATAGGAAGAGTAATGTAAAAGCTGTTTTTTACTGATCTTACCCTTCAGCAGAAGCAACGGAACCATATAATCTTGCGGAGCACCAATATCACCAAACCACCAATTCTTCGACTCAGGACGCACTTTATACCAATAATCAATACCCGCAACAATTCGATTTAATAGTTTTTTTGAACTATAAAACTCACCCCCAGGTTTTCGATAAGCAATAGCCATCGATTTCAATCGCTTCAGATGCGTACCGGCTGGAAAGAAGGCACCTTCATGTACTGTGATATAGTCCAAATCAGGGAAACTCCCATCCGGACGTATCGCATTCATATAACCAGAGACTACCTGTTCATCCACTTTTGTTTCCAGATGGGAAGAGACCAGCCTGTCTGTCATTTCATCCAGTTCCTTTTGCATCTCCATCCGTATGTCTTTAGCCCCAGTCAAAGAACAAAATAGAGTAAGAAAGAAGAAAAATAGTTGTAATCGTTTCATAACCATATTGTTATTTTAAGGCTTATCCACCAAAGATTTGTAACGGCATAGAGCCTCTACATAATAATAATCGGCATACGTCAAAGGTACATCAACCTCCGTACCGGACGGTATATTTCCTACTGAATGTTTAAGAATAAATCCTCCGTTGGTTCCCACCTCTGCCGTATATACCGGTGAAGATAATGTCTGTAGCATTTTCTCAGCTGCTTTATAATATTTTTTAGCCTTGTCTCCGGATACATATTGGGATAGTTCCAATAAACCGGAACAATTAATGGCAGCTGCAGAAGCATCACGTAAAGCATCCGGTATATCAGGAGCATTATAATCCCAATAAGGAATCAAGTCCTTAGGCATATTAGGATGGTTCAAGACAAATTCTGCAATTTTTATAGCTTGTTCAAGATACTCCGGTTTCTTAGTAAATCGATACATCATCGTATAACCATAAAGTCCCCAAGCCTGCCCACGTGCCCAAGCCGATTTCTCGGAAAAACCTTGCCCACCTTGATAATGCTTGATTGTACCAGTCTTCGGATTATAATTCAAACCATGGTAAAGACTATTATCGGCACGGAAATGATTCTTTAAAGTAGTATCGGCATGTTTCACCGCAATGTCATAAAACGTACTGTCTCCTGTGGCCTGAGCCGCCCAAAACAGTAATTCCAGATTCATCATATTATCGATGATAACGACATAATCATCCGATCCACGATTGTGGGACTTGATACAGCCCACTACCGGACTGAAACGGGTAATCAGAGAACGGGCGCTATTCACCATAATATCTTTATATCCGGATTTTGGGGCAATGCGATTTGCATTGCCATAGCTACAATACATCATGAAACCAACATCATGTGTATTCACATTATACTGTTCCGGCTCCAATAACTTCAACATACGCACTCCCTCGGCATAGAGTTCTTCATTCCCTGTTTCTTCATACAAATAAAATAAAGTTCCGGGATAAAAGCCACTACACCACCATTCTGAATTGCTGGTTTTCAAGCGCTGCATATGCTTGTCATACGTTTTAGGGAACTGGTTAGTTCCTTTCAGTTCATCTCTCATATAAAGATACTGGCGGGCAGCATGTTCCAAAGCCTTATCAACCTTTACCTTTCCTTTGGCAAACAGGTCGCCAGTAGAAAAGACACAAACAAAAGCTACAACAAACAGTAATATTATCTTCTTCATGGTCATATTTTATATTTTACTTAAGTTTCGTTAGTGCAGTGAGAAGATTATACAAACTTCTTACAGATCTTGCGAGACTTCAATATTTTACAGCTCCACTGCATCTAAAAAAGAAGTGACTTGCAGTCTTTCCGCAAACTGTAACCCAGGTAAATCAGTGGTCACTCTTACCGTCACAGGCTTACCCGGCAAGATATCCATATAATTATCAGATATAAAATTATCGATATCTCCTTTAAGCGACAGGAAAACTCCTCTTGCAAAAACATCACAAGATAAAGTAACATCATAACCACCTTCAACCGCTACGAAGTCCTTATTAATCCGTGCCGTTACATAATGCATATCCTTCTGTTTAGCCAAAAAATAATTATTAGTATACTCTTTTCCGGTTTTATCTTTATAAGAGACATGGATTACAACATCTTCTTTATTCGCCCCATCCAACAATTTATCCACAGTTTCTTTCCAAACCACCGTACTTGTATTAGCCGGAACGGTGACCTTCCTGGTGAATTCCTTCACAATACCACCACCATCCAACCGGAGAGCACAAACCTTTAACTCACCTGAAGTAGGTTTCAGTCTGTCGGACACGATATATACCTGAAGAACGTTGCCATCTTCTATCGGTGATACCAGTAAATCAGCAAAAGACTTTACCGTAAAATAATGCTGGGCTTTCCAACGACCATAATAATCACGACTGGACCAGGACGCTACCGGCCAGCAATCATTATGTTGCCACACCAATGATCCCATACAATAAGGCATATCACGCCGGTGTGCTTCCATAGCCATTTTCATAGCATCAGCCTGCAATAACTGGCTCATATAGGTAAATGAACGGAAATCTTTGGGTTGCCGGTATTCCGACAACAAGAAATCGTTAATACGTTTATTAGCAGTTGCTCCACCTCTCTGATGAGCCATCATCACTTCCGAAGTCAAATTCCAGTCTTCCTGCAGAGGTGCATAACGTTTAATTGATTCAAATTCCGGGAATGACTGAAAGCCATACTCACTAAAAAAGCGGCTCCGTTCATGCTTAAATTCTGAAAGAGGTTTTAATCCCTGCCAAACTTCCCAGTAATGCATGTCACCTACCGTATGATTGCGCGTACCCTTATCATCAGAGTAAGGAGACGATTTACGATAGCAAGCCCCCGGATGATATTCCTCCACAACAGCCGGTAACGTTACAAAATACTGGTCCTTAAATTGCTTCCATATAATATCCGAATAAGCCGGATTCTGTTTATCGTAGGTATTCTTCCAATTCCAGTTAAACCAGGCATCCAGGCACTCATTATTACCACACCAAAGAGCTATACAACTGTGATTGCGCAATCGCCGTACATTATCTATAGCTTCTTTACGAATATTTTCCAGCAACTCACCCTCAGCAGGGAATACACTACATGCAAACATAAAATCCTGCCAAACTAAAATACCGTATTTATCACATAAATCATAAAAAATATCTTTCTCATAAACCCCACCACCCCAAATCCGGAGCATGTTCATATTTGCACTGACTGCATCCTGAACTGTTTTCTCATAAATAGAGTCGGTAACACGTGTCAGAAAGTTATCGCAAGGAATATAATTCGCTCCTTTGGCAAACAAGGGTTTCCCATTCAGTTCAAAATAGAAACTTTCACCATGTTCGTCAGGAGCCGTTACCACTTTCAATGAACGAATGCCCAGTTTGTCTTCTGTTATATCTATTTGTTTTCCATCCAGTTCCAGAGTTGTAGCAAAGTCGTACAAGAAAGGTTCGCCTAAGCCATTAGTCCACCATAACCGGGGTTTCTTCATGGTAAAAGATACCGGGATTTTATTCATACCTTTATTTAAGCGAATTAATTTTCGGCACTCGGTACGGCTATCCGTACGATTGATCACAGAAACACTTGCTTCTGTTTCTTTATCAGACAGCACTTCTACTGTTACGTCTATTACAGCCTGATTGGCTGTCACAGACTTCTGGTTATAAAAGACATCATCTATACGAACCTCATCCCATGCCTCCAGGGCTACAGGACGCCAAATACCCGAAGTTACCAGACGAGGCCCCCAATCCCAACCAAAATGATAGCCGGCCTTACGAACGAATACTCCGACCTTACGATTCAGCAAACCTCCATTTTCCGACTGATCATTCGAACTGCGATATTGAAAGGGAACCGCTTCCCACTTCGGCATAGCTACTTTGATAGGAGAATGCAGGTAAACCTGCAACTCATTACCATGCTCTTTCAAGAGAGAACGGACATCTGCTTGCCATTCACGAAACATATTATCTGCAGCAAGAACTTTCTTTCCATTCAGCGTTACATCGGCATAGGTGTCCAGCCCCTCAAAATGCAATACTATATTTCTTTTAGCCAATAGTTCAGGAGCCACATCAAAAGTAGTCCGATAAATCCAATCTTCTTTATCCACCCACTGTACACCACGCTCATTGAGTCTGTAAAATGGATCATCTATCAGTTTGTTGTCCATCAGGTCTGTGTGAACCGTTCCCGGCACTGTAGCCCCATACCAGTTAGTGCCCCGCGCCTGACGGAAGCTCCATCCTTCATGTAGATACTGAAGGACAGGCTGGGCATCGACTGCCGTAAACAGCAATAACAGATTCAGCAAGACTATATAGAATTTCATCTTCACTTTCATATTCATTTGTTTATTGTTATGAGATTAGGCTTACTTCTTTAAGTCCATCTGTTTACGATCCACATTCCATCCTTTTACCACTAATACCGGGTTCTCTACTATCTTTCTTATATCTGTTTCAATAATTACAGTTTTACTTTCACCCGGCATCAAAGAAAAGAAATTATCCGTATAGAAAGAAGGACGGATAGGTTTTAAATCCGGATTGAGGAATTGCAACTGATTGAAGAAAGCAATAGAATTGGACATATTTCTTATTGTAACATCCACAAAGTATTTGTCTTCAGTTTTTCTTATCCTATAAGAGGTCTTCAGTTTGGCTTGTTTCAGTTGGGATAAAGCCTCAAAACCTGAAGAAGTAGGTCCCGTCAATGTTTCTTTACCCTCATATTTGTCATTCGAACGCCAATAGAAATTGGAGGAAACCTCTTTATTCTTTTCATCTTTCAACCTTAACTTAATAAAATGTACCTGTGATATGTTTTCAGGGAAACGAATAGTCAAAACATCATTTGCTACTCCATCTGAAGGAAGGTCCACTTTGGCAGACTCTTCAAATACCAACTTACTATTAATATCATATACCTGGGCCGTTACCGTGTAGGCTTTAAAAGCCTGATAAAAATCATTCACCACTGATACGGTATTTTTTAAATAATCAAATTGTGCATGCAAAGGTTCCAAAGAATTGGCTGTATGATAAAGCGAAGCTGTTGGTTCTAACGACCAATCCCACATACGGGCACATACCTGGCGAACCGGACAGTTATGATACCAGAAAAGCAAACCGGAACAGAAACGGTCACCATAATCCAATTTATTGTAATTCCATACTTCCCAGATACTTTTTGAGTTCATTGCTCCTACAAACTGTCCCTTCTGTGCAAACTCATCAATGGAAGAAGACTTCCCATAATTATTAACCAGATCGGTGTACATGGTAGACATCAAATGGAATCCATTCCCATCCAGATAATCCCAGACTTCTTTGTTAATAGGCCACAAGTCTTTTTCATCCATCATCTCCCGAAGAATTTCAACCGTAGGGAGTGTCGGAGCACCATATTCCGGATTGAATCCATCGACACGGCTCCCCCTTTGCGAAGCTGTGTTTTCATAATGTTGCATCGGGTTTACTTGTTTATACGGACTTCCATCATGCACTCCGGCACATTCCGATTGCATCTGATAACCACGTGTTCCATCAAGTTTGTTCAATAATTCGGGAGTACCGCTAACTTCGGAACTCTCATTCGAAGCTACATAATAGGCCAGAGCCGGATGGTTGCGAATACGTTTCACTGTAGATTCCACATTATTCAGATATACGCTCTTATCCTGCGGATGGCGTGTATCCCCCGTCATCCAGAACTCCTGCCAGATTAATAGTCCCAGTTCGTCACAAAGCTGATAAAAATAGTCGGATTCAGCAATGCCACCACCCCAGAAGCGAATCAGATTAATACCTGCCTGGCGAGTGTATCTCAACTCAGCATAGGTACGTTCATCCGAAGTACGTAACATTCCTTCAGGAATCCAGTTTGTACCACGAATAAAAATTCGCTTGCCATTTACATAGAACACGCGCGATTTATCAGGAGTATTTGTATCAGAAGTGATCTCACGAATACCGAACCTGGTTTTAACGGAATCACAAACTTGCCCTTTTACGTTCACCGTCAGTTTCAGTTCATATAAGTTTTGGGGACCTTTATTGACCGGCCACCACAAACGTGGATTACGGATAGTGAGTTGAGGAAACTCTTCCGGAGTAAAAGTCACAAGCTTTTCCTCACCACGCAAAATGCGGAAAGGCTTTTCTACAACAATATTTTCTCCCGTAATCTCTCCTCTGATCACTCCACTGATTGTATCTGTCGAATTAAGCGGATTAACCACTTCCACAGATATAGTTTCACGGGCTATATCATAGCCCGGTTTATGAAGTTCTGACTTTACAAACGGATGACGCAATGCCAATGTCCCTGTAGCATACATGGAAATGCTCTTCCAGATACCTGTATTACGATCTCTGATACCATCCATAAAGGTAAAATCCCAACCCACACTCATAAGCATTGTGGTGTTCAGACCAATGTTCCCATTGCCTCCATTATGAAATTCGCCTACAGCCCCCCAAGGCTTCGGCATCGTAGTCCCCGGTACATCCACCGGATAAACTCTGACAGCAAGAACATTCTTATTGCCCACTTTTACAAAATCTGTAATGTTAATGTAGTCATTGACAAACATTCCATTGATTGTGCTCAACAAATTTCCATTGACCCATACTTCGGCACGATAGTTGATACCGTCAGGTTGCAACCAGATATTTTTCCCTTTAAAAGAAGTTGGAACCTCAAATTCGGTACGAAACCAATAAGTATAGAACTCACGACCTACCTTTGAAATATCCGGTATTTTATTGGATTCAATCTTATTATTCAATCCATAATAAGGTTCTGGATACTTTTCATTGTATACAAGGGAATTAAGTACAGTTCCCGGGACAATGGCAGGTAACCATTCGCCTGTATCATATCCCAATGACGAGACTTCCTCGGCAGATGCTTTCACATCACCTACTTTCATCATTTTCCAGGTATATTCTCCCTGATGTACCTCTTTCGAATCCAACCAGATTCTATCGGTTGTCCTTGCATAGTTTGTATCACTGCCCTGTACAGAGTATGAAACAGACAGGAACAAAAGCAAAAAAATCAATAGTTTATTCATCATATTATTACTTTATTTTTCAGTAAGCAAATGTAGACAATGCCCACAAAAGGTGTATACAGAATTTATTGCAAATTTTCCGGCACTATCACATTCTTACAATCTTTTAAATGAACTACAGAAAGTTCACTGGCAGGAGATTGCAAGGTAGAATTAGTGATTTCAAGTCCGTTGACATCTTCCGCAACGATTGCATGCCGTTCTTCCTTATTTCCAATAGTCGAGAGTGTCATATTTACAAAACGGATATTATCAGCATGCCGTATATAAACTCCATAAGCAGGCAGCATTACACCAAACATCCGATTCTCAGGATAGGCATTCTCAACCTCAGGAACTTCCACCATCGCATCCGATACTTTTCCACCACCTTTCAGTTTAAAGTCCACATCGCGGATCTCAACATTATCGACACGCAGGCCGGGAACACCGGTAATGGAGCTCGCTACATAGCTGACAGAACTTGCAGTGATATTCTTTATCAAGACATTCTTCAAATAAGAATTCTCCGAAACTTTACGTTTGCCCAAACGAATAAATATAGGGGTTTGTACATCCTCCATCGTCAGATCGGATATGATGACATCTTCCATAAATCCACCGTCAACGACTTCAAGAGCCATACCTGCAATACCGGTAATAGGATCAGTAACCCCGGGGACACGTTTCTCCCAGAAACGAAGCAAAGACTTACTACATTTATGAAGAATACAATCTGAAACTCGGATATTGCGGAAACCTCCGGCACTGGCAGTACCAAATTTAATAAAATTACAATTGGAAGACAAATCACAGTTCTTCACTGTTATATTCTCGACAACATAATCAGGATCTTCACTTTTAAAACAAATGGCATCGTCATCAGTATCAATCACACAGTCTGTGATAGTCACATTCCGGCTTTCAATATCAAAGCCATCATTGTTCCAGTTTGCATGACCTTCTACATATACTTTATTAATATCGACTCCATCACATCGCACAAAGCGGAAGGTCCAGAATCCAGAATTTGACAGTTTCACACCATTTACATTCACTTTGTTGCAATCAAGCAAAAGTACCAAAGTAGGACGGTTAGGAGCATCATTTCCTTGATTAAAGGCCGCGCCATTCCCATTAATTTCACCTTCGCCCGTAATTGAAATATTATCTGCTCTTTCTGCGAAGACCAAAGCCTTACGTCTTCCTTTATCCGGATAATCAGCAATATTCTTACTACCCAGAATCGTGGCACCTTTCTCCAAATTTAAAGTAACATTCTTCTTCAATACAAGTGTCCCGGTCAGATATTTCCCTGCAGGCAGAGATACAGTTCCCCCTCCCTGTCCGGCACAATCGTCAATTGCTTTTTGAAGACCAACGGTGGTCAATGTCTTTCCATCCGTATGGATTGCATACTTACTGTTATAGGCTCCGAACCATTCTGTTCCTTATTGGTACAAGCTGTAAACAGCAAACAGAAACAAAGTAGTCCCCATGTTATCGTATTATTCATTCTATAAAATCTTTAAATGAATGAGGCTGCAACAAAACAATTGGCACAGCCTCATTACAGTTATTAATTAATTAGCTGCAGGTATTACGGTCACTGTCCATTGTTTCACTACCGTCTTACCCGGTGATGTTACCGTATAAGTACGCGGGGTGGAATAGTCTTGGAAACCAATAGCCATACCCGGTGTCAGAGTTGCTCCGGTAGAAATAGTTGCCACCATTTTCAGGTCAGTAATATCAGCACCTTTCTTAAGGGTCACTGTAACCGTTCCAGCCTCAGAATCAATCTGAGTCTTATCACTCATGACACCTTCTGCTCTGTTATATACTGTTACATTGGTAATTTCTGCTTTTTCATAAGCTTCATCTACTGTATAGTCATCATCTCCACATGACATAAAAGTCAATGCCAAAGCGACGAACGTAAGAAATAGTATCTTTTTCATATTGTAGTTACTTTTAAATTATACAATCATCATCTTACCACAAAGGATTCTGATCCAAGTTAGGATTCTTATCACGTGCAGATTGTGGAATAGGCAACAAATAGTCACGAGGAGCCATAAATGTCTTTTTGCAAACAAATACAGTCTCATAAGTGGGGACGATTTCTCCATCAGGTCGTTTTATATAAGTTACAAGGCAACCTTCTGCATCCTTATTCAAGACTTCCTCTCCTATCTTCCAACGCTGAATATCAAACCATCTCTTACCTTCAAGGGCCAGTTCTACACGACGTTCGGGCGAATACGTTTCCTCATCTCATCCTTACTCAGGCCGGTAGGAAGGTTAGGCTGACCTGCACGGGTACGAATTTCATTTATAGCACTGTATACTTCAGCGGTAGGTCCATTAACTTCATTCTCTGCTTCGGCTAAAGTCAACAACATTTCTGCATAGCGCAGCACAATAAAGTTATGACCACCACCTACACCGCGTCCACGATTATCATATCCGCAAAGCACATCCTGATTCATATATTTCCCAATGTAGTATCCGGTCTTTGTACACGAAGGTTTACCTGCACTATACATGCCATTTGGATTCTCTTTCAAATTCAAGTTGCCCGGAGTATTTTGAGCTGTATACAAGATTTTATTTTTCCAGGGTTTCCCATTATAATGGAGAGTAGCGTAAAAACGTTTATCACGGTTCTCATAAGGAGCAGCTGCATGATCGGGATTACTCCAGTCAAAAGGCTCACCAGTAGTCATTTCAAACTCATCGGCCAGACTTGCAGTCGGGTGGTCCTTACTCCAGCCATATTCAGCCGGTGTGCCTGGTTCAGGCGGAGCCAAAACAGTCTGGGCACTCGACCATCTATACGGATATGCAAACTGAATATCAAAGATAACTTCACTATTATGCTCATTATCCTCATAGAACATCTCTGCAAATCCATTCTGATATAGAGAATATGTATTCTTCAAATCACCACTAACCAAAATACGGGCAGTCTTGGCAGCATCCGCATAGTATTTAGAATCTATAACTCCGGCTGCATGCAGATAAGTAGCTGCCATCATTCCCAATGCCGCTCCTTTAGTTGCACGGCCTAATTCATCATCAGGCACAGTTACCGGTAAACGGTCTGCAGCATTCTGAAAATCAGAGATAATAAATTGCAAGGTAGCCTCCGGGGTAGCACGACTAAGGAAGATATCATCTGTATTGCGATCGAGCGGTTTGTCTATCAGTATAGCGGCGCCATAATAACGGAATAGCTCTAAATAAAACATTGCACGCAAGAAATAGGAATCACCAATCAAACGCTCTTTTACATTGGCAGGCAGCGGAGAGTCCGGCAAGTTCTTTAAAGCAATGTTTGCTCTACGAATTGAAGCATATCGATTACTCCATCTGTCAATGGGGGCAGACGAAGCATTGAAATCAAATAAATTCCATTGATTAGATGCCTTTTCACCAATCTGAATACAATCATCCGTAAACAGAATATCTACAGCATGGTCATTCAAACCATTTACACTATAATAAGGTCCATCCAAATCTCTGTAAACCTTACTCATAAACAGCATGGCACTCGACTCTGTCAACCAAATACCTTCATCAGTAACAGAACTCATCGGTTTTATATCATCCATAAAATCTGTGCACGAGGCATTCAGCAAAAGTATGGAACAAAGGATACTATATATTACTTTTTTCATAATTACAATGCATTAAAAGGTTACACTTACACCAAATGAACTCACAATCTGTTGTGGGTATGAATTGAAAGCTTGGTTTTCAACATCAAAGTCATCAGGCATCTGGCTATAAATAGTCCACAAGTTATAAAAATCAGCATATAAACGTAAACTCTGCATCTTGGCTTTCTTCAACAGCTCGGGCTTAAAGGTATAGCCGACCTGCAATGATTTCAATTTCACATAAGTTGTGTTTACCATCCAGTAAGAAGAAGTCTCATAGTTCTGGTTACGAATTGAAGCAGACAAACGTGGATATTTTGCATTCGGATTCGGATTAGACTCTGTCCATGAATCCAAGTGTTCACGACGCGGATGAATAGCATCTTTAAACGGATAGCGTACATTACGGTCTCCATTGCTACCTAAATAATAATCAGACCGCCTGCACCCTGAATGAACATACTGAAATCAAAGTTCTTATATTCCAAACGAAGATTATAACCCCACATCACCTCAGGAGTCTGATTGAAACCAATAATCACCTGGTCTTCACTGTCAATCTTACCATCACCATTGATATCTACATATTTAATATCGCCAGGCATTACACCTTTCTGATAAGCCCAATTATCAATATCCGCCTGGTCTTTAAACAATCCGGCAGCTTTGTATCCCCATGTACGCCCACTCGGTTGACCCGTCTGACGTTTTCTTGGATTATTCTTAGTTCCGGGAGCTTCACGAATTTCAATCTGTTTATCGCGAGTGAAACCAAAGGAAACAGAATGAGACATCTTCAACCCGCACTGGAAAGTATAGTGGCTACCCAACGCCGCATCAAAACCATATCTTTCGTCTTTACCGGCATTTTCTTTAGCCAATCCGATACCATATTCGGCAGAAACTTCGGCATTCGGATTTAATATCTTGTCAGAACGCTTATCACGATAAACATCAAATTCTGCCACTAACAAGTCATTCCAAAGATTAATGTCCAATCCGACATTTGCCTTCCAAACGGTTTCCCAAGTCAGAAATACATTAGGTTCAGCACCTTCCGTCAAGCTTTGCAACTGGGTAGGGTTCTTACCAAATACAGCACCATTTCCAATGTTATATTGTGAAAGATAAGCAAATGCATCACCTACCGGATTACCTGATTTACCATAAGAAGCTCTCAACTTCAAATTATTGATAAATGAGAAATGATCTTTTATAAATGATTCTTCAGAGAGTCTCCATCCTAAAGATACAGAAGGGAAAAATGCGCTTCTACGATCCGGAGCATACTGATAAGTCTGGTCATAACGTCCGGCTAATTCAAGCATGTATTTCTGAGCATAATTATAATTCAGACGCATTACATAACCTTGTTGTGCAAACTGGCTGGAAGTACCGGAGTTACTGATAAATTCGGCAACAGGGCTACCCATATTCAATTCCGGAATCATAAAATCATAATTCTTTCTGCCGGCATTGGTTTCAATCGTATTTCCCCATCTTCTTTCGTACACTCCCAACACACCTACTTCATGTTTTCCGAATTTACGGTCATAATTCAAATGAGCCTGGATAGTATAATACGTCCATTGCTTATTCTTGACAGCGAGCGAAGGTTTAGCTTCACCACCTTGTTGTTCCTCTATCTCACCCGCATCATTATAAGCATAAGCGGTAAAGGGATACTGCCATTCCTTTGCATCATAGATCTGACGGTCGTAGCTGAACAAAGCTTTTGCTGATAATCCTTTCAGGAATGGAAGCTTCTGGTCCAAAGAAACCGTAATATTCTGGAAGTTATTATTATACTTTTTATCTGCTCCATCGTGCACTCCCATATACATACTGGAACCACCACCTTGCATAGCAGGCTTCCCCCCTACCATATTGGGAACTGTCGGAGCACACAAACGGTATAAGTCTTCCATCATCTTTTTACCATCATAATAATGGCTCTTTTTCGTATCGTAAGCTAAGTTGATATCGATGCTCACCTTAGTCAGGTCAATCGGATGGAAATCCACATTCGAACGTAAGTTGAATCTGTCATACCCGGTATCTTTACCCATCATGCTACCCTGATACATATAACCGAAAGAAGCAAATGCATTAATAAATTTATTACCACCACTTAAAGAAACATTATGCCGGGTAGTTGTCGTAGTTTTCATGTATTCATCCATCCAGTCCGTATTCTTGTAACGGTCATCAGTACCATCTTTATACTTCTGCAACAAATCATCACCATATACTTCTTTGTCACGTCCATCCATTCTCAACGCTTCATTGTATAAGGTCAATGCGTCGTAGGCATTCAGGAAGTCAGGTATGTTCATTGGAGTCTGGAAGCCGACTGAGCCATCATAAGTCAAAGTTACTTTTCCTTCTTTTCCTCGCTTCGTATTAATCAGGATTACACCATTAGCTCCCTTCAAACCATAAGGAGCAACTGCCGCAGCATCCTTCAGTACAGAGATTGATTCTATATCAGCCTGGTTCACTTTTTCCCAAGGGCGTTCAATACCATCGACCAGTACCAACGGTTTATTACCACGCAGCAGCACGGTAGCCTCATCTTTTCCCGGTTCACCGGAAGTCTGGCGGGTAATGATACCCGGTATCTGTCCTCCCAACTGATTGGAAACATTTGCTACAGGAGCCTTAATCTTATCGCCTTGTACGGTAGCAACGGCCGAACTCATTGTCATACGTTTCTGAGTACCATAACCCACTACAACCACTTCATCAAGCAACTGGGTATCCTCGTCTAATGTAATCAGTACAGTAGTTCCAGCCGTAACCTTCACTGTCTTTGTTTGATAACCAACAAAAGATATTTCTATTGTAGGGGTAGCTGTGTCAACAGGTAAGCTAAAGTTTCCATCAATATCAGAAATAGCCCCCTGGCCAGTTCCTTTCACTTTGATTGTTGCACCAATAATAGATTCACCTTTTGCATCAACAACCTTTCCTGTTAGTTTTTTAGCAGTTTGCATGACACTTTGAACATCTGCCATCGCTCCACTTGCATATGTCTGATTTCCTTTAACAGCATACGCATCAGTAGTTGCAACTAAGCCAAGCGACAAAAGTGCCGCCATTAAAATAGATTTTTTAGAAAGTGGCATGATATCTTTCAGCCAGTAATGTCTAAAAACCATTTTCTTTTGAACATTGAGTTTGTTTCTCATAATTGTGTATTATTAATATTAGAAATAGTTCATTAAGAAACTAATCAGAATAGAGTATAATAAGACATAGAGTCTTTATACTCTAAGAAAATCAAGGAGAATGTTTTTCCATACTTAAAAATATATTAGAGGTTAAACAAATGTTTTTCTACTTTCCGAAAGGAGCGGGTGAATCGTGCAAATGCAGTCTTCACCCTCTCACTTTGACTCAAAAATCTTCTTTACCTTAACGCTTAATCAATGCTTATTGAAAACATACTAATTACGTTGTTTCTATTGGCAAAGTTAAATGGTTGGCGATATATATACATATCCAATCCCGCCATTAATATGACGAAAATGAACATATTGAAAAAGCATACATTTTTGGCGATAATGAGCATACATAACATACACTTATATGATGAACCGCATTCAGTATACGACTGAACCCTATTCACTATACGACTGAATGGCATTCAGTCGTATAGTGAATGCCATTCAGTCGTA
>ERZ791618.364-NODE-364-length-23955-cov-2.201506_pt1 | contig 23955 bp, 19 predicted proteins | sample MGYA00510059_ERZ791618 | MGnify/ENA primary metagenome ERZ791618 (study PRJEB30046, sample SAMN00715159) | human gut metagenome | study: EMG produced TPA metagenomics assembly of the A metagenome-wide association study of gut microbiota in type 2...
CCGCCGTAGCGGATATACTCGTCGATGCCCTGAACGCCGAGGACAGATTCAAACTCGCGGTAAGGGATGAATGTGGTGTGCAGCAGAATGCAGCGGTCGTAAAGCTGCTCGTCCTCGGTAAAGAGGAAGCCCAGCGAGTCCGTGCCGGAGAGCACGATCTTCATACCGCAGGCCGCAAACACGTCGGAAAACAGCGCCGCGCCCTCAATGAAGTCCTCCATCAGCGTCACTTCGTCGAGGAACACATAGCGAAAGCCCTGCGCTTCCAGCAGCTTGAGGTCGCGGTTCACATCTGCCAGCGTGTCTTTTGCAGTGATCTGAATGAACGCAGCCTTGGCAAGCTCCGTGTCGCTCATTTCCGCAAAAATCTGGCGGATCATGGTGGTTTTCCCCGTCCGGCGCAGGCCGTAGAGAATGAACACCTTGTCCTGCGGCTCGCCGTAGACAAAGTCGTGCAGCTGCCGGAAGCACTCGCGCCTGCGATAGCCGCGAACAGACGCCGCAAAGGAACGCAGCGCCTCACCGGTACGGACATTGGTGGTAAACGCGGAAAGGTTCGCAGATTTCGCCTTGGGCAGCTGCTTTTTCAGCGCCTTCAGCTCCTGTTCCAGCGCCTTCCGACGCTCGATCTGAGCACGGAAATTCTCCAATTCGTCAGCGGGAATATACTTCTCCCGCCGCTTTTTGTTCTCCGTCCAACGGTGGTAAAAATACTCCTTGCCGTTGACGGTTTTCTTCGTAATGGAACCGGCAGGCAAAGCAGAAATCTGCTGTTCCAGCTCCGCCGCCCGCGCTTGCATTTCAGATAAGTCCATAGCGCACCTCCTGTTCATCGGTGGTATTCTATGCAGAATTATACCCCATTATACCCTTGAAATCAAGGGCATAACGGGGTATAATCGATATTGAAGCCAATTGCACGAAAGAATATAACATCCCACGCTGGGATTGCAAATAAGATATTTCTAGCTCCTGAAGCCAAGAGACTTCTTCCTCATTCTCCTGAAACGCCTGAATGGTGGGCTTTTGCTTTAAATTCCTTCAACGCAGAAAACAAGTAATTCTTCCAAAGAACGGGGCATCCACCATAGCACACGCCAAAGTGCTCGCAAGTGGTACACTCATCAGATGGCAACCTGCGGATCTCGTCCATCGTTTTGCTGTAGTTAGCACTTTCGGTTAATGACAGAAAGCCTTGATAAGACGAAAAATCTCTACCGAACTTTCCCAACCGCTGATAAATGTACATGTCACATGGAAGCAATTCCATCTTCGTATTGAATGTCACGGCATTTTTCAGGTGAATCTGGCAGGGCGTTGCCAGCCTGCCTTTTAGAAGTTTCAATTGCTCCTCGGTATACATGCACATCGGGAAGCTGTATTCAACCCACCAGTCATCAGTAATGGCGCTCAATTTATCGATTTGAGATATAAAATCGCTGACCAACTTTATGGGATCATGTTTTTGCAGGTAAGCCAGATCTTTTTCCTTTGCATCATCATTATCGATAATAAATGTGAACGAGAATTGCTTTTCACCATTATCGTGAGCAATTTGAACAGACTCACAGAGGGATTGAACATTCTCAGGCGTTATCACCATAGACCATGTAAAATCTATGGGCAATGAGGCTAAATTGCGAATGGCCTGCAGTTGTGCTTCAGAACCATCATACCCCGTTATTTCACACCATTCCCGCCGATTCTTTCCCTTCGTGGACACATCAATGTATCCAAGCCCGCTATCAACTAACGACCGACGCCAGTGTTGATTTTCCGGAACCGGAAACGCCAGTTATACAGGTAATTCCACCTATAGGAAAGCGTGCGTTCTGTCCATGAATGTTTCTGAAGTTGATATTATTAACTTCAAAATAATCTTGCGCTTTCGATGTTTGTTTAAAAGCAAGCTGATACTCGGTCTTTGGGGGCATACTTGACTGACTGATCAAGTATCCTCCATCAGGCCCCCCAACAGGCCCAAGTTCTACTATACAGTCTGAAGATGAGATATATTGTTTATTGTGCTCTATTGCAATGACAGTGTTTCCACGGTGAATCAAATCCTTGGTGGCTTTTACGATTTTGGTGATATCTCTATAATGCAGCCCTTTACATGGCTCATCTAGAATATACAATTCTTTCGCTACTATATAATACCAACGAAGAAAAAATGTAAAATATGCCGTTCCCTCAACCCTGTCTGTCCGTTTAGGGGATAAGTCCATGGTGACTTGTTTCCGCGAACGCCTTATGCACTCGACCCGGAATGTCAAATGATATCGTTATGTCAGCTTGTTAGTCCGCTGTCCAGCGAGCTTCAAAATCTTCCTTGTTCATTGCCAGGCCTTCATTAAGTCGGGCAAGAACTTTTTTACCATCAGGAAGCATCTTTAAAGACGCTACCATCTGTTTTACTGCTGCTCGAATATCCTTTAAAGAAGCTTTTGATTTAATCCAGTTCTGAGGGACAAAGAGTTTTCCAGTATCAGCAGCTACGTTATCCTGTGCAGTTTCCATTGCCATATTTAGGCAGTTTCCAGCCATTTCAACAATATAATCCAGCAGTCCACTCTCTGTCATTTTTCTCAATGCCACGGATGGACTTGGTACCGAATCATTCATCTTATTGATCTCACAGAGGATGACCGATATAGCGAATAACTGATGATAAGGGGCATAAGCTTTCATTGCAAGCAACGTCTCGTTTAGCCCCATAGGGTTCTCTTTGCCCCATTTCTCATAGACAGCTGCAAACATGACATTTAGAGCCTGCACGTTTTCTGGTGCATAATCTCTGTGGAACAGCTGATCAAAGTACTTGTCGAATATTTTGGTTTCGCTGTAAGAGATTGTAGGCCGCTGAGAATGCCAAGCAATCAGTTGCTTGCCAAGATCAGTTAGATTCACGACATGAGAGGTATTGTATTTAACTGTATCGACACGTTCCCCGCGTTTCGTGACAAAGTAGCCGTCCGGAAAATATTGCTCATATGCTCTTTTCATCGCCAAGACGGCCTTGTCATTACTGCGTAAATCCCTGGCTTTAACAGCACTCTGACTATTTGTCGAAGTGCTTATCCTGTCAGCTCTGTCTTGGTCTTCAATTTCATAAAACCTGAACAGAATATATGCATCCGTTGCTTTCTTGGCTGCCTCGCTTGAACTGAATATTGTGCTTAGTGACTGGCATCCGTTTACTACGTTCAGTTCTTTGACAGAAAGCACACCATCATGAATAGACATTTGAGAGCAGATCGCTGTGATTCCGTTATGCAGGAAGAAGAAATCTTCTGCATCCGTTTTTATCGTTTTTGCGATACCTTTATTGACCTTATTGCTGTTGCCAAGCGACTGGCGGACATTCTTTCGGAAAAGGCTACCGTCTTTGATCCCAGGAATCTTAATGCAGTCTCTGAGAGGCAAAGCAACGATGACTGCTTTCGTACCTCCAATCATCAGCTCCATGTATTTTCCACTTTCAAGCTTGAATTCATGGTTAATGTACGGCCTGTTTTTATGTAGCGCCTCTTCATACTTGAACTTCATTGTCTCATTATCTACCACGACCAGATTGGCAGATAGGGATTCATTTTCAGACAATTCCTTCTGAAAGGCAGCAAGGTCGTTTTGGGCCGATTCGGTCAGCGTTGAAGTGGTAATCAGCTCGAAGCACACTTCGTAATCGTCTTCCAGCGCAGATGCCATCTCGTTAATCTTTACTTGGAGCTTGTGATTGGCACCATCCTGAAGGTGCTCCAGATCCTTGATTTGCACCCACGAAGACAATACTTCACGCAGCGGTTCAGCATCGACCGTATCGCTGCCATAGAATTTACCTTGAATAATGTAGATGGTGCTGGATTGGTTATCAATATAGATGGCATCAATCTGTTTGTCTCCTGCACCATCTGTAATGCAGTCTTTCGTTTCATAGGTATCGAGGTTATGGATATTCCTTAAATACCACGCAACGAAACGTTGCCCATCATTTGGATAATTCGTTAAATAGTATTCATTCGATATATCAGCTTTGATTTTTTCGTACATACCATCACCTCACTGTGCAATGAAACCATCTGTATCAAAAATATGATCCAGTTCGTCATTGCTCATGGCGTGGGAAACCTTATCCCTGACCGCACTTTTAGACATATTAAACGCTTGAATCGTTTGTTTCCAGCGGAATCCTTGCCCATCCGGATCAACTGGATTCTACCCACACCAGGATTTTGTCTCGCATATTCGGCAAACCCTTTTGCTTTTCCGAGGTTATCTTTAAATTCCGGATTATGCGGTTCCAGAATATCAATAACGTACCCCAGTACCTTATCGATTCTCACAATAATGAAATCCGGATAGGTAGGCTTTGTTTCCCCGTCAATCTCATACGGGATGCAAAGGGCCCAAGCACCTCTGGATGGATTGCGAATCCAGCAGACAAAATCATCCCGCCTCTGCTCCTCTGCAATAACGCCAGCTTCCCACTCATTGAGCTTCAGCTTTGCCACACCTGTAATTTCGCTTACAAACAGGTGATCTCTATATTCTGTTCCGCCACTTTCATGGGGAATCTGAATCGTCTCCGGCAGGCGGAAATTATGCTTACTAACGACATCACCATCGGAGACGATGCTGTCGTATTGTCTGCGAATTTTCTCGGAATCAATGGTTGCAATGTGCCTTCTATAATCGTCATTCATGCTGTGGAAACGGTTCTCCGCGTAATTGTGCAGTTTGTTCATACACTCATCATCAGCAACGAACAATATGACATCTACCTTGAACCCATTAGGGTCATTGACATCCATATATTTATTGCCATAGACCATACCAATCCCTTCATTGCCAAGCCTTACATCAGCAATGCGGAATTGCCGGTCGATGTCGGTATCTGTAGTGGTAAACAGATCATGGACAGAATAGCTGTCAACCGTCTCACCAAAAGCATCGAAAATCTGCGTTGCCAGTTTGAACTGCTTTACCTGCAGGACCAGGCTATCGTACTTATCCTGCACCTTAAGCTCCTGCACATAATCGTGAATCATTTCAGCGATCTCTGCCTGAACTTCACGGATAGCCGTTCTGTGCAGCCCGGACATGGTGAGCAGATGTGCCATACGATACAATGATTTCAGGTAATCGTTAATTCGCAACGCGCGAACATTATAGGAAAGCAAGCCTGCGTCGTTGATAAACTTCATGACAGCTTCCCGATCAAAAAGGTCGTCAGGTGCTTTCTCCTGTGTCAATGCATCTACGGATGTCACTCCCACCCTTGTATTATCCGCTGAAGCTTCTGCATTTTCAGTAGAGGCGTGGTGCGCTTCTGTATGCTGAGCATCAACATGCTGTGAAGTTTGCTCCTGGGAAGATGTCTGTTGATTCTGATCCGGATTATCTGTTATATTCGATGAACTCTGCTGAGAATGGATTCCTTTGGCCCCAAAACCGCCAACAGAATTCTGGGGAGAACTGCTGGATTCTGCAGCTTCGGAATTCGCGCCTTGATTGAGGAAAGCATCCATGGTCAGCTGTCCCTGAACAGGTGTGGGGCCGCTTTTCTTCTTGGGTTTGACCGTCAATGTCTCAAACTTTCTGCCGGACGTAGTTTCCCCATAGATGTCGGTTGGAATTTCACCGCCCTCACTACTTTGGAGCGCCTCCACAACATCCTTGACGGTATCTTCATTGAAGTACGGCAAAAAGAGATGGACATCGTTCAAAACATCATCCACCTGAATGTGCATCTGCATCGGGGTCCGCACCATGCGCCCAAGAAGCTGCGCAATATAGGTCGCATCGCTGGCATGCTTAAAGGACATCATCGTTTCCGCACGGGGACAGTCCCAACCTGTAGACAGATTTTCTTTAAAGAACACGATGCGAATATTTCTATCATCGGCGATACGCGAAGGCTCTTCATAGCGAACATCGAGGCCGTTCACTTGAATGGCAGAGGTGGTCTGGCCAAAAGTATGTACTACCTGACCGGGCTCGAATTTGAAGCCGGTTCGTTCCTCAATTTTTCTAAGGCAATCATCCAAATCGGTGTCAGTCAGTTTACTTCCGCTACCATTCAGAACCTGGACAATCATGATTGGGTTGACATAGGCATAGTGCTGCTCAAAGCAGTATTGCGTCCAGTGCTCCCACTTCTGTTTCCAGTCATCAGCGGCTGCCTGGAGAATCGCCATATCATTGTTTACGGAGTCTTCCTCCGGATAGGTGATGACAATCCTATCTTTCAAAAGGCCAGATGCCCGCACTTCATCCGCTGTAACGACGGCTTTGTGAATTGTGGAAGACGTACCTTCAACCAGCGCATTAAAACGCTGTGTCGTAGCCGACATACCAATGACAACTGGCATAGGAGGAATCTTGTCTGTATCGCTGCCTTTGATAAATTTTTGCATGATGGTCGTAGCCTTACTGGCATCGCGTCCCTGCATGCCACGATGCGCTTCATCAATGATGAAATAGAGTCGATCACTCTTATGACGCACGGTATTCGCCAGGGTTTGCCAAATAGTATAAGTACGGCCATCACCATTTTTCGTCAGCTTCGAGGATGTGGAGAGCTTCTGTGTGTTCAAGAAATAGATGTGACCGTCCTCAAACATCTCTTTGTCGAAGGAATCTTCGCTGACTGTAACGCACTGGCTCAGGCGAATTTTGTCAGCCTTGGAGTCAATCTTCAGCTTAGACTGCTCATTCAACTGTGGAGAATCCGACAGCCAGACAATAATGGCGTTCGGCTGCTCTGCGTAGTTCTCGTCTCCAAAGAAAATACTTTCAATCAGAGAGGCCATGATGATGGTCTTGCCTGCACCGGTAGGCGCAGTAAAAGAGACCACCTGCGGAGCGTGTGTCCTGTGGTAGCTGCCCATAGCCTCCGCTGTTTTCATACGGATATCAGCGAGGGCCCTTTTCTGAAATGGAAATAATTCAACCTTCATTCCGGTTACCTCCCTGTATTGATGCGGAAATTATCCAGATAGTCGCGATAGAGCTGGTAGCAGTCTTTGCCCTCATAGGCCCGGATCATCTCGCGGTATGCTGTCCCAGAATCTGTAACGATGAACACAGTCTGGATTTCCGGATGCTGAGCGAGCTGTTGTTCAAATTCCGGGTAGAAGATTTCGTCAATCAACACTGCCATTTTGTTTTTCGGAAGGACGAGCATATCGGGCAATTCTTCACTCTCCAGAACCGGGCACTTGCCAATAGCACCGCCCTTCATCCACAGGACGGGCAAAAGCTCTTTGAATTGTCTGCCAAGGGCGACAGATGTTTTATCAAGGAAACTTAGCTTAAAGAAAGTTGCATTGGTCCGAAATCCATCAGATATTTTTATCTTGGCTAATTCTGGATAGACCGCTGCCTTGGCTTTTTTGTATACTTTCCCACGAATTTTCTTACCGGTGTCCGGGCTTGTCACCTCACCATCAATCTCGATGTATCTTTCCGTTTCGCATCCATAATGACCATTCAATGCTTTTCCGTTCATATCACATCCTTTAATGGAGCAGACTGTTCTTGGCCATGTAACATAGTGGGCAATGCCCTGGTTTTCCCACTCATTGTCGCCCGGATGATAACCTTGTGCTGTAAGGATTATAGTATCTTCCGCAGAAACCTCGTTGTTGGTCACCATAATGCAGCGCCGATGGCCTCCGTCCTCTGCATTAATCAAATTAACAGCATGAAGTGTAGTCCCAGAACCAGCAAAAAAGTCGACAATCAACGCTTCCGGCTTATTTGCAACACACATCGCAATTGTGTCTTTTACAGCGTATATAGATTTTGGATAGCTAAATTTGTCGCTACCAATTATTGAGCTTAATAAGGACGTTCCATATTCACTAGCGTTATGAGAAGTCTGGTTCCAGACAGATTTTGGCTCTACTAACTTTTCAGACACACGTTTCAGAATTAACGCACCTTTTTCGTCTTTCCCAACAACAGAAATTGCACCTTTTTTAATTTCATCTTTTATACCCTGATTCAGATAGTTAATCGCCCAGCGATTTTGTTTTTTATTATACGCACCAAGCCTAGCCGTACCCTCGTGCAGTGCAGTAATAAAAGTATCCCTTTTTAACTGCCAACGTCCTTCGCTTCCATCTGTCCGCATTGGCCATACTATATCAATACCTTCGGCAGATTGGACTGTCATTCTGTCTTCAGATAAATCTAGTGGTTCACCAACACCAACAATAGTTGCATTTTTATGATCGACAAATATGGGATAAAAATGTTTTGGCTTGTCCGCTCTATGTGAAGCAGCTCCTCGTCTTAGCATAGAAAGCCAACTCACTTGCTCCGTAGAATCGTCAGATCCTACAGCTGAATAATTCTGTGAATCAAGCATATTATATTCGGATTTTTTAATCGATGCATTCCCGAACATAACAAAATATAAATATTCTGCAACACGAGAAAACTGTGTTATCTCCTTTTTATCGGTACTTGATCTATTTCCTTTTCGAGAAACTCCCTTACGGTTTATGATACTTGTTACCATTTGAATGCGCGCCTCGGGGAACATTTCCTCCAACAAGCATCCAAGATGTAGATACTCTTTCTCGTCAATGGTTACAATGAGTACCGAGTCGTCCGGATTCAGTAACTTCTTGGCGAGTTTCAAACGTTTTTCCATCATGGACAGCCATTTGCTATGGCGATAAGCGTCAGAGCTGTCCACATAATCGTTATTGTATTTCCAATCCTTGGCCCCCGTATTATAGGGAGGATCAATGTAAATGCAGTCCACCTTTTCTGCATACAGATACTCCAGCAGCTGGAGCGCATGGTAGTTATCGGCTTCGATGAGGGTATGCCAAAGATCGCTGCCCGGTGCATTTTCCACAAAATCCAGCGGCTTCAGTGTGGGATAAATCGGCTCCCCAAATTCCGCCACAGCAACGATATCGCTCATTGGGAACGTTTTCTGCTCGTGTGTCTCTCTGCGGTCACACAGTACAGTGTCCCCTGCGATCTTAAGCACGGTATATATATCACTGACATAGCCTGTTTTTAATGCAACCTTGCACCCAACACGGATAGGCGCATCGTATAGAGGTGTGCATTCCGGCAAATGTTCTTCAAAAACCAAGCCGAACTTCTTCTGTTTTACGAGTTTATCCGTCTCCTGCATAATCCGCTCACGAAGTATCGGATCGTCAATTTGCTGGATCAAATCCTGCAAAAGTGCCATGGCTTTTACCTCATCCTTCTGTAATGGTTTTTTCTTTTATGTGATATTGGATGCCATGCTGCTCGCAAAATTCAGTGACCTGGGCAGCCAGTCTGTTATAAAATGACTTATGCTGCTTGTAGGCGCTCACTTCTTTGCAGTAATTGGTCCTGCCAAAGATAATCTTGTCCACAAAACGAACTGCATCCAAAATGTTCTGTAAATCCTGTTCAATCAGGTTGGGAGTTGGATAGGGCTCAATGCTGACCCACGTCCTGCATCCGGCATCATGCAACGCTCTCAATGCGGCCAAGCGGTCAGCATAAGGCGCTGCACCCGGCTCCATTTTCTCACGGTAGCTTTCGTCCAAAGAAATCAATGTAATTCCATGCTCGTTTTCTGGAGAAAGCTGCGCCAGTTCCAACGGCAAAATACCCTTTGTGAGTGTTGTGCATCGAATTCCAGCATTATTCAGTTTCCGGATGGCAGCAATACTCATTGCACCTACTTCCGGATATCCATTCATAAAAGGGTCCGTTGTGAAGCAAAGTTGTACAGACTGAATTTTATCACGGAGCCTTGGGATCTCTCGGTCCAGCAGTTCCAACGTATTGGAAACCAGGCACGGTTCCAGCCATTCTTCATAATCCTTGATCTGGCCAAAGCGTTTTTTCATCAGGAAAGCATAGCAGGGAAATTTGCAGCCATGGGCACAGCCCTGAGCATGATTCATTGTATAGTCACCATACTCAACACCGGTCTGGTAGAGCATGGTTTTGCGTGTAATGGTCTTCAAATCGGTTCCGTCCTTATAATTATTTATTCTTCAAAATATGATCTGCAATTCTCAAGGCAAGTCGCTGTGCAGCTACACTTTCGTTGGAGATTGCAAAGCAGAACAAAAACATCGGTGAGTTCTTACTGTTCTTAAATATTCTTGGATTGTTAGATACACAGGGAAAAATCGTCTTCAGGCGGGAGATAAGGTATTCTTTTATGTGTTCTGGGCTTGCATCCTTTACGAGTCGCTCTTCATCTTCATCGCCATCAACAAGACCAAGGTCGAACAAAGAAACTTGCGGATCTTTTTTGTAAAACTCAGTTCTCCAACTGTTATACCAAGTAACCGATCGATTGTGTTTTCCCACGATCCGTATTTTCCGTTTTTAGGCAACATCCTATTGAGCGCTGAAAACGGGAACAGGTACCATACATCAATGGATTTTGTTACGGCGACGCATTCAAGAGTGGCCCAATCGACCTGCGTTGCGTAAGGGTCTAAGAACAAAAGTCCCCTGCTAAAACGCCAGTTAATGTCATTGATAATCTTACCGAGTTTTTCATTTGCATCACCGCGATAGACTGTCGTGAACCTTTTCAAGTGTGGAAACTCTGTATCAATCATATGTTCAAGCTCGGACGCTTTGCTTTCATCACTCTCAATAAAATAGTAGTGATCAAACCGTCTCTCTGCAGACAACGCCCTCTTTGCAGACCCTGCTAGATATGCTTCACCGTCGCTAGTTTCGATTTCTCCAGTTCCGGCAAAAGCATCAATATATATCTTCTTAAATTTTTGATTTTGTAAGGCAATTAGGTATGCATCGAGGTAACTTGTAAAAATATTGAGTTTTTTAGCTGTCCAATCTCCGCCAAATTTCTGTGATGTCATCGTTTCCGTCCCTCCAAACCAGGCTGCTTCGCTCTATCGGAAAGATATCACGGTTTCCTTTTTCCCAGTCAAGGGATCAACAACTTGTTCCTTGGTTGCATCATACATCTCAACGAGCTCCTGCTTTATCTGATTTCTATAGCTCGAAGGGAATATAGGATGTTCATCCAGCAATGCCCACATTTCTTCAATGTGGACCCCCTTCCTGCCAGAGAATGATTTCTGAAGATACTTAGTAATGTCATGGACGGTAAAACAGGATTCATCTGTGGACGTTGTAACAACGGAGCCCACATTCGGATCGAGATTTAGTACGAGCTGCCCATCTTCGCCGTGAGTTTTCTTGGTTGAGGATTGATCCCCAAATACCTTCCACGCACTCTTTTTGTATAATTTAAAGCCTTCCCGATTGCTTGTGCAGTGAACGAGACTATATACCTGCGAGTTCTGGGAATTATAGAAGGGAAATGCTGATACATAATAGTTACGTGGTCCCTTCAGCGCCTCGATAATTTCTTCCACACGTTTCTCATATGCTTGTTTGTTGCTGCCATAAGGAACCAGTTCCGCAAAGGCCTCCAGATAGGTGTTCTCGTATTTTTCCTTAGTAGTCTGTCTCTTGGCGCTGGTAATTGCCCTGACAGGATCAGAGACCATGTGATTAATCATTACTTCTCCCCAGTTCCTGAAAAACGGAATGAGGGCGGCCCAGTCTATCGTAGCATCATACGGGTCATACAGAAGGAAGTAATGCAGGTGTCCAGCATTATAAAGCTGTGGGCCTATTGTTCTAAGAAGGGCACCAGCATCAAGATCTGTCGTAATAATTTGAAAATTCCTCTCATTAGCTGGAATATGTTTTCTTAACTCCTCAACTTTTTCCTTGTTGATATCATTCAAATACAGCTGAACCATTTTACTGGGATAGTTTCTTGCCACATTCAACAGCGCATTCGCAACAAGCACAGATGTCCCATCAACCAAGTTCCCGTCATCATCGAAATAAACGCCACTATTACACATACAATCAATAAAAACGAGCGTATTGCAGTTCTCATATAGCATGAGCTTCTGTGACCAAGATTTAATGTATTCTTCGATCAGTTCAAATTTCTTTATTGTATGTGGATGAGCTGTATCTATTACTGTTTTCTTTTTTCCTCTTGCCATACGACGCCTCATTGTTTGTCAGTATTGTGATCTACAGATATTAATTCCATAATATCTCCAATATCACATTTCAACGCTCCGCACACTTTCATTAAGACTTCCATACTTACAGTTTCATTCTTTGAAAGCTTTGTAACTGAGGCCCAGCTAATTCCTGCTAATGCCTGTAAGTCTTTTTTCTTCATGTCTTTATCGATCAGGAGTTTCCAAAGCTTTTTGTAGCTGACTTCCAATATGGCACCTCTTTTCCTTAAGACAGATTGATCTGCTCATTCTATAAAATTATATCACAGCCTTGTTTTTGAATCAAGAGAGATTCTTCACAAACACGAGAATTCACTTTTCACATAATTGAAAATTCTGCATCAACGTGCTATACTATATTGTGATCTATACAAGCAAGTAACGACAGGCCTTCTGGTTGGACATAAGGGAGTGTGGTAGGTAGTGGGGAATTATACAAATGAGATACTATAAAGCGCTCTGACTCCCAAAAACATCTGCCACAAAAGATTCTCCATCGTGCCAATGCGCAACAGGAAGTATCAAGGTACAGCAGATCAAACAATTCTGAAACAATTGAGGCAGCCAAGAGGCTGGAGCAAAAACGGCTCGAGTTCGAGAAGCAAAATTCTATGCGCAAAATTATTACGCCGACAAATCATGTTGGCAGATGCTACATGATATCATTCAGGCTCTAGGGCTAAGCAAACCACATTTCTGCAATCTTACTGGTCTGGATGAAGTCTATTATCGCCGGGCAGAGACAAACCCAGATACAAAGCCCAGCAAAAGAGCTATCGTTGCTGTTGCCTGCGGCCTTGATATGGACCTAGATACAACAAACAAACTGCTTCAACTGGCTGGACATGCTTTTGAGGACTCCGATGAGGATAATGCTCTGAAATTCTGTATTACAGGATTTGTCGGACAGCCCATAGATGAAGCTAACGAATTTTTGAGTTCTTACGGATATGCTCCGCTCGGTACCAACAGCGAAAATAGAACATTTTTGTTTAGCCGTACACTCTGCTTAGGGTGTGCGGCTATTTTTTTGAATTTTTCCGACTTGGCAAGTCGGCTTTTTTATTTCATTTATGCATAGCAACCTTACTGTCGTGTCAGTACTGACAGCGATGAGCAGGCGACAAGCTATGAAGCCCAGGTGGAGCATTACACTGAGTACATTCATAAAAATCCAGAATGGGAATTCGCCGGAATATTCGCTGATGACGGTATCACCGGTACCAACACCAAAAAGCGCACCGAATTCAACCGCATGATTGACGCCTGTATGGCCGGTGAGATCGATATGATCATTACCAAGTCCATCAGTCGCTTTGCCAGAAACACGCTGGACTACCTGAAGTACATCCGTCAGCTCAAGGAAAAGAACATTCCGGTCTAATTTGAGAAGGAATCCATCAACATAATGGATGCCAAGGGCGAGGTGCTGATTACAATTATGGCATCGCTGGCCCAGCAGGAAAGCCAGTCCCTGAGCCAGAATGTGAAGTTAGGCTTGCAGTTCCGTTATCAGAACGGGCAGGTGCAGGTCAATCACAATCGTTTTCTCGGCTACACGAAGGATGCGGAAGGCCACCTAGTCATTGATCCTGCCCAGGCTGAAGCGGTCAAACGCATTTACTGGGAATATCTGGAAGTGTACAGCATGGACAAGATCGCCGCTGGTCTGGAGAGAGACGGCATCCTGACGGGCGCTGGCAAAACCAAATGGCACACCAGCACCATCAACAAGATTCTCCGCAATGAGAAATACATCGGCGACGCTCTCCTGAGAAAACCTATACCACCGATTTCCTGAACAAGACCCGGGTGAAGAACAACGGCATTGTCCCGCAGTATTATGTAGAGAACGACCATGAGGCCATCATTCCGAGAGACATTTTCATGCGGGTGCAGGAAGAACTGGTTCGGAGAAGCTCTGTAAAGCCCGGCCCGAACGGGAAGAAGCACACATACAGCTGCAATTACTGCTTTTCCCAAATGATTGTCTGCGGAGAGTGCGGTGAACAGTTTCGGCGCATCCATTGGAACAATCGCGGCTGCAAATCCATTGTCTGGCGGTGCGTCAGCAGACTGGAGCCGACCGGGCATGAATGCCATGCGCGGACCGTCAATGAGCTGGAGCTGCAGAGAGTTGTAGTTGCCGCCCTGAACGAGCTGTTGGGCGACCGGGAAGGATACCAGCGCCAGCTCCAGCAGAACACCGCAGCGGTCATTCACGCCTCAGCCACCGCATCCACGGATGCCATCGATGAGAAGCTGCTGGAGCTTCAGCAGGAGCTTCTCAAGAAGGCCAACAGCAAGGAAGCCTACGATGAGATTGCCGATGAAATTTTCCGGCTCCGGGAACTGAAACAGCAGACCACCGTTGACACGGTAGCAAGAGACGAACAAATCAAGCGCATCACAGCGCTTCAGGATTTCATTCGCAGCCAGTCTGCCGACCTGACGGAATTTGACGAAACCTTGGTCCGGCGCTGGTTCAAGCAGATCACGGTTTATGAGGACCATTATACGATCGAGTTGAAATCTGGACTCAAAGTGGATATAGATGCGGGATAATTGTATGAGAATAGCAAAGCCCTCCTGACCACCATGATTGATGGCCGGGAGGGCTTTGCATTACATAAAAGATACTATTGCATATAAAATTATTTAAAAGCGTTGGTAAAATAATGATATATAAGCCTTAGAAAGTCTGCAATTACAGTCGTTTTCTCCGGAAAAATCACAAAGAACAGAGTAATGGCAGCTATAATCAACATAACAGCATTTAGTGCCATACTTCGAACTGTGTTTTTGTAATCAGAAAGAGTCTGCAAAATATGCTCCTTGTCTTCAAACTCAGACAAAAGGACATTGATATCGGTCTCGATTTTTTTGGTTCCCGATATTGCAGCATTACAAAAATTTTTATACGATATATAAAATGGCTTTGTTAGTTTTTTTGCCATTTCATCACTATCTGCATAAATTCCCTCTAGTTTTTTGACAACCTGCGTCCACGTATCATCTCTAACATACCGATTATAATCGTCAATATCTAACGAAAACTCATATTTTAGCTTTAGTAATGATTTTAACCGGTTTTTTCGAAGTTTGATTTTATCAAGTTTGTGCTTATATGAAACCACTATCTTCCCTGATTCCCTTGATAGAATATCAAGAAACAGAATCTTAAAGTACTCTATTGCATAATCTTTTAAGTGAAAATACACATCGTCCTTAACGGATTTAAACTGACCCGCTTCGATACCATCATCTTTAATGATGTAGATTAATCTGTTATTTGCTTGCGTCTGTTCATATCGTCCAGAAAGCTTACATTCGAAAAAAACTTTTTGCCTTTCATCAATAAATTGCCCTTGATATTCAGCAACACCAATTGAATCCCAAAACGCACGACAGTCTTCATGATAATCAATGTCTGTATAATATGTCTCTATTCTTGGAGGCATTATTCCTCTCTTGTGAAGAGCAAAAGGGAAATAATGACTCAATGCCTCATAAAATTCCCATTCAATACGACTGATAAATTCATATATCTTATCTGCTTTTAGTGCATCATCATTATAGTGAATCACCGAATAATTCTGAAATGAACCGATTCTATTTTTTCTCGCTGTGAGTGTTGAAGTGGCATATCCACGGTCTTCGTGGTAATTACATTTAATTAATTTGTCTAGTTCATTCTTCTTTTCGTCCGTCAAATACAACGAAAATTCTAGGGCCAAATAAGCCGAATCTATATTACATATGCTTACGGTAAAATAATCAATAGTTGATTCGAGCCTATGCCCTTTGAATTCGAATATACCACAATCGACTTTTTCATACCAAGAAAGTAATGTCGAGTCCATTTTTTCAAGACGATTACATATCTCGTCTAACCCATCAGTGTGAAAATTAAAAAAGCGATTTGTCCTTCTTGTCTTAAGCAGATGACGAATGCCATTTTGAAGTTCTTTGATATCCTCTCTATGTACTAAATCCGCTGTAATAATGGTACGAAGATTCATAAAGTGGTTCTCTGGTAAGGAATTATCATGGTCTCCAATGCGGTAATAATTGTCGAAAATATCTTCGTAATTTCTTTTCCAAAACTTTTTGTTCCTACCAGGCAGGATGCTTAATATTTTTGCACGAGTTTTAGCATACCTGTATAGAAAATCCTCGTGGAAGCATTTACGACATAAACCATAGTTTTTCACAAACTCACCTCACCATAGAGCATAAGAGCATATTATTTAAATCCTCACTGACATCTAATCCGCTCATTCAATTTTCTAAGCAGTCGGTTGTGCTGAACTGCTGTTAAGCCGTGACATTTAATCCACTAACTCAGCTTTTCTGCTCGTTTTCCGTTTCCGCAGATATGTTCTCTTGTACACTTCTGAACAGGTGAGTTGGGCATTTGGATGTCAGCAAATATAGCCCAAAACACCGGAAATAAGCGGTTTTCCACACTTTATTCCTTAACCCTTGACATCAATACTACGGTCTCCACATGGCTTAAAGTTGTTCTACTACTTTAGTTATAATAATAAAATACGGCTCTATTTATATCACCTGTACGTTTTCATTCATAGCAATCAACTTACAGATTTCATCGAGCTCTATAAAAAGTACTTTTTTACCAGCCAAACGCGCGAGCATTTTAAGCGTTCCTTTTAGTCCATGGTCAAAGTATTGCGGTGCAATAACTGCAATAACATCTACTCGTGCATCTGTCATTCCTTGTTCGACAAATTGCCTGATGATTTCCTCACCTTCCTTTGCCGTTGCTAGTAACGGTTTTTCGGCAAGCTCTTCAGTGGTTCTTTCTCTGCTTCTTCCACCAGATTTATTTTCGCTGTTCTTTTTTATAATTCCGATCATTTGATAATAGCTGTTGCCTACTTGTATCTGCCCGGATACATCGCCAAATTCTCCGCCTTTATGCGGTTGTGGGCGATACGAAGGTAAGATTCCATAGAAAACTTTGGGCAAACAACTCATAGTAGCATCTTTTAGACATTGGTTTATCTTTTCAAATGAGCATGTTCCGTTGATGCACTTTTCATTCATACGAACCGCAAATGGTCTTATGTTAGGATCTGGACTCGCATTATATTGGAAACACGATACATCCGAGAAAAGTATTTCAACTTCAGTATTTGCACCTATCTTTTCATGTACAATATAAAGTTCGTCACCCATAATGCACATTTTATAACCTAGGTTGTGATCCTTATAAACATTCAAGATATTCTTGTTAATCGCATTCACTAACCTATCCTTAGGCAAAAACCACGGTTTAATTTCACATGAGCGATGTTGTTCTGCGCAGGTAACTCTTAGAGGCGCATCACAACTGCACTCTAAAACTCCCTTCCTATTATAGGTCAATGCCTCGCCGCAATGTGCGCAGTACGGCAACTCATATGATTCACATTCATTACAATAAATCCGTGGAATCTTGAAAAAAAGATCTTCCTTTTGTAAAAGCGGCTTAACATTATCAGGAACAGTGCACCGAAATTCCGTTTCTTCCCCCAAAGAGGATATTATTTGAGTTAAGAGCCAGTTGAGTTCCTCAAAATCACTCGTGTGACCGGGCCATTTGATTTCAACCCCCATCTCCCGAAAGATTTCTCCAGCTGGCCGCCCTTTCAGATTCTCAATTTCTTCGAGGATAATTTCGATTGCAGTTTTTGACCAGCTAAAAAGCACGGAAGATGGTAGATGCTTATAAATGCCGAGATTTCCCTTACTGACATTATACTTTACTGTGGCGGTTGTTTCATCATTAATTTCAGCAATATAGCTGCCGGATGTGTCAAACCTTCCCGCTTGAATTCTCTCCACTTCTCGTGTTTGCTCTTCAGTAAATCCGGAGGAATTGGAGATGGCTGTTTTCTCTCCACCCGTTCCTTGTAGGACAATCCGGCTCATCGTTCGGAAGTTCGTACATCGTTCAATCGCCTTCTTGGGTGGCTTGATTTGCGTAATTGTATTTCTCAGTTTTTCCTCAATTAGACTTATTACACACGTCAACATTTTTTCGTGTTTGCTTATGCTTGCAAGATAATTTTTCTCTGTTCCTATCCACAAGCAGCCTTGGTGCATTTCCCAGACGCTATCCGCTTTTCCTTCCTCATTAATGAAAGAATATTCTTTGCTGTAGCTATAAATCATTTCCAATCGATCCGAGCATGTTTTTAGCGAAACATACTTCAAATTGCGAAAACCTTCTACATCAATATAGTCCTCTTCAGTTTGCTCCAAAGCCTTTAGTGCAGATATATCTTCTACAGATAGAGTTTTTGAAAAACCCCAAAGTGTGAAGGTAACACGATTTCCATAGGTGTAATCATCGATAACTGCTTCAATTTCAGCTTCTGTTATATCTGAAAGTAGCAATCGGCGAATAATTTCCGTTTTCTCCTTGTGTTTGATTTCTTCCCCATCAATCTGCTTTTCAACAGCTAGATCATACAATGCTTGCCATGGTAAGGTATACAGTTTCTTCGCTGATTCTTCGAAATTCACAAAATCACCTTCCTCATTGTGGTTGTATCTACATATTAAACGCAAGTTTTACCAACTAATTGGTATCCGATTGAAGCCCGTTCATTCTATAAACTAAATAGCAGCTGCTTAAGTACATTACGAACGGATGGCTGAATCACCCCACTACCAACTTATTCGTCTTCTTCAAGAACTTCGCCGGGATTGGGTGGTCCAGCTGCCAGGTGATATTCATCGGCCTGCTGCCCGTGTGCTTCACGTAGTTCGCCGTACCCAAATAGGTGTACGCTTCCGCACCGCCGGTCATACGGTCCGCCTTAAACTCACGCACAAACAGCAGCACCTTGCTGCCGCGTTCCTTGTGGTGGATATAGCGCTGGCCGGTGGGTGAATTCTCCGCCGTGGTGCTCTGGCTCTGCCAATGGAACAAGCTCTCATTGATGGAATAATCGTTGTACATGGTGGTTGGCGAATAGTCCTTGTCCGCCTTGTTCAGCGTCACAAAGAACACATCGATGCTTTTCTCCTGCAGCCACTTCACGCCCTCACGAACGGTGGACGGCTTCATAAAGTCCAGCGCCACCAAGAGCTGGTCGCGGGTATAGGTGCAGTGCAGATCCAACGGGCAGTCGAAGCCCAGCTCCACCGGCTCGTCGATAAAGTCGATCTGCTCGAAGCGATAGCGCAGCAGCTCCAAGAGCTCGCCAAGCAGAACCGAGCTGTCAGACAGGGCATAGAGATTATTAAGCACCTCTTCGTCGTCCCAGTCCTCCACCGCCTTGCCCCAAACAGTGATGTAAAACATCTGCATCATCCGCTTTTCCGCATCCGGAAGCGCTGCAAAATCAAGGTCGTCCAAACGCGGAAGAACATCCAACAAGAACGAAATCCAGCGGCGGGAATCGGCCACAGCAAGCTTTGCAAACGCTTTGGTCAGGATGTCCTCCAGCGGCTCCGAAAAGTCCTCGATGGCATCCGCTCTGGCACAAACGCGAGAGAAGGAGGAAAACTTGTAGATCGCCCGCGGATCGAGATGGTAGTAATCCAAGAAGTTTTTGAGCGTCAGCTCCAGCCCATGTCCTCCGCAAAGAAGGCTGCACGAGCCACCAACCCAGCCGTATTGCCATAGGACGCGCGGATATTCTCCAAAATGTATTTGGCCGCCTTCTTCTCCAGCTGGATATAGCAGCCCTTGGGAACGGACACAAAACCGTCCTTGATCTCCCGGCTCACGCTGCGGGTGGTATTCGACAGCAGCGCCGCAAACTTATCTTCAAAATTGTATTTTCGATTCGCCTGACCGATGAAGTCCAGCACGGTCAGGCATTCCTTGTCCTCAGATAGACGCAAACCGCGTCCCAGCTGCTGCAAGAAAATCGTCAACGACTCCGTGGGGCGCAGGAACAGAACCGTATTGACTTCCGGAATATCCACGCCCTCGTTGTAGATGTCCACGACGAAGATAAACCGCACATCGCCGGACACCAAGCGCCGCTTGACCGCCGCTCTTTCCTCGTCCGAAGATTGCCCGGTGAGGCACATAGACGGAATGTTGTGGTCGTTGAAATAACGGCACATAAATTCCGCGTGATCTACCGTCACGCAGAAGCCGAGGCCCTTCACCTCGTCAATGTCCGTCACATATTTCAGCAGTGCCGTCACCACATGGTCGGCGCGGCGGTTGGCAACCGCCCCGCTGAACGTGTAGATGTGCTCCAGCTCGCTCTTTTGGTAGCCACCAGCAGACCATTTGAGCGCATCCAGATCCACCGTATCGGTAACGCCAAAATACTGGAACGGGCACAGGAGCTTCCGATCAATGGCTTCCGGCAGACGGATCTCCGCTGCAATGCGGTTATGGAAGTATGGCAGGATGCTCTTGCCGTCCATACGCTCCGGAGTAGCGGTCAAGCCCAGCAGGATGCGCGGCTGGTAGTAGGACAAGAGCTTCTGGTAGGTCGGCGCGGCGGCATGGTGGAATTCGTCCACGATGATGTAATCGTAAAAATCGGGACTCGTCTTTTCTGTGAAGCTCTGCGAGTTGAATGTCTGGATGGACAGAAACAGGTTGTCGATGCTCTCCGGCTTATAGTTACCCACAAACAGCTCACCAAAGTTTGCGTCCTTGAGCACGGCGCGGAAGGTGTACAAGCTCTGCTTGAGGATTTCCTCTCGGTGCGCCACAAAGAGCAGGCGGCAGGGTCGATCCGGATTCTGCTTGCGGAAGCGCTTGTAATCCAGTGCAGAAATGACCGTCTTGCCGGTACCGGTGGCCGCCACCACCAGATTGCGCGTATAGCCACGGACAGTGCGCTCTGCCTCCAGCTTGTCCAAAATCTCCTGCTGGTAGGAATAGGGATTGATGTCCATGGTGTAGACGTCGGCATTGTTGGTGTCGAAATATTTTTCCGCTTTCAGCGCCCGCGCCAAGCGCTCTTTCTGATTCTCTGCGTAGTATTCAAATTCGCGGTCATTCCAGTAATACTCAAAGGTAGCGGCGATTTTGTCAATGGTTTCGGGCAGGTCGCGCCGCGTTACTTTTGTGTTCCATTCAAGGCCGCTGGTCAATGCGGCATTGGACAGGTTGGACGAACCCACATAGGCCGTCGTGAAGCCGGTTTCTCGGTAAAAGATATATGCCTTAGCGTGGAGACGGGTCGCCTTGGTATTGTAGCTGACCTTGATGTGCGTATTGGGCAGCTTTCGCAGTTCCTCAATGGCTTTCACATCGGTAGCGCCCATGTAGGAGGTGGTGATGATGCGGATCTCGCCGCCGCTGTGCGTAAACTCCCGCAGCTCGTCCATGATGAGCCGCAGGCCGCTCCATTTGATGAAGGACACCAGCATGTCGATCCGGTCGGCCGAGACGATTTCCTTTTTGAGCTCTGTAAACATCTGCGGCTCATGCACAGCCCCGGTGAAAAGTGAGCTTTGTGCGATGGAAGTTTCCGGGCGCTCTATGTCCGCCGCTGTTTTCCCCACCGCCAGCCGCGGTCGGTCTCCCGCAAAAGCGCAAGAAGCTGCTCTGCCCGCCGGTCAACGCCAAGCGCGGCAAAGTCAGCTTCTTTCGTTGTACTTTGAATGAGGTCAACGATCTGGTTGGTCAGCCCGATCTGGGCAGAAATATCCCCGCCGTTGTCCAGCACGTTATCCAAGCCCTTTTGAACTACATCTGCCAGATACTGCGCCAGCACCTTGGAGGCTTCCGCCTTGTCAATGGGCGCAACAGACTTGCGGGCCTCCGGAATCTCCGCAAGCTCGCCGGTCAAGGCGTTGTTGATGACTTGTTCGTATAGACCGGGGTGTAGCATAGTAAAATCCTCAATTTCTTCGATCGTTAGGCATTCTCAAATTTAGTTTTCATCAAATGCTCGGTCGATTAGAGGCTTTGCCTTCTCGAAATCCGCACCACTTTGCAAATAGAGCTCAACCGCACCGCAGCCCCAGTGACCGATGTTTGTAACATCTCTTGAAAAGCCTTCTTCAAATGATACAGTAGACACATCAAGCGGCAAATTCAGAATTAGCTTTTTCTTTTGGGCGACTACTGTGACCACATTTCTGATTTTCTTAAATGCCGCATATAGCTTCAGATGACTTTCGCTAATATCATCACCAAGGCTAAGAATATAGTTGGAAAGGTTTTCGTACAACACTCTAATGCTCTCGTCAGCATTTCTGATCTGCTCATCAAATGTTTTATCAGTAGCTTTTGTTTTGCTGACGGGTTCATTATCCGGAATAGCGGAGACAACATTCTCATTGACTTGCTCGAACATAAGCAGGTCCTCTCCGAATTTCTTATATCGGATCAAGCTAATATTGCGGTTCATCTGTTTGATTGCAGACTCATCATATTTTGTGAAGTCACCCGCGACACATACAACTCGCGGCATGCTCCAATCAATGTTATTTGCCGCTTTCAAACCCAGCTTTTCAATTACAAGCACCTTGAAACTATCTTTATGATCCAAAAGCCAGTTCAAATAAAATAGGCCTTGGTTAATCACATTCTCCTTCACAGACCGCTTGTATTCAAAGATGACAGGGCAATGGTTTTCGTCAATGCCAATGCTGTCCATGCGTCCACCATCCGTTGTGCAATACTCAGAGGCAAGAAATGTTACCCCGAAGAAGATATTCATATTATTTTCAATCACTGTCTGAAGTTCTTTCTCAAGTGTGACAGTACCGCTTTGATATTCTTTTACCGTGCCCTTTATGTTAAAAAGTTTTGTGTCAGCCATCGTATTCTCCATCCCTTTCGTCATTGGTAAATTCCATAACATCTCCGATATTGACATCTAACGCAACGCAGATTCTATTGAGCACGGACAGTGTAACTTCCTCATCCCGCCGCAGCCGGGTCATGGTGTTCGGCGCGATGCCTGCCGCTTTGCGCAGATCGGCCTTGCTCATCTTCTTATCGACGAGCAGCTTCCAAAGCTTGTTATACGAAATAGCCATTTCCGTTCGACCTCCAGCTACAAATATCGTTCTAATTATACATCTTTCCCGATCATAAGGCAAGAGAGCTTCGCATCGTGTTGCGAAACTCTCTAATTTCAAAAACAGCTTGCATGCAAGACTCTTACGCATAGATCGTTCGTATATCTTGGCAGCAGTTTTACTTCTCATTTTCCGCTCGGCGTCAATATCATAAGGGCTTGGGATTATCCCAAAATCGCCGTGTCCGGACAGCGGCTGTGCTTGCTATTCTCTCAAATCCCAGTTTTCTCCGTCCCAACGCCGCTCTTTCTCTCCGCCGAAATCTGTGCTATACTGTAAGAAAATCAGCGGAAGGAGGGCTTTCTTATGGCGCTCAAACGGGTATTTGCCGGGTTTTATACGCGGTACGACGGAAAGCCCATCTTCGTTGTCCGGGTGCTCAAGGACATCGACACCGGCGAGTCCATCGTGGTCTGCAAGGATGCCAGCTTTTCCAAAGAAGACAACGAGCATTACTACCTCATCCGGTACACGTCCTTCTGCGAACAGGTCGAGGTGGATGGTGTGCTGCGGGACAAATACGTCCGCCAGACCCGGCGCGAGATCGACGAAGGTACCGTCCGCGAAGTGTATGAGGACGGCTTTCCGGAGCCCAAGAGCAAGCCCTTCACTTACGTTGATGACGAGTACGCGGAGCGCGCCATCCGTTGCAGCAGAACCTACTAGAATACGCCAAGGACATCTGTGAAAACTACCGGATGGATCTGCGGCGATACAAACTCATCCGGGAGCGGAAGCAGTACATCGGCATATCCAACCGCGAGGCATATCAGGCCATGTGTGAGGATCTCGCATTTGCCCAGCAGTCGCTCAAAACGGTGCTCAACGACTACGCCGATCTCTTCCGGAAACGCTTTTCCGAGGGGCT
>ERZ791618.366-NODE-366-length-23802-cov-4.300670_pt1 | contig 23802 bp, 12 predicted proteins | sample MGYA00510059_ERZ791618 | MGnify/ENA primary metagenome ERZ791618 (study PRJEB30046, sample SAMN00715159) | human gut metagenome | study: EMG produced TPA metagenomics assembly of the A metagenome-wide association study of gut microbiota in type 2...
GGCGAAGCGGATGCTGCTGTAGCCAGTGGCGCTGTAGAGCCGCAGCTTCATCCAGGCGAAGTCGTCGGTGACGATGGCCTGGGCGCTCTGCTGAGGCGGCATACCGTAGACATTGGCGGTGGTGTGGGCCACCAGCTTGCCGTCGGCATAGACGTGGATGAAGTAGCCGCCCAGGGTCTTGTGGTTCAACAGCTTCACACCGGCGGACCAGGTGCTGCCGGTGAGGCGGCCATCGTACCAGACCAGGTCGTCCTGACCGTTGGCGCTGCTCCACACGGCGAAGCGGACCTTGCCATACTTGGCGGTGGTGGTCAGGGCCAGCTCCATGGCGGCGTTATCGGCGGAGACGGCAGCCGTCAGGCCGGGCTTGACGCCGGGGGCGGGAGCGGGCAGGCTCTTGACCTGGGCAGTGGTGTGGGCCACCAGCTTGTTGCCGCTGTAGACATGGATGAAGTAGGTGCCGGTGGTGTTGTGGCGGGCCAGATCCACGTCATAGGTCCAGCTGCCGCTGCCGCCGTTCTTGGCGGTGTACCAGACCAGGTCGTCCTGGCCGCCGGCGCTGCTCCACACGGCGAAGCGGATGCCGCTGTAGCTGCGGGCGGTATCCAGCCGGATGGACATGGTGCGGCAGTTGTCGGACACCTGGGCCGTGACGGTGTCGGGAGCCGGGAGCTTCGCCACCTGGGCAGTGGTGTTGCCGATGAGCCGGTTCTGGCCGGAGTCGGAGGAGTAGACGTGGATGAAGTAGGTGCCGGTGCTGTTGTGGTTCACCAGAGGCACGGTGTAAGTCCACTGGCCGCTGGCGTTCTTTTTGGCGGTGTACCAGGTCAGGTCATCCTGGCCGTTTACGCTGCTCCACACGGCGAAGCGGACGTTGGAGTGGGCGTGGCCGTTGCCGGCGTCCATGGTCACCGTCATGGTGCGGCATTCGCTGTCCACCACGGCGGAGACGGTGTGGCGCTTGGCGGGGGTGCTGGAGGTGTGGGACGCGCCGCAGTAGCGGCAGACGTACTTCACCTGACCGGCGCTGACGCAGGTGCTGGAATCACTGGCCACGGTGTCGGTGTGGCCCACCACGTGGGTGTTCTGGAAGGTCAGACCGTCCAGCAGCTGGCCGTGGATGCCGTGGTTATACACATGGACCAGATACCGGCCCACCACGTTGTACTTGCACATGGGGACCCGGATGGTGTAGGTGCCATCGCCGTTGGCGGTGGCATTGTACCAGACCAGGTCGTCCTGGCCGTCCTGCTGGCTCCAGGCGGCGGCCATGATATTGCTGTAGTTCCTGCCCTGACCGGCGGGAGGCGTGATGGTGACCACGATCTCCTTTTCGTCGGCGGACATGCGGCCCCGCAGCAGCTGATACAGGCGGCCATCGCTGCCGAACTCGTACCAGGTCTTGCCGATCAGGCGGCGGCCGGTGTACATGACGCCGAAGTCATCGCCCAGGTCGGAGGTCTCGAAGTAATAGGTGGCGTCGCCGATGTCCTTCCAGCCGGAGGCGATGCGGCCATTCTCGAAGTACAGGGTCTTGCCGTCGTCCCGCTTGACGAAGCCCGTGGGGCCGCTGACCACCACGCCGTCGTCAAAGACGAACTGCTTGCCGTACAGGGTGACCCGGCCATCGTAGGCGATGCCGTTGCTGTCGAAGCAATACACCTCGGGGTCGATGATGAACCAGCCGGTGTGCCAGGCGTTGTTATAGCTGTACATCCGCAGGCCGGTGGCCTCGTCCCGGGCCCAGCCGGTGTAGCCGGAGTCCTTCAGCTCCACGGTCTGGCCGCAGAAGGAGCAGACCAGCTTGCCGTCACGGACGTACACGGTGTCGCCGGAGAAGTCGTGGCCCTTGTCGCGGCACACGGAGGCGGGCACCCGCATGGTGTAGGTATCCAGCAGGGACTGGGCGCCCTCGGCGCTGACAGAGTAGGTGCGGACGGTCATGGCGTCGGCGGTGGCCTCCACGGCCAGGTACAGGGAGTCATACTCCTGGGACACCTGGGCAAAGTGGAAGTCGGGGTTGTTGACGGCCTTGTACTCGGTGCTGCGGGACTTTTCGCCCAGGTCGCCGCAGATGTAGTACAGCACGCCCTTGCCGTAGGTGGCGGGCAGGCGGCCATTCTGGGCGGCCTCGGACACGGGCTGGCCGTTCTTGAGGACCATGGTGCGGGCATAGCTGTGGTCATGGCCGGAGAACACCACATTGATGCCGGCGGCCTCAGCGGCGGCGGGAATATAGCGGTTGAAGGCCTCGCTGCTGCCGTTGGGATTGGTGTAATACGCGGGCTGGTGGACCGCCAGCACCTTCCAGGTGCAGTCGGACTTGGCGGCGTCCTGGATCAGCCACTGGCAGGCATCCTCCAGATTGGCGGCGAAGTTGATGACCGCCACGTACACGTCGCCGTATTCCACGGAGTAGTACAGCCGGTCGGGCAGGGTCCACAGGCTGGCGGCGTTGCCGCCGGACAGGTCGCCGTAGTACTCATGGTTGCCCATGACCTGTACCACGGGGATGTCGGCGTAGTTCCGGGAGAACACGTCCAGGATCTCGCTCCACTGGCCCAGGTTGCCGCCGTTGTCCACAAAGTCGCCGGTCTGGATGCCGAAGTTCATGGACTGGCCGTTGATATTGGCGGCAATGGCGTTCATCAGCCGGATCTCATCCTGATCGCTCTCGGCATTGCCGGAGAGCTGGGTATCGCCGATGACGAAGAAGTGGGTGGTGTCCGCGCCGGGCTGGCTGGTGGTGAAGGTCATGTTCTCAGACCACTTGCTGCCGTCACCCACCCGATAGACGTAGGTGGTGCCGGGCTTCAGGCCGGTCAGGGACACGGAGCTGACATAGGCCGCGTCACCGGAGGTGGTGAACTCGCGGAGGGTCACCTGACCCTGGGCACTGGAGGGGAAGCTGCCCTTGAAGCTGCTCTGCTGGCAGTACTGGACCGTGGCCTTGGCCTGGGCCGTCAGGGGATTGGTGACCCAGGTGATGTTCTGGCAGCTCTGGGCATTGGGGGTGGCGTTGAGCTGCACGAAGCTGGGCATACCATCGGCGCTGCCGCCGGCCCGGCGGGTGACGATGACCGTCTCAAAGGAGCGGTGATTGTCCTTCCGGGCGGTGACGCCGGTACGGGAGCCGGCGGAGAGCTTGTTGAAGTAGTCGGTGCTGACCTGGCCGGAGGCGTTGGTGGTGCCGATGCGGGTGTCGCCCACATACAGGTCCACGCCGGAGGCGGCCTTGCCGTCAATATCCTTCACATACAGCTTGGCCGCGCCCGCGCCCTCCACCATGATGTCGGAGGTGACGGCGTAGTAGCCCTGCATGGGCAGACGCAGGCTGCCGGTGGAGGTGGTGTAGGTGACGCCGTCACAGGTGTAGGTCACGGTGACGGAGATGGGCAGGCTGTCCAGCGCCGTGGCCCCGGCGGGCATGGGCATGGTGAAGGTGAACAGGTCCTTCCCGGCAGAGCCCGTGCGGGTCATATTCACGGTGACGGTCTTTTCGGTGGTGGTGCGGCGGGCGGCAGAGCTGGAGCCCTGGAAGCCGGAGCCGTAGGCCAGGGAGGCGCAGGTGTTGAAGGCACCCTTGCCGCCGTTTTCGTCGGTGTCGAACAGGTCCACGTTGCCGTACACGATCTGGGCGGTGACGGAGTCGATCTTACCGGCGTTGGGGGAGGTGACGGACACCACATAGTTCTCGCCCACCAGGGCATAGGACGGGGTGTCCAGGGTCACGGTGGGGATATTGGCGGTGCCCTTCACGGTGAAGGAGCGGGTGACGCTGGCCCGGTTGCCGAAGCCGTCCATGATCTCCACCCTGATGCTGTGGCGGCCATTGGGCAGGGTCACGGCGCCGGTGACGGCCTGGTCGGTGTTGGCGAAGTTCCGGATGTCCTGGCCATCGATGGTGATGACGGTGTTCTCGGCGGACACGCCGGTGCGGTTCTCGCCCTGGGGATCATAATACCCGGTAAAGAATTGCAGCTCATTGTCCGTCAGGACGGTGGAGCCGTCCTCGGCCAGCTCCGTCAGGTCGGAATAGCCGGTGATGGAGGAGCTGCCGCCCCGGACGGAGGTGATGACGGGGTTCTCCAGGTCGTCAGCCGTGGTGCCATACACCGCGCGGATGTTGTCCACATACAGGCTTCCGGCAGCCCGGGAGCCGCAGGTGATCTTGTTGCCGTCCACGTCGCCGGTGCCGCCCTCGATGATGATGGTCCACAGCAGCACCTGACCGGCGGTGATCTTCAGGGGGTGATTCTCCACATCCTGGGCCTTGTCGTACACGCTGCTGAGGTCGGCCTCCACATACTTCCAGCCGGTCCAGTTGATGCCGGTGTACTGGGTGGTGGTCTCCACGGTCTGGCCGGCGGCATTGACGGTGGTGGTCTTCAGGTGCAGCAGGCTGGTGGTGACGTACTTTTCCCCGTTCCAGTAGGACACGCTGGTGGACAGCCAGTAGTTGGGCGTGCCCTCGGGGGCGTAGACCCACATGCCCAGGGCGGTGGGCTTGCCCTCGATGATCACGTCCTCGCCGCTGTAGCGGAGATACTCGTTGGTGTTGTTGGTGCCGGAGATCTTGGTATAGTCGTAATGATACTCCAGGGACTTCTGGCCGAAGCGCACGGGGCCTTCATCGGAGCCTACCCGGCGGGCGTACATATCCCACGCGCCCTCCTGGGCGGTGGCGATGGCGCCCACATAGTATTCATAGCCCATGGAGCGGAACAGGGTGGCGGGGTCCTGGGCGCAGTCCCAGCTGTAGGGTGCGCCGGCGGAGTTGCAGTCCCATTCCGCGTTGCTGCTGATAAAGTCGGGGCATGCCAGGCCGAAATCGGTAATGGGCCCATAAGGGATGTCCAGACCGTTGGGATCCTTGCTGACCTGACCGGCCACGCCGAAGCCCGCGTCGCTGACGCCGGGCAGATTATGGGCGCTGTGACCGGAAAAGCTATTCAGGTTGCCCCACACGGCGTTGGCACCCACGTTCACGCCGGACTTGGAGCTTTCATCCTCGAAATCCAGGAGGATGGTGGGCATTTTGCCGATTTCCACGGTGACGGTGTCGGTGAGCTTCTGGCCGTTGGCCTTGGTGTAGGTGACGGTGATCTCCGCCTTGCGGGTCTGGCTGGCCTTGGCTGCCGTGTGGAGCCGGTTGTCCACGATGGTGCCGATGCCGTCGGCGGAGACGCCCTCGGTCAGGGAGCGGATGCTCCAGGTGAAGTCGCCGTCGTGATAATGGATATCCCGCAGGCTGCTCTTGACGGTCAGGCCCAGGTCGCTGGTCTTTTCATAGTCCAGGGACAGGCTCTTGCCGGAGAAATACACCTGGTCGGGCTCGGCGATGGTGACGGAGGCGGAGCCCACATCCTGGCCCTGATAGGTCAGGCGGACCCGGACATCGCCCACATAGCCCTTGGCGGCGGTGAACACGCCGGTGGAGGCGTCGATCCGCCCGGCGGCGGGGGTGTCCAGCACCCAGGTCAGGCCGCTTTCCGGCAGGTCGGCCGCGCCGCCTGCGGAGTCAGCGCCCAGGGCCGTGAAGGCCACCTGGCTGCCGGGGGTATAAAGCTCATTCTGGGGGCTGACGGAGGCGTGGTCGAAGTCGCCGTCAAAGCGGGCGGTGGACACCACCAGCAGGGCATCGGACACGGTGCGCTCCAGGCCGTCACTGGGGCTGTTGCGCACCACCAGCTCGTCGGTGCCCTCATAACAGGCTGCCACGGTGGCGGAGCCGCCGCCGTCCAGATAGATGGCGGTGACGCAGCCGGCGTCCTTCAGGAAGCTGGCCACCTCATACATGCTCATGCCGATGGACATGGGCTCCTGGCGGCCGTCGGCCTCGAAGAACACCACGGAGCCGTCGGCACGGATGCCCACGCTATTGCGGGGCATGCGGTCGCCCTGGTCCAGGCCGGGGACGATCTGGCCGTTTTCCACCAGCATATAGGGGCCGGAAACGGCCTCCACCACGTCGGAGGTGTCGCTGCCGGCGGGGCGAATGACGGCGGAGCCGTCCTTCAGGATGGCGAAGAAGGGCTCGGCGCCGGTTTTCACCAGGTTGCCCTCCATAATGAGGTAGCCGGTGGGTGCGCCGGTCTGCATATTGTAGTAGTCGGCGTTGGTGGCCAGGACCACGCGGCCCTCGGTATCCGAGGCCTGTCCGTAGGCAGCGGCCTGGGCGGTGGTCTGGGACATCTCCCATTTCAGCTTTCCGCCGTCCACCATGGCCTTGCGCTGGGCGGCGGTGCTGCCGTCATAGTAATATCCGGTGTAGCTGGCCTTCAGGGTCACGTCCTTGGACAGGTCGATCTCCGAAAGGTAGCCCACCACCTGGCTGCCGTTGACGTTGCGCATGACCACCTTTTCCAGGGTCACGCCGCTGGCCACGGCATTCTTGGTGCGGGTAATGGGGGTGAGCCCCGCGGCGTTGCCGGACTGGACCTCCGCCTGGGGCTGCCGGGCGTCGGGTTCGGCGGTGTCGGTCTGCGTCTGCTGGACGACAGCGTCCGGCTCCGGCTCCTGGAGCCCGGCGGCCCAGGCCTGGGGCATGACCAGGCTGGCAGCCATCAGCAGCGCCAGAAGCAGTGATAGTGCTCTTTTCATCTTTTTCCTCCGTTACAGTTTGATTTCCAACACTTGATCGGGGTGCTCTCTCCGGGGTGCGGTCCCTCCTTTCAGCTTACATAGGCGGTGGTGTGGGCCACCAGGTTCTGTCTGGTATTGCCGTAGACATGGATGAAGTAAGTGCCCTTGTCCCGGTGCTGGGACAGGTTCACGGTATAGGACCAGTCGCCGTTGGACTGCCTGACCGCCTGGTACCACCGCAGGTCGTCCTGACCGTTGGCTGCGCCCCAGGTGGGGAACCAGACCTTCGTCAGATCGCTGCGGCCCGTCAGGGTCACGGTCATATAGCGGCCGCCGTCGTGGAGGCGGGTCCATACCTGGGGGGACACCACCTGGGACACGGAGGCGGTGGTGTGGGCCACCAGGTTCTTCTTATTGTTGCCATAGGCGTGGAGGAAGAAGCCTCCCGCGCTCTTATGGTTGGCCAGAGGCACCCGGCAGGTCCAGGAGCCGTCCGGCTGCTTGGTGGCCTCATACCAGCGCAGATCGTCCTGACCGTTCACGGCGCTCCAGGTGGGGAACCAGACCTTCGTCAGGTCGCTGCGGCCCGCCAGGGTCACGTCCAGATACCGCCCATCGGCGGACAGCGCCGCCTGCATGCCGGAGCGGACCGGCTGGGGGGGCTGCTCGGGCTGGGAAGGCTGGGAGGCCTGGGGCACGGTGACGGTGGTGTGGGCCACCAGGTTCTTCTTGTTGTTGCCGTAGGCGTGGATGAAATAGGTGCCGGTGGTGTTGTGGCGGGACAGGGCCACGGAATAGGTCCAGGAGCCGTCGGCCTGCTTCTTGGCCTCGTACCACTGGAGGTCATCCTGACCGTTCTTCTGGCTCCAGGTGGGGAACCACACCCGGGTCAGGTCGCTGCCGCCGGTGAGGGTCAGGTTCAGATACCGTCCGTCAGCGGACAGCGCCGCCTTCAGGGCGGGCTTTTCCGGCTGGACCAGGTTGTCCACCACCACGGTGCCGTGGTCCAGAAGTCCCTGGGGCAGGCCGTTCTGATTGTAGACATGGACCATATAGGTGCCGGTTTCCTGGTGGTTGACCAGGGGCACCTCGGCCACCCAGCGGCCATTCTGCTGCTTGGCCTGATACCAGTGCAGGTCGTTCTGGCCGTCCTGCTGGCCCCAGACGGCGAAGCGCAGGGAGGTCTGGCTGGGAGCGGAGTAGGTCAGGTACATCACCGTGCGGCTGGCGTTGAAGTAGTACCCCAGCTGCTGGGGGCGCACGGTGGGGGTAAAGGCATTGGCCCGGCCGGTGAGCCAGGTGCGCACCCGGCTGAGGGCCTCGTCATAGGTGGGGGCGAAGGGGGTTCCGCCGGGCTTGGGATTGGCGGTGCCCAGGGTGCTCCAGCGCAGGTAATTCAAGTCGGCAGAGACGCCGATCTCGTCCCGCAGACCGTCCACCTGACCGGCCATGCCGGTGAGCACCGGCTTATACCGGGTGTACAGCTCCTGCACCCGCTGGTAAAATGCCGGGATGTTCAGCATCTTCTTCATCAGCACAGAGGTGCTGCTGGCGTTGTAGTCGGTGACCTTTTCGTTTTTGTTGCCCATGCAGGTGTCAAAGTCCCACAGGGGGCCCACATGCAGCACGTCGGACGCGCCGTCCTGATACCAGAAGAAGCTGGTGAAGAAGGACTCGCCGTTGAGAACGTACTCGTTCATCAGATAGTAGCGGGCCAGGGAGTCCACGTCGATCATTTCATTGAGCTGGCTCAGGGACAGATTCTCCCAGCCCTGGGAGGTCAGCGCCGTGGTCAGGCGGGTCATGGCCGTCTGGAAATTGGTCATGGCCTGCTGAATGTGTCCGTCGTCCTCCTCCACGATCTCCTTCAGGGCGAAGTAGCTGTTCAGCCGCCCATCGAAGAAATAGTGGTCCTCGTCCGTGGCGAAGCCGTTGTCCAGCTCGAACATGGCCCCGGCGGGGTCCTGCAGGTTCAGGCGGCCCTTGCCGATCTCGGCCTTTTCGCCCAGCAGGTACACGCCCAGGTACTGGCCGTCTATCCACAGGTCCACATATTGATATTCCGTCACGAAGGGGAAGCCCATCTGCTCCGCCGCGTCATACACCAGCCGGGTGCGGATCATGCTGTCGTCGGAGGCGTTGGCCAGCAGAATCCACTTCTTGGCGGCGGGCATGCCCAGCACGGAGGTCTTTTTGCTGAACTTGATCTGGTAGGGCTTTTTGGCGTATTCCCGCCAGGTGGAGTTGCCCCGGCCCTTGATCTCCACGGCGCCGGTGAGGACGTCGTCCCCGTCCGTCAGCACCAGGTCGTTGCCGGGATACTTCACATCCTTGTCCTGGTGGATCTGGTCCAGGGTGGTACCGTTGAGGGTCAGCCGCAGGCTGGGCAGACTGCTCTGCCGCAGGCACACCGTCTCGGTTCTGCCGCCCTCCAGGGTCAGGGTCACCCGGTCACGGTCGGCGAAGGCCCCGGTCAGGGTGCCGCCCTCCCGGTCCAGGGCGCCGGCGGAGGCCGCCGTTACCCTGCCGCTGAAGGACAGGACCGTGTCCGCCGGGCTTTCGTCCTGGGGCAGGAACAGGTACCACACCCCGTCCTTTTCGGATTGGTACCCCTGGTTGGTCCACTGCCGGGCGTCCACGGTCCAGCAGCGGAAATCGTTGTCTCCGGCGAAGGCCGTGGCCGTCAGCAGCACCGTCAGCAGGAGGGCCGCCAGCAGCGCCCACAGCCAGGCGCCGGATTTTTGGATCACTTTCATGCATCTTTCTCCCATCTGAAAGGATAGAGCGGCTGCGGGCAATTTTACACGATAAAGCGCCGCTGTTCCGCTAATTACACTCTATTATAACAGGCACACTGCGAAATATCAACCGCTTTTTGCTGCGTGCCCGCCAAAAATCAGGTAAATTTTTGGATGAAACGTATAAAATAAGAGCTCCCGGCGCGGCCGGAAGCTCTCATTTTATGCAATTATGGGGATCCACTCAGTCCTCGCGGCTGGCCAGCACGTTCATGGAGACGGGCTCGTCGTTGGCAACGGGGGCAGATAGATTGACGCTGGAATAGCCGCCCCGCAGGTCGGAGCCGTCCTCAAACGTCTTGGTGCAGCGGTCATACTCCACCTGTATCACGGAGGCGATGGTGTGGCGGCCATAGTCGTCCAGCTTGGCGTACTGGTCCAGGATCCGCTGGGTGTCCTCCGTCAGGTGGATGTTCTCCTCGCCCAGGGCGCAGATGCCCAGTGTGCGGCAAATCTGGACCACCGTGTCAAACGAAGAACCGCCGATGCCGTTGTGCAGTGCGCTGTTGATGGTGGACAGAGGAATGCCAACTGCAAAAGCAAACTGCCGGACGCTCTTGTACTGGCGGGAAATTTCGTCCCGTACGATGTTGGTAAGTTTGTCCATAATTCGACCCTCTTTACTGTAGATTCCAGAAGCAGCTTTGCTTCCGGATGAACTGATTATAACAAGCCGTACGAGAAATCGCAATAGGGAAACGTGAAAAATAATAATTTTTTTACAATCTGCCGCTATAAATAAATCCGTATGGGGGCAATTTCCTCTTTTCATTTGGGCGCCTGTGTGATACACTGTACAGGATAGGGGGGAGGGCTCCTGTGAAGAAAAAGTGGTCGCCCCGGACGGCTGCGGGGCAAATTGCGGTGCAGCTGGTGCGCCGGTATTATCTGCATGACGTGGGCCGGGACAGCGCGGCCCTGACCTATTACCTGCTGTTTGCACTGTTTCCGCTGCTGGTGTTCATCAGCACCCTGCTGGGCATCCTGAAGCTGGACGTGGACAGCGTGACCCAGGTGCTGTCCCAGATCGTTCCGGCGGACGTGATGTCGGTGCTGGAGTCGTATCTTGAATATGTGTCCGCCAACGCCAGCCGCCAGCTGCTGTGGTTCAGCCTGATTTTCTCCGTCTGGTTCCCCATGCGGGCCACCAGCTGTCTGCTGCACTCCCTGCGCAAGGCCTTCGGCCTGGGTCCGCCCCGGAAAATGCTGGTCAATCAGCTGGGGATCCTGCTGTTCACCGTGTGGCTGATCCTGACCATCGGACTGACGCTGCTGCTGGTCACGGTGGGCCGCCGGGCGCTGGAGTTTCTCTCCGGCCTCATCGAGCTGCCGGCGGGGTTCATCGACCTGTGGAGCTATCTGCGGTTTATCGTTCTGGGCGTGGTGATGTTCCTGATGCTGACGGTGCTGTATATGCTGGCACGGGGGCAGCGGCGGCCTTTGAAGGAAGTGGCTCCCGGGGTGGGCATCTCTCTGGCGGCGTGGATGGTCCTGTCCCTGGCCTTTTCGTATTATGTGGAGAATTTTGCCAATTATTCCGTGCTGTACGGCTCCATTGCCACGGTTGTGGTGGTGCTGCTGTGGCTCTATATGAGCGGCACGGTGCTGATTATGGGCGCGGAGTACAGCGCCGTGATACTGCGCCGCAGGCGCAGCCGGCCGCCGGAGGGCAGCGGGGAGGGGGCAGCACGGATGCGTTGTGCCGGCCCCGGGGGCCCAGCCGGCTGCCGGAGAGCAGCGGAGAGGAGCAAGCATGAAGATCATCATTGTGGGCAACGGCAAGGTGGGCTATGCCATTGCCCGGCAGCTGGCGGTGGAGGATCACGACATCACCATCGTGGACGACGACGCCGCGGCCCTGCACCGGGCCGACAGCACCCTGGACGTGATGTGCGTGGAGGGCAACGGCGCCAGCATCAGCGTGCTGGACGCGGCGGGGGTCCGCGGCGCGGACCTGGTCATCGCCGTCACCAATCTGGACGAGACGAACCTGGTGTGCTGCCTGATCGCCAAAAAGCTGGGGGCACAGCACACCATCGCCCGGGTCCGGAACCCGGAGTACCGCCGGGACGCCGGGATGCTGAAGCGGGAGATCGGCCTGGATATGCTCATCAATCCCGACCTGGGGGCAGCCCGGGAGATCGCCCGGATCCTGAGCTTCCCGGCGGCCTTCTCGGTGGAGCCCTTCGCCGGAGGGCGCATCGACATGATCGGCTTCCGGGTGACGGAGGAGGACTCCCTGGCGGGGGTGTCCCTGAACGATTTCCATCGCAACCGCCTGGCGGAGGTGCTGATCTGCGCCGCCCACCGGGGGGACGACATCATCATCCCCGACGGCTCCTTTGTGCCCCGCAGCGGGGACAAGCTGTACATGGTGGGGACCAAGGCGGAGCTGCAGAAGATGCTGCGGGGCATCGGACGCACCCCGCAGAAGGTGAAGAACGTGTCCATCCTGGGCGGCAGCCGCATCACCATGTACCTGACATGGGAGCTGGCCCGCAGCAATACCAAGGTCCGGATCGTGGAGATGAAGCACGACAAGTGCCTGCGCCTGTCCGCCGAGCTGCCCGGGGCCATGATCATCGAGGGGGACGGCACCGACGCCGACCTGATCGAAAGCGAGAACATTTTCGAGACCGACGCCTTTGTGGCGCTGACGGACCGGGACGAGGAGAACCTGCTGATGGCGCTGACGGCCCAGCGGGCCGGGGTGCCCAAGGTGCTGACCAAGATGACCCGTCCCAACTACATGGACCTGGTGCAGGAGACGAAGCTGGGCAGCATCATCAGCCCCAAGGACCTGACCTCCAACCAGATCACCCGCTATGTCCGGGCCCTGGCCAACTCCCAGGGCAGCACCGTGGAGAGCCTTTACAAAATGCTGGACGGCTCCGTGGAGGCGTTGGAATTCACCGCCACGGCCTCCAGCCGGTCGGTGCTGGACAAGCCCCTGAAGGATCTGACCCTGAAAAAGGGCGTGCTGCTGGCGGCCATTGCCCGGGAAAACAAGATCATCATCCCCGGCGGTCTCACCACCATCCAGGAGGGGGACCATGTGGTGGTGGTCACCAAGTCCCAGGTGTTCGACGACCTGACGGACATCCTGCTGTAAGGAAATAAAACGAGCAAGCAAAAACCTCCGGCCTGGCCGGAGGTTTTTGCTTGCCGGATAGCCGAAGCATGGTCAGGGCCGCGTCTGTCTGGCGCGCCGGAGTGCCGCCAGACGGTCCCAGGCCCACATGCCGGGACGGTAGACCAGCTCGCCGATGGCCACGCAGAGGACCGCCGCCGTTATCAGGGGAATCGCCAGCATGGCGATGTTGGACGGGGCCAATCGTTTTTGGATGGTCATGAGAACCACTCCTCCCTTATAGTCAGGCTGATTATACCACAGAAAGCGGCGGCTGTGGTTAAATAATCCTTAAACAAGGTTGCTTTTCCGGGCAAAAATGGTATGATAGACGTAACGCGAAAGACAAAGGACCGAAGTGGAGCATAAACTATGACGGCATTTCTGCAACAATATATTTCCCCGGCGCTGCCGGTGATCCTGTGGCTGTTCCGGGGCGTGACCGCCGGGCTGGCGGTGTGGCTGCTGGTGCGGTGCTGCAAGTCCCTGTTCCGGGGCCGGGACCGGGAGAGCTGGGGCTTTGTGACCCTGTCCAACGGCGCGCGGTACGAGCTGTATCACTGGGAGAACGTCATCGGCCGGGCCCGGCGGGCGGATATTCGGGTGAATTTTCCCTCCGTGTCCCGGACGCACGCCATTTTGCAGCGGGACGACGGCGGGACATGGCGGGTCGACCCCATCAACCGCAGCAGCGGGGTGCTGCTGAACGGAAAGCGGACGCTGGAGCCTGCCAGTCTGAACCCCGGGGACTCCATCGCCCTGGGCGGGGTGGAGCTGTTCTTCTTCCCATCGGAGCAGCCCCAGCACACCGGGCAGCCTAAAAAGCGGCCCAATCCCGTGGGCAGTCTGTGGCTGCTGACGTTTATCCAGCTGCTGCTGTGGGGGCAGTTTGCCCCGGGCTTAGGAGCGGAGAACATCTATCCCGTCAGCGCGGGCTTTTTCGGCCTGTGCGGCCTTGGATGGGTGCTGTACGCCGTCAGCCGGAGGCTGCACCGGCGGCAGTTTGACCTGGAGACCCTGGCGCTGCTGCTGGCCACGGTGGGTGTCGCCATCACCGCCGCCTGGGATCCGGGCGCTTTGTACAAGCAGCTGGCGGCGGTGGCCCTGGGCATGGGCATCTACTGCGTGCTGGTGTGGCTGCTGGGGCGGCTGCAGCTGGCGGTGAAGCTGCGGTGGCCGGCGGCGGGACTGGCGGCGGCGCTGCTGGCCTTCAACGTGGTGATGGGGGAGCGCATTTTCGGAGCCAAGAACTGGATCTCCGTGGGACCCATCTCCTTCCAGCCGTCGGAGCTGGTGAAGCTGGCCTTTGTGCTGGCGGGGGCCGCCACCCTGGACCGGCTGGTTGCCCAGCGGAACCTGATCTTCACGGTGCTGTTCTCCGCCTATTGCGTGGGGTGCCTGGCGCTGATGAGCGATTTCGGCACAGCGCTGGTATTCTTTGTGGCATTCCTGTGCATTGCCTTTTTGCGGACCGGGGATCTGGCCTCCATCGTGATGATGACGGCGGCGGCGGGCTTCGCCGGGGGCCTGGTGCTGCACTTCAAGCCGTATGTGGCCCAGCGGTTCACCGTGTGGCGGCACGCCTGGGAATTTACCCAGACCACCGGCTATCAGCAGAGCCGCACCATGTCCGCCGCCGCCTCCGGGGGACTGTTCGGCACGGGGCCGGAGGATGCGTGGCTGAAATATGTGGGGGCGGCCAACACGGACCTGGTATTCGGCGTGGTAAGCGAGGAGTTCGGGCTGCTGCTGGCCCTGGTGTGCGTGGGGGCGGTGATGGCCCTGGCGGTGTTTGCCCTGCGGTCCGGCGACAGTGCCCGGTCCGGCTTCTATGCCATCGCCGCCTGCGCCGCGGCGTCCATGCTGATTTTCCAGACCACCCTGAACGTGCTGGGCGCGGTGGACATCCTGCCCCTGACCGGCGTTACGTTTCCCTTTGTGTCCATGGGCGGGTCCAGCATGCTGTCCTGCTGGGGGCTGCTGGCCTATCTGAAGGCCGCCGATGTGCGGCTGCCGCCGGAGGAGAAGTCACCGGAGGACAAGCCGGAGAAGCCTGCCCGGAAGCGGGCGGGGTTCTTTGAGGATATGCCGGAGATCCCGGTGGACGAGATATTCGGGAAGGAGGGGCGGTCTTGAAACAGGTAAAGCTGCGGTCCATGCTGCTGGCGGCGCTGGTGGCGGTGCTGGCGGCGGGAATTTTGCTGTTCTGCGTGCGCTATGTGGTGCGGGGCGGGCAGTGGGCCGCCTTCCCGGCCAACGACCACGCCTATCAGGAGGGACGGCTGGCCCTGGGCCAGGTGCTGGACCGGAACGGCCTGGTGCTGTATGACGGGGCCTCCGGCACCTGGGCGGAGGACGGCGCCATTCGCCGGGCCACTCTGCACGCGGTGGGGGACCGGGACGACAACATCTCCACCTCTGCCAAGGCGGCCCTGCGGCAGCGGCTGGTGGGCTTCGACCCGCTGACGGGTACCTCCGCCGGAGGACACAAGGTATATCTGACCATTGACGCGGAGCTGAACGCCGCCGCCCTGGAGGCCCTGAACGGCCGGAAGGGGGCCGTGGCGGTGTACAACTACCGCACCGGCGACGTGCTGTGCATGGTGTCCAGCCCCACCTTTGACCCGGCGGAACCGCCGGAGATCCGGGACGGGGACAGCCGGTATGACGGCGTGTATCTGAACCGGGTGCTGTCGTCCACGTTTGCCCCGGGCTCCGTGTTCAAGCTGGTGACCACCGCCGCGGCCCTGGAGCAGCTGGACGGGACCCTGGACCGGCACTTCACCTGCACCGGGCGGCTGGAGCTGGAGGGCGGCACGATCACCTGCCCCTATGCCCACGGGGAGATGGACCTGTATGACGCCCTGGCCCGGTCCTGCAACTGCGCCTATGCGCAGCTGGCGGTGGAGCTGGGGGGCGGCACCCTGGCCCAATACGCGGAAAAGGCCGGGCTGACCCAGGGCTTTTCCGTCAGCGGCATCAGCGCGGCGGCCGGACAGTTTACCGTGGGTCAGGGGGCAGATCTGGGCTGGTCTGGTGTGGGCCAGTACGACGATCTGGTGAATCCCTGCGCGTTCCTGAGGCTTTTGGGCTCCCTGGCCGGGGGTAAAACGGCGGGGCCCCGGCTGGTGTATCAGGAGACCACCATGCATGGCATTCCCCTGCCGGGGGACGGCGCGCCGTCGCTGAAGGCCCCCTTTGACGCGGACACCTGCCGGGTGCTGCGGGATATGATGCGCAACAATGTGCAGCAGACCTATGGACAGAGCATGTTCGGCTCGCTGGCGGTGTGCGCCAAGTCCGGCACCGCCGAGGCTGCGCCGGGTCAGTCGCCCCATGCGTGGTTCGCGGGCTTTGTGGCGGATGAGGATCTGCCCCTGGCCTTTGTGGTGCTGGTGGAAAACGGCGGCGGCGGCGCGGATGCCGCCGGTCCCATTGCCGCCCGGCTGCTGGCACAGGCGGCGGAAGCAGCGGAATAAAAAAGCGAGGAGAGCGGCGCTCTCCTCGTTTCTTTTGCTTATTGCTCTGCGGGGGGGTACAGGGCCGACAGCAGCCGGGTGTAGATGCCCTCCGGGTCCTTCCGGAACCGGTCCGCCAGATCCCGGGCCATGGCCTCGGTGGCGGCGGTGAGCTCCAGGTGCAGGATACTGTCCACATCGTCCTGCAGGCGCAGCTCCACCAGATAGGAGCCGTTTTCCTGGGCGGCCACTCGACTCTGGACCTGGTTTTTCCGCAGCAGGAGGCGGTTGTATTCCGCCACATTCTTATCCGTCCGCAGCCGCACGGAGTAGGGGAGACTGGACTCGCAGATCTCGCTGTTTTTCAGCCCCTTGGGAGTGATGGCATAGCAGCCGTCCTCCGTCAGGCGCAGATGCTCCGTCCGTACCAGGTCGTTCAGGCACTCGGCATAGGCAAAGTAGTCGATGCCGTCGTCGCACATGGTCAGCTCCTGCATCCCCTCCGGCGGCAGAGGCTCCGACACCCGGGCGGCGATATACAGGATCAGAAACTTGATCTCCAGCTTGTCGTGAATGAATCCGGCGGCCATATGCACCCCATCCTCTCGTCTTGTTTCCTTTATTATACCGGAAATCCCCGGATTTGTACAGGCTTTTTTCCGCACCACCGCCGCCCGGCGGCCATACACTGGAGTGAAGGGCGCAGCCAGCCCCTTCATTACTTAATGGGAGGTTTATTTCATGCCTGAAAACGGAATGCCGGGCCCGGTCTGCGATCTGAGCAGCGTTCGCGAGTCCGTTTGTATCCATACACGGAAGATCTTCGACTCCTGCCGGGATAAGGACTGTGTGGAGGACCTGCGGTTCTATCCCACGGCGTCGGCCATGGAGCTGCTGTCCGGGTGCCAGATGGTCCGGGGCGGCACGGCGGAGCTGCTGTATGTGTACACCGACGTGGAGCCGGTGACCTTCAACCGGGGCTTCTACTCCATCGATATGCGGTTTTTCTACCGCGTGACCCTGCAGGTGGGCACCGGGACGCCCCGGTGCGCCGGGGCCGAGGGCCTGTGCGTGTTCGACAAGCGCTGCATCCTGTTCGGCAGCGAGGGCAGCGCCAAGATCTTTTCCTCCGACACGGTCATTGACGAGCTGGATATCCCCGGCCGCATGCGTACCAACCTGCCCACCGCCGTGGTGGAGGCCGTGGACCCCATCGTTCTGGACACCCGGGTGGACGATGGCTGCAAGCCCCGGTGCTGTGAGTGCGGCCTGACGGAAATTCCGGCGTTCATCGCCCGCAGCTTCGGCGAGGAGCTGGTGTTCGACGACAGCGGACGCCGCCGGTTCTATGTGACCCTGGGTCAGTTTACCCTGGTGCGGCTGGAGCGGGACACCCAGCTGCTGATTCCGGTGTATGACTACTGCATCCCCCAGTCGGAGTGCAGCTGCGGCGACCAGGAGGACCCCTGCGGCCTGTTCCGCAACGTGGCCTTCCCCATCGGGGAGTTCTTCCCGCCCAGCACCCTGGAGATGCCCAAGGACTACGCTGCCACCCGCAGCTACTGCGCCTGCCACTGACCGGGCATAGAAAAGCCCCCGCCTTCCGGCGGGGGCCTTTCAGGCGTCACGCCTTCTCCTTTACCACCACGTTTTCACTGCCCAGCCATTCCCGGCACTCCTGCAGCAGGGCCGGATGATTCAGGCAGTGGGTGCCCAGGAGCTTCCCGGTGTCCGCCAGGCGGATCTTCACCGGGGTGGAGCCCTCGAACATGGTCATCACCAGCTTGATGTGCCGGAAGGCGGGACTGTCGGCGCTGGGGAAGCGGAGATAGATGGTGCTCTCCTTCTGAGCCGGACGGCGGGCGGGCTGCGCCGCCGCAGGCGGCAGTCCGCTTTCCAGAGGGTACAGAGAGTCGCACATGATCTGGGGCGGCTTCTCGTCCCGGACGGACAGGCGTCCCTTTACCAGCACCGGGGTGTTCACCTGCATATAGCTGCCGCACTGGTCGATGACCCGGCTGAAGCACAGCAGCTCCATGGAGGCCAGCTCATCCTCAATGGTCACATAGGCCATGAGGGTGTTGTTTTTGGTGGTGCGGGTGCGGCTGGCGGTGATGACTCCCGCCACGGTGACGTTCTGGCCGTCGGCAAAGTGCTTGGGGCCGTCCTGGCCCTCGAAATCGGACATGATGGCGTGGATGGGTACGGCCCCGGCCCGCTTGGCCAGAGGGCGGTAGTCCTCCATGGGGTGACCGGACAGGTACAGCCCCGTGGTGTCCTTCTCCATGCTCATCCGCTCCACGGCGGTGAACTCCGGGATATCCGGCAGGGGGACGCTTGACACAGAGGACCCGGAGGAGGTGGACATACCGAACAGGTCCATCTGCCCCTCCACGTTTTTCCGGCGGGAGGAGGCGATGCCGTCCAGCACCCGCTCGTATACGGCCACCAGCTGGGAGCGCTTGGCCCCCAGGCTGTCGAAGGCCCCGCAGCGGATGAGGTTCTCCACCGCCCGCTTGTTCATGTCCGTGCAGTCGAACATCCGCTGGCAGAAATCCTGGAAGGAGGTGAAATCGCCGTCCTGCTGCCGCTGGCGCACCACGGCCTGGATAAAGCCCCGGCCGATGTTCTTCACCGCCACCAGGCCGAAGCGGATGCCACCCTCCTCCACAGTGAACCGGTCATAGGAGCGGTTCACATCCGGCGGCAGCAGGGCGATGCCGCAGTCCTTGCACTCGGCGATATACTCGGCCACCTTGTCGGAGTTGTCCAGCACCGAGGTCAGCAGGGCGGCCATATACTCCCGGGTGAAGTGGCACTTGAAATAAGCCGTCTGATAGGCCACCACCGCATAGCTGACGGCGTGGGCCTTGTTGAAGGCGTAGTTGGCGAAGTCGTAAATTTCGTCGAAAATGGCCTGGGCCGTGGCCTCGGGGATGCCGCTGGCCACGCAGCCCCGGATGCTCCGGGCGGGGTCGCCGTGGAGAAAGGCCTCCCGCTCCCGCTCCACGTCCTTGGCCTTCTTCTTGGACATGGCCCGGCGGACCATATCCGCCTGGCCCAGGGAATAGCCCGCCAGCTCCTGGAAAATCTTAATGACCTGCTCCTGATACACAATGCAGCCGTAGGTTCCGGAGAGGATAGGCTCCAGCTTGGGGTGCTTATAGGTCACCAGCTTGGGGTCGTGCTTGCAGGCCACAAACCGGGGGATGGAGTCCATGGGGCCGGGGCGGTACAGGGCGATGATGGCGGTGATGTCCTCGATGTTCTGGGGCTTCAGCCCCAGGCACACGCCGGTCATGCCGGAGGATTCCATCTGAAATACGCCGCCGGTTTTGCCCTGGGTCAGCATGTCGAAGGTGGCCTTGTCGTCCATGGGAATGTCCGCCAGGCGGAAATCCGGGTGGTCCCTCTGGACCATCTTCACCGCATCGTCCAGCACCGTCAGGTTCCGCAGACCCAGAAAGTCCATTTTCAGCAGGCCCAGCTCCTCCAGCGTCACCATGGTATACTGGCACACGATGGATTCGTCGTTCCGGGCCAGGGGAACGTATTCGTACACCGGCCGCTTGGTGATGACCACGCCGGCGGCGTGGGTGGAGGCGTGCCGGGGCATTCCCTCCAGGGCCCGGGCGGTGTCGATGAGCTTATGGACTCTGGGGTCTCCCTGGTACAGGTCCGACAGCTGTTTGGACAGCTTCAGAGCGTCCTCCAGGGTGATATGGGGCCCGGTAGGCACCAGCTTGGCCACGGTGTCCGTCTCGGCATACGTCATGTTCAGCACCCGGCCCACATCCCGGATAGCGGCCCGGGCCGCCATGGTGCCGAAGGTGACGATCTGGGCCACATGGTCGTCGCCGTACTTGCGCCGGACATAGTCCACCACCTCGCCCCGGCGGGTGTCGCCGAAGTCCATGTCGATATCCGGCATGGACACCCGCTCCGGGTTCAGGAAGCGCTCAAAATACAGGCTGTACTGCATGGGGTCGATGTCCGTGATACGCAGGCAGTAGGACACCATGCTGCCGGCGGCGGAGCCGCGGCCCGGCCCCACGGGGATTCCCGCGCCCTTGGCATAGTTCACGAAATCCTGGACGATGAGGAAATAGTCCGTAAAGCCCATTTTCTCGATCATGGCCAGCTCGTATTCCAGCTGCCGGTGGTATTCCGGCTTCTGGGCGCCGTAGCGCTCCGCGAAGCCCTTTTCACACAGCTCCCGCAGATAGGTGGGAGAGTCGTACCCCGGCGGCAGCCGGAACTCCGGCAGGTGATACTTGCCGAAGGTGAAGTCAAACCGGCAGCGGTCGGCAATACGCTGGGTGTTCTCCACGGCATCGGGATACCCGGCAAACAGCGCTTCCATCTCCTCCGTGGAGCGGAGATAGAAATTCTGCGGCTCATAGCGCATGCGGTTTTCATCGTCAACGGTCTTGCCGGTCTGGATGCACAGCAGCACGTCATGGCTCTCGGCATCCTCCTTCCGGAGATAGTGGGCGTCGTTGGTGCAGACCAGGGGAATGCCCGTCTCCTGGTGCAGGCGCAGCAGGCCACGGTTCACCGTGGTCTGGTCGGGGATGCCGTGATCCTGAAGCTCCAGATAGAAGTTGCCCTCGCCCAGAATGTCCTGCATGGTCAGGGCGTATTCCCTGGCCCCCTCATAGTCGCCGCTGACCAGGCGGCGGGGAATTTCACCGGCCAGGCACGCCGACAGGCCGATAAGGCCCTCCGAATGCCGGCGCAGCAGGTCCAAATCAATGCGGGGCTTGATATAGAACCCGTCCACAAAGGCCTGGCTCACCAGGTACGACAGATTCCGGTATCCCGTTTCGTTTTCGCACAGCAGCACCAGGTGCCGGGACTCCGCGTCCAGCTCATAGGTTTTGTCCAGCCGGGTCCGCCGGGCCACATACACCTCGCACCCGATGACCGGGTGGATGCCCTGGGCCTTGCAGGCCCGGTAAAAGTCGATGGCACCGTACATAACGCCGTGGTCTGTGATGGCCACCGCCGTCTGGCCCAGCTCCTTCACCAGCTTCGGCAGGTCCCGGATGCGGCAGGCGCCGTCCAGCAGGCTGTACTCCGTGTGGACGTGCAGATGGGCAAAGGCCATGTTACGCCTCCTCCAGCATATCGGTGAGGAGCTCCGCCGCCGTGACGATCAGGCGGCCGCAGTGGTCGCTGCCTGCCAGCTCCAGGGCCAGCTCCGACGGCTCCAGATCCTGGGACCGCAGCAGCTCCCGGCAGTCCATCCGGTGAAAATGCTCCAGAAAGCGCCGCTGATACTCCTTCACCACGGCGGTGACGGCAGGGCGGTCGGTGGGGTCGGGGCACGCGGTCCCCAGCAGCATCACCGGTGCGGACACCGCGCCGCAGATGCTTCCACAGCGGACGCCGCCGCCCATGCCGGCCCCCAGGGCCATGGCCTGCTCCAAGGTCAGGCCCGCCACATCGGCAAAGGCGGCCAGCAGACACTGGCTGCAGTTCAGGCCCTGCCGCCGGTAGTCCATAGCGGCCTGGCATCGTTGGGTTTTATTCATGGACATCGTTGGCCTCCTCCATTAGCTTGCGCATCCGGTGATTCATGCAGGATTTGCTCACCGGCGGGTCGCTGCGTCCGCTAATTGCTGCAATGACATTTCGGGGTTTTCCAGCCGCAGCCGGGCCGCCTGGCGCAGCTTCTCCGGCATTTGGGCCAGCCGCCCGCTGCTCTCCAGCCGCCGGATCCCGGCGATCTGCTCCAGGGCGGCGTCCACGGTTTTGTTGACGTTGGCCATGTCACAGTTCATGGCCCGGTTGGCGCCGTTGCGGATCTCCTTGTCCACCTTGGCGGTCATGATGTCCATGGCCGCCACCGGGGCGCCGATGGTGGTCAGCAGGTCCTCGATATGCTCGGACTGCTTGAAATAGATGACGCTGCTGCCGCTGCGGCGGACGCTGTGAGGCAGAAAGCCCATCTCCGTCAGCAGGGCCGAAACCTCCCGGCTGGCCTGGGTGTGGGAGGTGGCCAGCTCCAGGTGATAGCGCTTTTCCGGGTCCGTGACGCTGCCCCCGGCCAGAAAGGCCCCCCGCACAAAGGCGGTGCGGCAGCAGTCGTCCTCCAGCAGGCCGAAATTCACGTGCAGCACCAGGCTGGGGTCATAGCCCAGCAGGTCCACGATCCGGGCCAGCTTGTGGCGCTGGGTGATGCGGAAGATCAGCTTGTCCCGGGTGCCGTCCGGCAGACTGTCGAATTTCAGGGAAAAGGCCCGCTGGAACAGCCGGGGCAGCCGGGCGGCAAACTCGGGATTCTCCGTGATGATGCGCACCTCGGCGGCGGTGAAGGTGTTGCAGAACAGCAGCACCCCATAGGCCTCCGCCCGGGCGCAGCACTGCCGGGACACCGGCTGGCGGCACAGCTCGCTTTTGACTTTATAGGCAAAGGACTGCATGGATGGTTCTCCTCTTACGTTTCTACGCGGTTGCAGGTGGTGCGGTGGGAGTCCCGGCAGACCAGGCGGATGTTCCGCTGGTTGTGCAGCTGCACCAGCTCCCAGGCCAGATGGCCGGGATTGTGGCGCACCAGGCCGTTTTCCACCGTGGCCACCGGGCGGCTGATGATCTCCACCCCCAGGGCCTCCACGGCCTCCCGGTCGCAGAAGATGGGCTCCGCCCCCTCCAGGGCGTAGCGCTGCACCACCGCCGGGGGAATGGGGGAGGAATTGGTCAGGCACAGGTCGAACAGGCCCGGGCAGGAGTGCTTGAACAGGGCGCGGATGTGGTCCGACACCGTGTAGCCCTCGGTTTCGCCGTCCTGGGTCATGACGTTGCAGACGTAGACCTTCAGCGCCCGGGAGCGCCGGATGGCGTCCACAATGCCGTCCACCAGCAGGTTGGGGATGATGCTGGTATACAGGCTTCCGGGGGCCAGAACGATGACCTCCGCCTGCTCCAGGGCCTTGATGGCCGCCGGAAGGGCACGGGGGTGCTCCGGGATCAGCCGCACCCGGCGGATGCGGCAGTCCTGCTCCTTCTTGCAGCGGAAGATGTGGCTCTCGCCCACCACGCTGGCCCCGTTTTCAAAGGTGGCCTCCAGCTGCACGTCCGCCGTGGTCACCGGCAGCACCCGGCCGGTGATGGCCAGCACCTGGCTCATACTCTCCACGGCCCGGTCAAAGCTGGGCATGATGCCGTTCAGGGCCGCCAGAAACAGGTTGCCGAAGCTCTGCCCGGCCAGGGTCCCCTCCGGGAAGCGATAGTGCATCAGCTGGGCCATCAGAGGCTCGGCGTTGGCCAGCGCCTCCAGACAGCTGCGGATATCCCCCGGCGGGGGCATCCCCAGGTCCTGCCGCAGGCGGCCGGAGCCGCCGCCGTCGTCCCCCCCCCCCCCCCGGGCGGGGGGGGGGGGGGTGGGCGGCGGCGTGTGCCTGCTGCTGGCCTTGTGCGTGGTGGTCAGCTATTTCCAGGCGGACGCCATTGTGCTGAACCTGCTGGGGAACCTGCTGAAGGGCCTGGCGGGCTACGGCTATTGGCTGGCGGCCCCGGCCCTGGCCCTGGCGGGGGTGAACCTGCTGGCCCACCGGGGGCGTCCGGTGGTGCTGCGGACGGTTTGCGCCCTGGTGCTGCCGGTGCTGCTGATGGGCTATCTGCGGTTAGGGAGCCTGACGTCAGCGGGGCTGACGGAGCTGGGCCCCGTTCTCGCCGCCCACGGCTGGACGGCGGAGACGGCGTTGTGTATGCTGGTGCTGTGCCTGCTGCACTTCCCCTGCGGTACCACGTGCCTCACCATCCTCCGCGAGACGGGCAGTGCCCGCTGGACGGCGCTGGCGGCGGCGCTGCCCACAGCCATGGGTAT
>ERZ791618.378-NODE-378-length-23276-cov-1.626976_pt1 | contig 23276 bp, 19 predicted proteins | sample MGYA00510059_ERZ791618 | MGnify/ENA primary metagenome ERZ791618 (study PRJEB30046, sample SAMN00715159) | human gut metagenome | study: EMG produced TPA metagenomics assembly of the A metagenome-wide association study of gut microbiota in type 2...
TATATACATCTATCACAGCGTGCACTTGGTCGTTCTTTATTTCTACCCTTTGAGTGTCTCCTACGAATCCGGGTGTGGATTGCATGGATACCTGCATTTTCTCCGGTCCTACCGAAGCAAGTGAAGCGGCAACTGCTACATTTACTTTAGTTGGAAACATCCTATTGCTTCCGTTGCATTCCCCGAAAATACTATGCGTTGCTCCGATTGCAAGGAATCATCGTATACAGCCGTTCCTTTTAATGCATTCGGTCCTTTTTCATTGAAGAAGCGTGCACTGGCATTTCCCATTAAAAAAGCAGTTCTCAGTACATCGAATCCTCCGGTAGCTCCGGAAACCAAATATACACGTGTACCGTTTGCTTTGGCTGTTTTCATCACTTCCTGATAGAATCCGGTGTCTGCTAAGGCACCGATAGACAGAGTAATAATGGAAGTACCGTTCTTTAGTGCCGGCAAGGCGAGCTCTTTCATGGCCGCAGGAGAAGCCGACTCTACCAGATAATCCGGTTTCAGTACCAACAAATCTTCCAATGTGGCGCATGCACGGCATGTTTTCCCGTGTTTTTCCATTTTTGTCACAATACGTTCGGCTTTTGATGCCGTACGCGAATAAACGCCCGTTAAATCATACTCGGGCAATAAACCATTGACAACTGCGTCCGCAACGATATCGGCGAGTCGTCCGCATCCAACAATTACTAACTTTTTCATGTAGCAAAGATAGGACTTTTATGTATAATCCATGAGCTCTCTTTGTGATATTTACTTTCCTGATGACTTCTCTTCCGTGCGGGAAGCATGATATGAGATCAATAGTCCTATGACTTCTGAATAGTTTTTCCGTCGCTTTCTATTTTGTTTCCTTTGAGGTAAAGGTCGTATATCCAGTCCTGCACAGCACCGACGACCGGGCTGTATTTGGCGGCCCAATATGTCTGATTGGCCTTCGCTAGTTCGATAATCTCCGGGCGGATACGTTTCAGGAGTTTCGCGTATTCTTCTTTCGGCAGCAATCTTTGCGCATTTCCCAGTACATGATTGAGCACGGAGAAATATCCGGAGAAGCGAATGCCCATGGCTTGCGAGCGGGTACAAACCTGATATGCATAGAAATTTGCTTCCGCTTCGCTGGTGATACCAAGCAGGTGGGCTAGTTCGTGGGCGTAAGTAGCCGGATAATTGGCCGGAAGTAAATCTCCGTTGAGTGTAAACTCACAAAAGAAAGGTCCCATGCTGCCGGTGACTCCCACCATTGAAATAAACGGAGTAAACATCATTGTTTTTACTCTCGGGGCATCATGTGGGGACGGTGAACGCCCAGACTGTCGCTTAACTGTTTGTATAGCCGTACGGTTTCTTCCCGAATCAAATCCCGGTTAATACTGTTTATGGGAGTGTACGAACGGTTCAGTCGGGTAATATATTCGTTCACGAACTTCTGAAAATTCTCGGGTGTGTAGGCGGTATACGGAATTTCGGTCCGTTGGTAAAAGTTCTTTTGAGAATAATTCAATCCCCAGGCAAGATAGAACCATACATACACCCACAACAGGTATTCGCCGTCGCGCAGCAAAATCTTTTTCCAAGGTGTCTTCTTGCGCAGGCGGGTGTAGATCGGATAAATAATGATTCCGGCAATGCTGGAAATATAAATAGATCTCCTATGGCGAAAGGAAACAGGTTCGAAAAAGAGGATAGAATATAGGAAAAGCAGGGGTAGACTGTTTGCGAATAAAACGTCGCCAGAGCAGGAATTAATTGAGTCAGCCACACCAGGCCCAATAATACTCCCAGAACTAAATATCTAACATTTGGCTTCATTTTCATCATTTGTCTACTATTGGTCAACAAAAATATGCATTAAATAAACGTCGCGCGAAAAAATACCTCTATATTTGCAAAAAATCTGTTAACAGTGACTTTATTCCCCGTGTGATAGAGGCGATTGTTGAACATAAACCGGATAAAAAATGGCTACGACCGAAGAAATTGAGAAGTATTGCCGGAATTGCGTGTCGCGTGATTTTGTGAATGGAAAAGGCCTTGTATGTTCTCGCACCAGAGACCTTCCTGCATTTAAAGAGGAGTGCGAAAGTTTTCAGAAAGACGAAGAACTGGAGAAAATGGCTCCGCCCAAACCGGATGACTTCCCTGTAACGTTGACAAGAGAAGAAATGCTTGCCGAAGAAAATCTGCCGAAGGGTGTGTTATATGCAGTTATCGCTTGTATAGTGGGTGCGGCGGCATGGGGATTAATATCTGTTTCTACCGGCTATCAGATAGGATATATGGCTATCGGTATCGGTTTTCTGGTGGGTTTCGCCATGCGGCAGGGAAAAGGGATACGTCCTGTTTTTGGAATAATCGGTGCAACGCTGGCTTTACTTAGTTGTGTGTTGGGTGATTTCTTTTCTATCATCGGATATATTGCCAAGGATTATGATATGTCCTATACGGATGTATTGTTTGGAGCAGACTATGCTGAAATCTTCTCTTTGATGACCGAGAATCTGGCTTCCATGACTATCTTATTTTATGGATTTGCTGTTTATGAGGGATATAAATTCTCATTCCGTGCACAGAATCAGCCCGAGGGTGGTAAGATTTGAATTTTAATTATTAATTTTGCACCCGTTATTTTTGAATATACATTATCATATACATAAAACAATATGGAATTAGCAAGTAAGTACAATCCCGCCGACGTGGAAGGAAAGTGGTACCAGTATTGGCTGGACAATCATTTATTCAGTTCAAAACCCGATAGTCGTGAACCTTACACTATCGTCATTCCTCCTCCTAACGTCACCGGTGTGTTGCACATGGGACACATGCTTAATAATACCATTCAGGATATTTTGGTTCGTCGTGCCCGTATGGAAGGCAAGAATGCCTGTTGGGTACCGGGAACTGACCATGCTTCTATCGCTACCGAAGCAAAAGTAGTAAATAAACTCGCTGCTCAGGGGATCAAGAAAACTGACCTGACCCGTGACGAGTTCCTGAAACACGCATGGGAGTGGACCGACGAACATGGAGGAATCATCCTGAAACAGCTTCGCAAGCTTGGTGCATCGTGCGACTGGGATCGTACTGCCTTCACAATGGTGAGAAACGCAGTGAAAGTGTAATCAAAGTATTTGTCGACCTATATAATAAAGGATTGATTTATCGAGGTGTCCGCATGGTAAACTGGGACCCGAAAGCATTGACTGCCCTTTCTGACGAAGAAGTTATCTACAAGGAAGAACATGGCAAACTGTATTACCTTCGTTACAAAGTGGAGGGTGATGCGGAAGGTCGTTATGCAGTAGTGGCAACTACCCGTCCGGAAACAATCATGGGCGATACTGCTATGTGTATCAATCCGAATGACCCGAAGAATGCGTGGTTGAAAGGAAAGAAAGTGATCGTTCCGTTGGTAAACCGTGTGATTCCTGTTATCGAAGACGATTATGTAGACATTGAGTTCGGTACAGGTTGTCTGAAAGTGACTCCGGCTCATGACGTGAATGACTATATGTTGGGTGAAAAGTACAATCTGCCCAGCATTGACATTTTCAACGACAACGGTACACTGAGTGAAGCTGCCGGTATGTATATCGGTATGGACCGTTTCGATGTTCGTAAGCAGATTGAGAAAGATCTCGAAGCTGCCGGTTTGTTGGAAAAGACAGAGGCTTATACAAATAAGGTAGGATATTCGGAACGCACGAACGTGGTGATCGAACCGAAACTGTCTATGCAGTGGTTCCTCAAGATGCAGCACTTTGCCGATATGGCTCTGCCCCCGGTGATGAATGATGACTTGAAATTCTACCCTGCCAAATATAAAAATACCTATAAGAACTGGCTGGAGAACATCAAGGACTGGTGTATCAGCCGCCAGTTGTGGTGGGGACACCGCATTCCTGCTTACTTCCTGCCGGAAGGCGGATATGTGGTGGCAGCCACTCCCGAAGAAGCCTTGGCGAAAGCAAAGGAAAAGACAGGCAACGCAGCTTTAACAATGGAAGATCTCCGTCAGGACGAAGACTGTCTGGATACGTGGTTCTCTTCCGGTTGTGGCCTATTTCTTTGTTCGACGGTATCAACAATCCGGGTAATGAAGAAATCAAATATTATTATCCGACAAGCGACCTGGTGACAGGACCGGATATCATCTTCTTCTGGGTAGCCCGCATGATTATGGCCGGATACGAATACGAAGGACAAATGCCGTTCAAGAACGTTTATTTCACAGGTATCGTTCGTGACAAGCTGGGACGTAAGATGTCCAAGTCGCTCGGTAACTCTCCCGATCGTTGGAACTGATTGATAAGTACGGTGCCGACGGGGTACGTATGGGTATGATGCTTTCGGCTCCTGCCGGAAACGACATCCTTTTCGATGATGCACTCTGCGAACAGGGACGTAACTTCTGTAATAAGATATGGAATGCTTTCCGTCTGATTAAAGGCTGGACCAATGCCGAAGGTTCGATTCCGGTACCTGAAGATGCTCATCTGGCTGTTCAGTGGTTCGAACAGCGACTGGACGCTGCTTCAGTTGAAATGGCCGACTTATTCTCAAAATATCGTTTGAGTGAAGCGTTGATGTTGGTTTACAAACTGTTCTGGGACGAATTTTCTTCCTACTTGCTGGAGATTGTGAAGCCGGCTTACGGTCAACCTATCAATGGATTTATTTATTCAATGGTTATCAATTGCTTCGAACGTCTGCTTGAACTGCTTCATCCTTTCATGCCGTTTATCACGGAAGAATTGTGGCAGCAACTGCGTCAACGTGAACCGGGTGCGAGCTTAATGGTTACCCGACTGAGTGAGACATTCGAAGTGAATGAGAAATTCCTCCAGGAGTTTGAAGTTGCCAAGGAAATCATCAGTAATATTCGCAGTATCCGTTTGCAGAAGAATATTGCCATGAAGGAACACTCAGATTGCAGGTGATAGGTAATCATCCGGTAGAGAAACTAAATTCGGTTATCATGAAGATGTGTAACCTGTCATCTATTATGGTAGTGTATAACAAGGCGGAAGGTGCTGCCTCTTTCATGATAGGAACAACAGAATTTGCCGTGCCGTTGATTGATATGCTTGATATAGATGCGGAAATCAATCGTTTGCTGGCAGAACTGAAACATAAGGAAAGTTTCTTGCAGGGAATTGTGAAGAAGTTGAGCAACGAGAAATTCGTGAACAATGCTCCGGCAGCCGTAATCGAACTTGAACGCAAAAAACAGGCAGATGCGGAAAGTATTATCAAATCTTTGAAAGAAAGTCTTACCATTTTGTTGAAAAGATAATCACTTGATACTTAATTTTATGCAATACAAAGGCATCCCGCTAGATTTGGGATGCCTTTCTTTTTTAGATTGAATTTTAATACTATCTTTGTTCTCTCTTTTAATATCACCGACAAATGAAGCAAACACTACGGATTATTATACTTTGCTACTCCTTCATTCTTTTTGAAGGGCTTCTTTTTCCCATGTTGGCAGATACCGGAAAGGCGGAGAAAGAAGTATTGGTCTTGAATTCTATCAATTTCAATTTACCTTGGTCGAAACATTTTTACTGGTGCGTACATGATGAACTTCAGCAGAGGGGTGTTTCTGTTAAGGCGGAATCATTGTCTGTTCCCGCTTTGTTGGATACAATGGAAGTAAATGCGGTGATTACCCGTTTGCGCGAGAAGTATCCAGTTCCGCCTGCCGCAATAGTACTGATTGGTGATCCGGGTTGGATTGTCTGCCGTGAGTTGTTTGATGATGTCTGGAAAGATGTTCCCGTGGTAGTGACGAATGCCCGTGACCGTTTGCCGGCTTCGGTGGAAATATTGCTGTCTCACGCTCCGTTGACAGAAGCAAACAGTGTTCCGGCTAAAGAATGGAGGCGGGGATATAACATTACCACTCTAAAGCAGCATTATTACATAAAAGAAACGATAGAGCTGATTTGTCAGTTGATTCCTGATATGAAACGTCTGGCATTTATTTCAGACGACCGATATATTAGCGAGGAGACTCGTTGTGATATGAAAGAAGTCGTAACCAAGCATTTCCCGGATTTGCCATTGGAACTGCTTTCTACCACTCAACTGTCAACGGAAGCGTTGCTGGATACTCTGCACAGCTATAAATCGAATACCGGAATTATTTATTATTCCTGGTTTGAATCACACAATAAAGATGATAATAATTATCTTTTTGATCATATTCAAGATGTGATATCCAATTTTACTCCATCTCCTTTATTCCTGCTGTCGTCCGAAGATTTGTCTAACAATACTTTCGCAGGCGGATATTATGTCTCGGCGGAGTCTTTCGGGCAGTCTTTGCTGGAGATACTTTACCGGATTCTGGACGGAGAACAAGCCCGGAATATTCCGGAAACTACCGGTGGAAAGGAGAATGCCTATCTGTGCTATCCGGTGTTGGAGGAACATAATATACCTTCTTATCGTTATCCGAAAGCAGCTGTTTATATCAATCAGCCCCAAAGTTTCTTTCAGCAACATAAAGTCGAAATCCTTGTCTGCATAGCTATATTGGTGATTTTGGTAACGGCTATTACCTATTATATCCGTATTCTTCGGAAAGCGTACAGCCGTTTAAGTGAAGCTATGGAAAAGGCGGAGCAAGCCAACCAATTGAAGTCTGCTTTCTTGGCTAACATGAGTCATGAGATACGTACCCCGTTGAATGCTATTGTTGGCTTTTCAAATATGTTACCGGAAGTTGATGATCGTGAGGAAATGCGGGAATACACAGATATTATTGAAACAAACACTAACTTGTTGCTTCAACTGATTAATGACATTCTGGATATGTCGAAGATTGAAGCCGGGACATTCGATTTCTGTCCGGCGCTGATTGATGTGAATCAGACAATGGAGGAAATAGAGCAAAGTATGCAGCTGCGCTTGAAGAATGATGCGGTAACTTTCACTTTTTGCGAACGTCTGCCGGAATGTATGCTTTATATAGATAAGAACCGCCTGATGCAGCTACTTTCTAATTTTATAGTTAATGCCATAAAGTTTACCAAATCCGGCAGTATCCGTATGGGATACCGTATGAAAGATATTAATACGATCTATTTTTATGTTTCGGATACGGGGTGCGGTATGTCGCCCGAACAATGCCGGCACGTATTTGAACGTTTTGTGAAATATAACCCGTTTATTCAGGGGACAGGACTGGGACTTTCCATTTGTCACATGATTGTCGAGCATTTGAAAGGGGAAATAGGCGTTAACTCAGAAGAAGGAAAAGGTTCTACTTTCTGGTTTACGTTGCCTTACCGAAAAGGGTAAATTTTGTATTAAGGAAATAGAATCGGCAGTAGTAACGGAAGATAATCTTTCAAGTCCGTGCGCAGTTGCTTCAAAGCTTGCTGGATACGGTAATCTATTGTTTTGGGTGATACTCCCAGTGTTTCGGCGATCTCTTTGTAACTCATGTCCCGGAAACGGTGCATCACAAAAGACTCCCGATAGCTTTCGGGCAGCGCTGCGATAGCCTCCTCAATTCGTTTGGTCAGTTCTTCCATCTGATAGTAGTCCGTATCTTGCAGCATTTCCTGCATTTCTTCATAAAAACGGGTATCAGCCCGTTGGGTGGCGTCGATATGCGCGAGTTTGTTTAAAGCCTTGCGGTACACCATTTTGAAAAGGTAGGAACTCAGTGAAGATTCAATGACAAGAGTTTCCCGGTTTTCCCAAATCCATAAAAGAGAGTCTTCTACAATTTCTTCCGCATCTTCCAGATCAACAAACCGATGACCGTATGCACAAAGCATCGGATAATACTTTCGAAACAGCGTGTCGAAAGCTTTTTGATCTCCGTGTCGGACGGCTGATAATAAGAAATCGTTTTCTGAGCGGTAGGTTTCTTTCATGTATTAGTTTTGTAAATTCACTGCAAATATAGCTTTTTTATAAGAAAACAAAGATTTTCTGAAAAAAAATGGATTTTAGTTTAGGAATCTATCCGGAGTCTCCTGTCTTATAATAAAAGACAAGAAAAAGAGGATATGGACAAACTTGATAAAAATAAAATAGACGAATTACTTCCCCGCTATTGTGAGGGACAAGTGACAGAAGAAGAACGTCTGCTGGTTGAGACTTGGATGAACGAATCGGAGGAGAACCGGCGGGTAGTAAAACAGATTCATTCGCTTTATCTGGCTACGGATACCATTCATGTAATGAAGAAAGTAGATACGGAAAAAGCGTTGTCGAGGGTAAAAGGCAGGATAACAGGTAGAAAGAAAACGATGTGGTGGGAATGGGCACAACGTGCGGCCGCAGTTCTGTTCATTCCACTTCTCGTTGTTCAGTTGGTGCACTATTGGGGAGGAGACGAACAGGAACTGGCACAAATGTTGGAAGTGAAGACCAATCCGGGAATGACCACTTCATTAACTTTATCGGATGGAACGGTAGTCTTCCTTAATTCAGAATCACGCCTGACTTATCCTTCACATTTCAACGGAGATACACGAAACGTAACCTTGCAGGGAGAAGCCTATTTTGAAGTTGCCAAGAATCCCGAAAAGAGATTTATCGTTTCCACTTCTCATCAGTCGCAGATAGAAGTGCTGGGTACACATTTTAATATAGAAGCCTATGAGAAAGATGATAAAGTGCTGGCAACACTGGTGGAAGGAAAGATAGGATTCATCTTTACACAGGATAATGTGTCGAAAAAGGTATTAATGGATCCGGGACAAAAACTTGTTTATGATTCGAGAGATTGTAAAGTGCAACTTTATGCCACTTCCGGTGAATCGGAAACAGCATGGAAAGAAGGAAAAATTATATTCAGGAACACTCCTTTGGAAGAAGGCTTACGAATGTTGGAGAAACGATATAATGTAGAATTTATAATTAAGAATGACCGCTTGAAAGGAGACTCGTTTACAGGAACATTCACGAATCAACGTCTGGAACGTATCTTAGAGTATTTCCAACTTTCCTCCCAGATTCGTTGGCGGTATCTTGATTCTCCGAATATAAAAGATGAAAAGAGTAAGATAGAAATATATTAATTGATTTACCTTAAAACGAAAAGTAATTGTATGAAAGACAGACCCCCTTAAATGAAAAACATACGGGATGATATTAGCGTATCTTCCCGTATGGAAACCAGTAAATCTTTTTAATGCTTGTTTGGCGACAAGCTTAGATAAACTTTTTATTAACTTTAAGTCATTACAAATTTATGCAAAATTATTTTAGCATCCAATTTTTATGGGTGATAAAGTCGCTTTGGCTAACCTCAAAAAAAATCCCATTATCTATGAGACTATTAGTTTTGTTCTTAGTATGTTCTATCGGACTAAGTTATGCAGCCGATAGTTACGCTCAGAAAGCTATGATCAGTATCGATGTTCACAACCAGCGTGTGGAGGATATTTTGAAAGAGATTGAAGCGCAGTCGGATTTTGACTTCTTCTTCAATAACAAACATGTAGATTTGAATCGTCGTGTTTCTGTGTCTGCTGATAAAAGTAATATTTTCAGTGTGTTGAAGGAAATATTTGCCGGTACGAATGTGAAGTATTTGGTGTTGGATAAGAAAATAATATTGTCTGTTGAAGCGCAATCACCACAGCAGGAAAAGAAAGTAACAGTATCGGGTACGGTACTGGACACTCATGGTGAACCGGTAATCGGAGCTAGTGTATTGGAGAAAGGCGTACAGGGAAATGGAACGATTACAGACATTGACGGTATCTTCAAACTTTCCGTATCTTCATCGAAAGCACAATTGGATATTTCCTATATCGGCTATCAGTCACAGACTGTTGCGGTGCAAGTCGGTAAAAATCTAAAAATCATTTTACAGGAAGATTCCAAACAATTGGAAGAAGTAGTAGTGGTAGGTTATGGTACACAGAGTAAAAAGACATTAACAGGTGCTGTTTCTATGGTAAATATGGGTGATGTAGAAATGAATACTGTTCCGAATGTATCTCGTGCATTGGCAGGTAAGGCTGCCGGATTTCGTGTAAATCAGATCTCTGCGCAACCTGGCGGTGAGGCTAAATTCCGTATTCGTGGTGAGGCTTCTATAGGAGCAGGTAACGACCCTTTGTTTGTTATTGATGGTTTTCCGGTATCGTCTTCCGGTAATTTAAGTTCGGGGAACGGCTATTATGAATCCGGTAATATTGATAATGTGCTGGAGTCTTTGAATCCGGATGATATTGAATCAATTTCAGTTTTGAAAGATGCCGCTTCTACGGCTATTTATGGAGCACGTGCCGGTCATGGAGTTGTTCTGATTACAACAAAACGCGGTAAGAGTCAGAAGCCCAGAGTGACTTATTCCGGTATGGGATCTGTGCAGGTAGCCCGTTCGAATTATAAGATGCTTGATACTCGTATGTATATGGATATGTATAATAAGCAGCAGCACGAGGAGTGGCTGAAGTTGAATGGAATGGGGATTTATGAAGGATATGTGGAGAAACCGGATACTCCGCCCACTCAATATAAACCGGCTTTCAATAATGATGAAATATTGTTGGCAAGTGGTACTGATTGGCTTGATGCGGTAATGCGTAACGGATATACGCAACAACACAATCTTTCTGTTAATGGTGGTACGGAGAAAACCCGTTATTTGGCTTCCGTCAACTATATGGATCAAGAAGGTATTGTCAAGAATAATGGTGTCAGCCGTTTTTCTGCCCGTTTAAATCTGGATCAAGAATTAAGTAAATATGTATCTTTCGGATTAACCGCTACTTACTCACAGAATAAGTATGATAACGTTCCTTTAGGAGATAAGGTTAATGAATATTCAGGTGTGTTGACCGGTGCTATTGAGTCCAATCCTACTATTCCTATTTATGATTCTGAAGGGAATTATTTTATTGACCCGAAACGTCCTTTTGTTGCGAATCCGGTTTCTTTGTTGGAAATAAAAGATAATACGGTAAAAGATCGGTTGATCGGTTCAGCATTTGTTTCAGTAAAACCATTGAAAGAATTAGAAGTGAAATTACAGTTGGGAGCTGACCGCAGTTTCCAGAAACGTTCCAGTTATTTGCCTAAGACAACTTTGCAAGGGGCAAATAAGAATGGAAGGGCAGATATTTCACAAGAGACAAGCACTACTTATCTAATGGAATTGACCGCTCAATATTCTAAAAGTTTTGGTGATCATAATCTGAAAGCTATTGGTGGTTATTCATTCCAAAAGTTTAAGAATGACGGATTCAGTGCCGGAAATTCAGATTTTCTGGTGGACGGATTTGGATATAACAGTTTGGGGTCGGGTAATTATAAAAAGCCTTCTGTCAGTTCATGGGCTTCTATAAATAGTATTGCTTCTTTGTTTGCCCGTGCTAATTATTCTTACAAAGGAAAATATTTGTTGGAAGCCACGGTACGTGCTGATGCTGCATCTAATTTTGCACCGGAAAATCGTTGGGGATATTTCCCTTCTGTATCAGCAGGTTGGATGATTAGTAAGAAAATTTCATGAAAGGGGCTTCTAAATGGTTATCCATGTTGAAATTGAGAGCTTCTTATGGACAGACCGGTAATTCTAATGTCGGTTATCGTATTTATGATTATTATGAGGTAGGAAGAAATGCCATTATTGGAGGTGCGGAGTCAACAGGAGTATATGCTTCGGATTTGGGAAACAAGAGTATCACTTGGGAAACAACTACGGAATTTAATCTTGGAGTAGACTTTGGAATATTTAATAACCGGTTTAAGTTGGCTGCCGAGTACTTTAAGCGTAAAATAACAGATTTGTTAGTGACAAACAAGCCCTTGCCATTTTATAATGAGGTAAATAAAATTGCAGGAAATATAGGATCAACGCAAAGCCAGGGTGTGGAAATCACATTGAATACAGTGAATATTGTTACAAAAGACTTTGAATGGGATACCACATTGACTTTATCGCATTATAATGACCGTTGGTTGAAACGTGATCCGAACTGGAAGCCAAGAGCCTATGAAAAAGAAGATGACCCGATACGGGCATGGTGGGAATATGAAGCAATCGGTATCCTGCAACCGGGAGAGAAGGCACCGGATGCCCAGAAAGATTTGGTTCCGGGAATGATGAAGTTGAAAGATCGGGATGGAAATGGTGTGTTAGGAGATGAAGATAAGGTCTATATGGGGAATGGTGATCCGAAAATAATCTACGGTTTGAACAATTCATTCCGCTATAAGAATTTTGATTTGAATATCTATTTTTACGGAGAAGCGGGTAGAAAGCGGGGAGCCAGCTATTATGAAGGTTGGACACGCATGGATAATGGTATCAACGTTTCCACTTACGCATTGAAAGCGTTCAGTAGTAATAACTTGACAGCTACTGATCCTACCTACGTGAGAGGGGGAAACGGTTGGGGAGACTATTACGTAAAATCTATCTATTACGTTCGTTGCGGAAGTATAACATTGGGATATAAAGTACCGATCAGCCAAAAGATCGTGAATAATCTTCGTGTATATGTAGATGTGAACAATCCGTTTGTGATTACTAATTGGACAGGGCTGGATCCTGAAACGGATAACGGAACTTATGCATATCCGAATGTGACCTCTTATAATTTTGGTGTATCAATATCTTTCTAATAAGTTATGAATATGAAAAAGACAATTTATACTGTAATAGCAACTCTTTTGTTCCTCATATCGTCTTGCACGCTGGAACAGGAAGTTTATAATAAAATAAATCCGGGAATGTTTCCGCAGAATGCTGAAGATGTAAATGCGTTGGTCAACTCAAGTGCTTATTACGTTTTTTCTCCGTGGGGGATTTTTGAGGTGGCGGCAGGTTATGTGACGACTTCGGAAATGGTGACCGATTATGTGGAAAACACATGGGGGTGGACTACCGTATATAATTCGTATGAAGCTAATGACTGGCATATCGACGGAGATTATCGCCGCGTGTATGACTATTCCCAATATCTGGCTTCCATGACTTTGACAATGGAACGTATCAAGAACGTGGATATGGATGAAACGTTGAAGGCCCGTTATATGGCCGAATTAAAATGTGGACGTGGTTTTCTGGCTTTTCTGATGTATGATATGTATGGTCCGATACCTATTGCAGATTTGGAAACTTTGCAGAAACCGGAAGCTGAGATTGTGATTCCCCGCTTGTCTGAAGAAGCGATGCGTGAATACATTGTTACTAACCTGAAGGAAGCGGCCGACATACTGCCTTATAAATATGAAGATACGGATTACGGACGTTTTACAAAAGGATTGGCCAACACATTGTTGTTAAAATTCTATATGATGACTAAACAGTGGGATGAAGCAGAGAAAATAGGACGTGAATTGACTAAATCCGAAACGGTTATAAACTGGTAGACGATTATCATTCTTTGTTTTCTTTATCAGGAGAAAAGAATTCGGAAGTAATATTCTCTTGTGTAGCGGAAGCTGGTGTGATGGAGCAGAAGTGGTTTGCACATGTATTAACATCCGACTATCCTATTCCGGCAGGAATGGCGGTGACTGCATGGGGAGGGTATAAAATATCCTGGCCTGCCTATGAATCTTTTGATCCTAAAGACAAAAGACGGGAAAGAATTATAGGTGAATATACTGGTACGGAAGGCGTGCATCACAGTCGTGCTCTTGACCGTGACGGAGGTACAACAGGTGTACTCTTTTATGGTGCAATTCCGGTTAAGTATAAAATCGAAGGGGTGATAGGAGAACTGTGTGAAATAGATATGCCAATCTACCGTTATGCAGACGTATTGACTTTACTTTCAGAAGCTATTGTCCGCAATGGAAATAGCATAACTCAGGAAGCTGTCGGGTTATTGAATCAAGTACGTGTTACCCATGGCGGACTGAAAGCTTATCAATTGAGTGATTTCGCTTCAGTGGAAGATTTCCTTGATAAATTGTTGGAAGAACGTGGACATGAGTTCTATTTTGAAGGTGTACGTCGACAGGATTTGATTCGTCACGGAAAATTCATAGAAGCGGCACTTGCTAAAGCAAGATTTGCAGGTCAGCCGACTGGTAAAATCGAAACGAAGGTAGACGGGCAATATAAATATGAGAAGTTTCCGTTACCTACTCATTTGATTACTGAAGGACAAGGTCTTATAATTCAAAACCCCGGTTACTAAAAATGGATAGTATTATGAAACATTTATTATATACTCTATTAGGTATTTTATTACTTGCCGGATGTAAAGAGGACAAGTATAATGTAATTATTCCTATGTCGGATATTTACCTGAGTGCGCCTCAGGATGGAACGAAAATTGACTTGAATGATTTGTCAATCGATGAATATAGTTTCTCATGGGATAAGGCATTGGAGAAAGGTGCCAAACTGATTCTTTGTGCTACCAGAGATTTCAAAAAGCCGGTGAAGATTGACGCTGGTAAATCGACCTCTTTTACTTTGTCCGTATTGGCAGCCGATCAGTATTTCTCTCAGTTGGGAATAAAGGCCGGTCAAGAAGCGCTGTTGTATTGGACTGTTAAAGAGACTGGCAATACTACGGCTGCTGCGTCGGATGTGCATACGATTCATGTGAAACGTATGTCTACCAAGTTATTACAACCTGAGGATATGACTGAGATTGCTTTGGCTGAAGATAAACCGGAAACTGCCGTACAGTTTGAATGGGATACGGAAGGAAGGCCTGAATCAACCTCATATTCACTCTGTCTGTCACTTGATCCTGAAATGAAACAGACTGTAGCCGAGCAAAGTGTAGGGATTGTAAAAGGTAAGTCTTCTCTGACACACGAGCAACTTCAGACCTTGCTCGACCAACTTTCTATTAAACGTTGGACATCCAACGCTATATATTGGAATGTGAAGACTGATGACGGGCAACTGGTGTCACGTTCTTCCGGAGTACTAAATATGACGGAAATGATGCGTTTCATTGATGTTCGCGGTGATGAGAAGATAACCTATCGGGTTGCCCGTATTTCTTATAGCGACGGAACTTCACTGGTTTGGCTGGCAGATAATTTGAGGACGACCAAGTATCCTGACGGAACTGATATTGAGTCAAATAATTATAAGAATACGCCGGAATCTTTTGGAGAAGGCAGAGTGAAAGCATACGGAGTTCATTATCATTATGACATTCGTGACAAAATAGCTCCTACGGGTTGGCGCTTACCGACTATGCAGGAATATAAGAACCTGTTTGCCGAAGCGGGAACAGCTGAAGGTCAATGGAATGTTTTGAAAGACCCTGATTATTATGAGTCAGTGAAAGGACAGACTCATTTGAATGACTGGAAATTTAATTTGTGTGCTTCCGGTCAATGGGTAGAACCGAATATTAATAATCACACCGGACAGTATTGCTATTTGTTGGTGACTGATAATACAGAGCATGGATGTATGCTTCATGATGGCGGAGCAACATTGGGACTCCTTGGACAACAGGGGCTCCTCACGTTTTATCTTCAATGAAAATTAATCAGGTGAAAATTAAAAATAGATCAATCATGTTAATCAATATAAAGAAAACTATGACCATATTATCTACCTTATTATTAGGTATTATGTGTAGCTTTTGTTCTGATACGATAGATGTGTATGCAGGACAGTATGGAGAGGAAGAAGGTACGAATGAACCGGAAACTCCGGAAGTTGTAGGTAAAATTGTTCATATCGAGTCGTTGAGAAATCCTGATAGAGGCTTTCATCTTGAATGTAATTTGCTGGCTGATGAGATGAAAAGTCCATATAATGATTATGAAGTATATGGTGAGGATTTGTATAAAAAGAAAATAGAGCAGTTTGATGCGAAAGACGATAATCTGACTCTTGTGCAGCAATATATCTATCTGACCAAATGGGTGAGTAAAGATCTTGATGATGAGGCTTTGAATAATATCCGCAAGGTGTTTGAGTTGATGAAAGCGCAGGGATATAAAGCTATTCTTCGTTTTGCATACAATCATGCGGGGCTTAATACGTCCGGCGGTGAATCTAAACAATGGATTCTTAGGCATATTGAACAATTGACACCTTTGTTGAATGAATATATCGGTCAGATTGCTACGGTGCAAGTTGGTTTTATTGGTGCTTGGGGAGAGTGGCATACGTCGCCGTTGGCAAATGATCAGGATGCGAAGAATGCAATTGTCAGTGCACTGTTAAGAGCTTTGCCTGTTCCATATTGTGTAGAAATGCGTTACCCGAGTCATAAGAAAGCATTGACATTGGAGCAGGAAGAATACCGCGGACGTATCGGATATGCGAACGATTACTTTACAGCCGGTGAACATTCTCATGCGCCGGGCAATGACTTTGTTCCCAATACGGATGATTATAAACAAATAACCGGGGAGGTAAAAGCGAATAATTTCTATATGAGTGGTGAGATTCCTTATAATGAAGATACCGAATGGGGTTTGGCTGCACTAATTACTCCGATGAAGTCATTGCGTATTTTGCGTGAACACCGTTATTCGGCTTTTGATATAACGCAGAATTTTGATTTGAATATCATGAGTTGGAAACAAGTAAAAGTATATCCTTCTTTGCTGAATGATAATAACATTCTCTTTGATGAGAGTTATTTTAAAGACGCCGAAGGAAATGAGGTTGTCCGTTCATTCTATGAATTTGTACGTGACCATTTGGGATACCGGTTGAATCTGCAAAGCGAATCGACAGTGGAGGCGAAAAACGGAAACTTGGAATATAATCTGACGATAACTAATACCGGTTTTGCTACGGTGATTAATCCGAAAGAAGTATATCTTGTGCTGGTTTCCGGAGACGGTCAGGTAGCTAAAGAAATAAAGCTGGATGTTGATCCTAAAACATGGATTCCTTCTACAAATGAAGAACCGAATCAGGTAGCGAAGTATGTTATAAAAGGAAGTGCAGCTGCCGGATTGAGCGGGACATACAAAGTTGGAATCTGGATGCCGGAGAAAGTGGCCGATTTGAAATACAATCCGGCTTACGCCATCAAGTTTGCTCCGACGGAGAAACTCACTCATTGGTATGATGACGCAGGAAAATATGCAGTGAATATTTTCGGTGAAGTTACATTCTATACGGATTGATGAATGCTTCGGCCGGGACAAACCGATATCTTGTGGGCAAGTCGGAGCAGATTACTCTTTAAATTTGTCGGTAAGGTGAATTTGTAAAATAATGATTTGCTAGTTTATAGTCGATAGTATCCTCCATTCTCCTTCCCGAAGGAGGGGAATGGAGATACCACCGACTTGCTAAATAACCACCAAATTTGAAGAAGCCCCCGGAACATTCAATACTTATGATATAATTTGAATAAAGATGAATAAAAGTAGAAGCAACGTATTTATTATGCTTAACTTAATTGTATCATTTTTTATTTCAGCCTGTTCCTCCCCCAGGGAACAGGTTAAAATAGAAAATGGTACTTTTAATATTAACGGGAAAGATGTGCAATTGATATGCGGAGAAATGCATTATCCCCGTATTCCGCACGAGTATTGGCGTGACCGTCTGCACCGAGCGCATGCAATGGGGTTGAACACCGTGTCTGCTTATGTATTCTGGAACTTCCACGAACGGCAACCCGGAGTATTTGATTTCAGCGGACAAGCGGATATTGCCGAGTTTGTACGTATTGCACAGGAAGAAGGGCTGTATGTCATTCTTCGTCCCGGGCCATACGTGTGTGCGGAATGGGATTTCGGAGGTTATCCTTCGTGGCTCCTGAAAGAAAAGGACTTGACTTATCGTAGTAAGGACCCGCGTTTCATGTCTTATTGCGAACGATATATCAAGGAACTTGGCAAGCAACTGGCCCCCCTGACTATCAACAACGGCGGTAATATTATCATGGTACAGGTGGAAAACGAATACGGTTCGTATGCGGCCGACAAAGAATACCTTGCTGCTATCCGTGATATGCTTCAAGAAGCCGGATTCAATGTTCCGTTGTTTACTTGCGACGGCGGTGGGCAGGTGGAAGCCGGACATATTGCCGGTGCATTGCCTACTTTGAACGGTGTGTTCGGCGAGGATATATTTAAAATCGTGGATAAATACATATCATCCGGGCGGTCCGTACTTTGTGGCGGAGTTCTATCCGGCTTGGTTTGATGAATGGGGGAAACGTCATTCTTCTGTTGCCTACGAGCGTCCTGCCGAACAACTGGATTGGATGTTGGGACATGGCGTATCTGTCAGTATGTATATGTTCCACGGCGGAACAAATTTCTGGTATATGAACGGTGCCAATACCAGCGGAGGATTCCGTCCCCAACCTACCAGCTACGATTATGACGCTCCGCTTGGAGAGTGGGGCAACTGCTATCCGAAATATCATGCTTTCCGGGAGATCATTCAGAAATACTTGCCGGAGGGAACACAGTTGCCGGAAGTGCCTGCCGATAATCCGACCACTACCTTTGCGACGGTCGAGCTGAAAGAAAGTGCTCCGTTAACTACGGCATTTCATCAGACTATACAATCGGAAGATGTTTTATCCATGGAAGATGTAGGAACCGATTTCGGATATATCCACTATCAGACTCCATTAAGACACCGGGAAAACAGAAATTGATTATTCAGGATTTGCGTGATTATGCCGTTATTCTGGTGGACGGTAAACAAGTAGCCAGCCTTGACCGTCGTTATAATCAGAACAGTACGACATTGGATATTCATAAAGTTCCCGCCACACTTGAGATTCTGGTTGAAAATACCGGACGGGTCAATTATGGTCCCGATATTCTTTTTAACCGTAAAGGAATTACAAGTCAGGTGCTTTGGGGGAATGAGAAATTGACAGGGTGGTCAATCACACCGCTTCCTCTTTATAAGGAAGAAGTATCTTCCTTGTCTTTCGGACAAGAAATCAAAGGTGTTCCGGCATTTCATAGAGGGACGTTCATTATCGAACAGCAAGGCGATTGCTTTGTCGATATGAGCCAATGGGGTAAAGGAGCTGTCTGGGTAAACGGTAAATCGTTGGGACGTTTCTGGAATATCGGTCCGCAACAAACTCTTTATATACCTGCTCCCTGGTTGAAAAAAGGTGAGAATGAGGTTGTTGTTTTCGAAATGGAGGATACGGGAAAGAGGAACTTGCAGGGATTGGACAAGCCGATTCTCGACAGTTTGGGTATTGATAAAAACAAGCCAGAGAAACAGCAACGCAATCAAACAGGCAGTCCGATTCTCGAAGAAGGAGATATTCTTCTGAACACCACTTTGGCGGAGACAAGCGATTGGCAGCAAGTTGATTTATCGGTTGTGAGCACTCTGCGTCATTTTTGCATCGAAACGCTTTCTTCTTATACGGAAGACAATCAGGCGTGTATTTCAGAGGTTGATTTGTTGGACGATAAGGGACAACCGATTGATAAGACCAAATGGGAAGTTGTTTACGTAAGCAGCGAGCAGGCAGATAAGAATCTGGGTATAGCGGAGAACTTGTTCGACGGAGATATTTCTTCATTCTGGCATACAGATCCGGCAACGGAACCCGGACAGCCGCACCGTATCATTGTGGACATAAAGGAAATCTATAAAATATCAGCCCTTCGCTTCAAAGTACGTAAAGGTGCTTTTTTGTCAGGGAAGGTAAAAGAGATAAACGTATACGGTCGCCCGCAATTCTTCTTGTTTCATTGATTAAAGTGTACAGGTAGTAAGAAATTTGATTTCTATTTACTATCTTTGGCAAATCTAAAAAACACGATTATGAACATACGTATTTTGATAACCTTATTATTTGGAGTGACTTTGTTTTGTAGCTGCCAACCGAAGCAGTTACCGGTAAATTCTTTGGCAGAACGTGTAACGGAAGGAACCTCGAAAGATCGAATCCTTTTTCGGATGACACCGGAAAAAGACGATGTGTCTAAGGATTACTTTGAAATAACTGCCGAAGACGGTAAAGTCCTGATAGTCGGAAATTCCGATCTGTCATTGGCAACAGGACTGAACTGGTATCTGAAGTATGTAGCCGGTATTCATCTTTCCTGGAATAACCCGTCACAGAAGTTGCCGGAAGTGCTCCCTCTTCCCACGGGGAAAATCCGTCAGGAGACAGCTATGCAAAACCGTTATTATCTGAATTATTGTACTTATTCCTACTCAATGGCTTTCTGGGATTGGGAACGTTGGGAGAAGGAGATTGACTGGATGGCATTGCATGGCATTAATATGCCTTTGAGCATAACCGGAATGGAAGTAGTCTGGTATAATCTGCTGAAACGTGTCGGATACACAACGGAAGAAATCAATGAATTTATCTCCGGTCCGGCATTTATGGCTTGGTGGCAGATGAACAATTTGGAAGGGTGGGGCGGACCCAATCCTGACAGTTGGTATCAGCAACAAGAAGCACTTCAAAAGAAGATCGTATCCCGTATGCGGGAACTGGGAATTGAACCCGTATTTCCAGGTTATGCAGGAATGGTTCCCCGTAATATCGGTGAGAAACTAGGTTATCAGATTGCCGACCCCGGCACATGGTGCGGTTTCCCTCGTCCGGCTTTCCTTTCTTCAGAAGACGAGCATTTCGATTCTTTTGCGGCTATGTACTAGAAGAATTGGAGAAACTTTACGGAAAAGCTAAATATTATAGTATGGACCCATTCCATGAGGGAGGCAACACAGAAGGGGTAGACTTGGCGAAGGCTGGAACTTCTATAATGAAAGCCATGAAGAAAGCCAATCCGGAAGCTGTCTGGGTCATTCAGGCATGGCAAGTAAATCCGCGTCCGGCTATGATCGATGTGTTGAATGCCGGAGATATGTTGGTGCTGGATTTGTATAGCGAGAAACGTCCGCAATGGGGAGACTCGGATTCGATGTGGTATCGTGAGAAAGGCTTTGGCAAGCACGACTGGCTTTATTGTATGTTGCTGAACTTCGGAGGAAATGTCGGTTTGCATGGACGAATGAATCAGTTGGTGAACGGATATTATGATGCGTGTGCTCACGTAAATGGGAAAAGAATGCGTGGCGTAGGGGCTACGCCTGAGGGGATAGAGAATAATCCGGTTATGTTTGAACTCTTGTATGAATTGCCGTGGCGTGCGGAACGCTTTTCACCGGACGTATGGTTGCAAGGATATCTGAAAGCCCGTTATGGTGGTGAATTGTCACCGGAAGTTATGGAAGCATGGAGAGCGTTGGAACATACGGTTTATAATGCTCCCAAGAACTCTCCGGGAGAGGGAACGTTAGAATCTCTTTTGTGTGCCCGTCCGGGTTTCCATTTGGACAGAACGTCTACATGGGGATATTCCAAACTGTTCTATTCGCCTGATTCTACTTCGAAAGCAGCGGACTTAATGCTCTCTGTGGCTGAACAATAAAAGGCAACAATAATTTTGAATATGACTTGGTGGATACGTACGTCAGAGTAATGCTGATAAAGGCAATGCACTGCTCGATGAAATATCCCAAAGTTATGACCGTAAAGACAAAGAGAATTTCCGGAAGCAGACGCAGCAGTTCCTTGAACTCATTTTGTCGCAAGACAGTTTATTGTCTACCCGGAAAGAATTCTCCGTATCTTCTTGGCTGACTGCCGCACGTTCTTTGGGCAATACGGACGCGGAAAAGAAACTCTATGAATGGAATGCATCTGCATTAATCACAGTCTGGGGTGATAGTATCGCTTCCAATCAGGGAGGTTTGCATGATTATTCTCATCGTGAATGGAGTGGTCTTTTGAAAGATTTGTATTATCTGCGTTGGAAAACTTTCTTTGAGCAGAAACAACAGGAGTTGGAAGGCAAAGCTAGCGGTGAAGTGATTAATTTCTATGGTATGGAGAAAGCTTGGGCGGAAAAGGTTCATGAGTATTGATTCAAAAGTATGAGATAATAGCAATTTTATTTTTATACTCTTATTGAGGGTTCATCAGGTTCATCTTCGTGTTGGACTGCCGATGAATAAATAGATACAGGGTGAAGGAGAGAAGGAGAAACGATTGAAAGCGTCCTTCACTTCTTCACCCTGTACGTTTTACTTCCATGTAGTGTCCTTTTTTGAACTCTAAAGCGGCGCTTTAGAGTGTGTAAAGCATAGCTTTAGCCTATCTAAAGCGCTGCTTTTCAAAAGTCGAAGAATTTGTTTCAACTATGGACGAAAATAAATAAAGTAACAGCAATTTGTCTACCGGGTTTAACGGGCGGGTAATCAGGCTGTTATGGATGAGATGCTGAATCTATATGTCCAGCGTATTGGATCTATATGCCTAACGCGTTGACTATATATGTCCAACACATTGGATCTATATGTCCGATAAACTAGTAATATAGAAGTAATAAAAAGAGGAGCTGTCCGACAGATCAGCAGTATCTCCCCATAATACGGCTCTAAACTGGAAAAGTCTGTTCTATTGGAGAGATATCCTGAAAGTGGCTATTACTCCTTTATGGTCAGAAGGCCATATGCCTTTGGGGGTGATGAAGTAGTCTTCTGTATTCTCTTCTATGCGCTGACTTTTGACAATGGAACGGGACGGACCGAGAATCATAGAGGATATTGGTGTAATGTCCTGATTAGGATAAAAGTAAATAAAATCAATCCGGTCTCTTTCGTCCGCATCTGGTGCCCAGGTTAATTTGCTGACAGGCATCTTGTCGTTGTCGGAAGGGAAAGTGAATCCCGGGTGGGTGATCGGGTTCGGATATAGCGTTCGATATGTGTCCTTGAATCCTTCTTTGCAGAGTATACTTGAACAGTCCCAATTGATAACTACCCCATTATGGTCCCATAGGTCTTTTGTATCTTCTTGCCAGTCGAGGTGAGAAGGTTCGTTGAAATCTCCTCCTAATAGAACAATGGCTCCTTCGGCAATGTCTTGCCGTGCGTTTTCGATGAATACTTCAATGGCTTCTTCGCGAAAGGCGATCCGGTTGGCCGCTAAAATGAATCCGCATTATGAACAGGTTGTGTCATTTTCTTCCAAGTACTTCCATTGTAACCACGAGGTAAGTAACAAGCATAATTCTTATAATCTAAGTGGGCGGAATAAACGGCAATAGTATGTCCGGCTATGCCGATAGTTGCTTTCAGGATAGAGCCGCAACCGCTGTCCTTTGGATAGATAATCTCCTGCTGACTTATATTGTATTTGGATAAGATGCCTACATCCAGAGGGTTATGTTCTCCATAGAAGTTTTTCCACGTTTCTTAAGTGCCTCAATGATGCGGATATAAAGAAGGTGCCATTGTAGTTGCGGACTTCGCTGAAAAAAACGATATCGGCATCAACCTGTGCCACTTCATCGGCTATGGGTTTAAAATCTTA
>ERZ791618.379-NODE-379-length-23275-cov-2.183635_pt1 | contig 23275 bp, 20 predicted proteins | sample MGYA00510059_ERZ791618 | MGnify/ENA primary metagenome ERZ791618 (study PRJEB30046, sample SAMN00715159) | human gut metagenome | study: EMG produced TPA metagenomics assembly of the A metagenome-wide association study of gut microbiota in type 2...
GGATAGTAGTTTGAAATTACTTGGTAAGTAATTTCAGGACTTCTGTTTTTTGAAATCCGATAAATGATAATTAATGAAATGTATATATAGTGTAGCACGCTTTAACCGTTTGTTGTTGTGCTGTTTGTGGGATTGCGGTGTCTGGTTGTAGCGACAGCTGCGACGCCGCAATTTACCAAAACGGAGCGAACGGCTCTAAATCACTTGCAACTCGTCACCTATATAGTTTATCATAAATATATTAACCCTAAAATAAAAGAGATTATGTAGAAGAAATCAGGTATCAAATCAACGGCCAACTGGCGGATAACACCGTGACCGTGGACAACAAAGAGGATATGATCCTCGTCCCCGTCTCCAACGGCAGTGCCGACGAGGAACGTATCATTGCCGAAATGAAAGCGGAAGACTCCGGCCTGCGGGAAGAAACTATCCGCCACGTCTTCGACCTGGAGAAGCGCGTCACCAAACGCCTGCTGATGAGTGGTGTCAGTGTGAACACTGGTTTGTATTATGCCTCGGTCAGTTTTCATGGTGTGATCGAGAGTTCCGCCTGGAATCCGGCAAAGAACTCTATCGTGGTAAACTTCAACGTGGGTGCCGACCTTCGCGAAGCCATCAAAAATACGGTGGTAAACATTATCGGTGCAAAAGGTAGTGCCATGTACATTGCAGGCGTTCAGGATATATCCACCCGTGCATTGGATTCCAGTGCCACAGCCGGACGTGCTTTCACCCTGAAGGGTGCAATGCTGAAAGTGACCGGTACTGACGACTCTGTAGGCATCACGTTAACTGACTCGAAAAGTAAGATAACCAAAATCACTGAAGACCTGTGGGTATTGAACGAACCTTCCCGACTGAGTTTCATCATTCCCGCCGGACTGGCAAAGGGGACGTATGAATTGAAGGTGACGACACAATACAGTAGAAACACTCTGTTGAAAGTACCGCGCAGCGTTATAAAAACGATTTATATCGGCACGGCACCTACCGGCGGTGGAAGTGGTCCTGATGGAGGGTTAGAGGAAGATCCGCTCGGATGATCTGTAGGTATTACTGGTGACGGTGTTGCACCCGAGCGAGTGACGGTGTTTCACCTGATCGGGTGACGATGCTTCACCCAATTTACATCTCAATCAACTGTGATAATGATTACTTAGAAGAGAGAACATACATTTTACATATCATAATAAAAAACGAACGCAACATGAAAAGAAAATCGATTTTCACCTTGTCTTTATTGCTGGTCACGTTAGCCTTCACATCATGCGAGAAAAGTGTGTATGATGCAGACAAACAACCGCAAAAAGAAAAAACAGTAGCCGACCTGGTCGTCCCGAGCGGGTTTGACTGGAAAATGGTCAAGAATGCACAGTGCGAAATCACAGCTCAAGGTGCATCGAATGTTTCAGTATACTCCGATCAGGAATGTACCGAAAATGCAATGCTGGCAACTCTACAGACAAACGACGGAACCCTAACGATTCCTCTGAGCCTGCCTGCCAATTCTAAAGAAGCTTACCTGCAATACGAAACGGTAAATGGTAAGAAAATGGTTTTGGCAGCTGCTGCTGACAAGGACAATGTAATTCATTTCACGCTTCCCCAAGATAGCAAACCGAGTCCTGAGACAAGGGCGGACAACGCAAATGGAGGAAGTGGCAGTATCAACTATCCCAAAAATGGATGGGGAACTGTCATGTTCGAAGATATGTTTCCGAGTTTAGGGGATTACGATTTCAATGATTTTGTTCTTGGTTACAGGGTACAAATTCCATTTCGTTCCGGTAGAAGAGGTAAGAGCGTGATTGATGAGGCCATACAGTTCGGTATTGAGTTGAGAGCTATGGGAGGCTCTTTTCCTTATGCTCCATGCGTAAGATTGAAGGACCTTAAGGCAGCAGACGTTGATGAGATTGAAGTATATCAGCGCTTTAATACATCCGTTGAAACTGTAGTTTGGTCCGCCGGTCCTGATGGCGAAGTTATTATGGACTTCCGTAATTTGGTTGCGGCAACTTCAAAGCCTTCCGGTAGCACCTTCTTTAATACGGACAAAGAATATCTTGTTACGGAACTTCCGCAATTGAATATCGCCATTTACATGAACAAGGAGGTAAATGTAAATTCAGTTGATTTTGAAAGCTTCGACTTCTATTTGGCAAAGGCCGATCATGGCCCCGAAATCCATTTAGGAGGATACAAACCGGTATACGATACATATCCCAGTGACAATTCCGGTTTGGGATGGGATTATTACTATAACAAAAAAGGACTGATTTGGGGCTTGAATGTCCCGGCTCCTATGGCTCATGTAATTGAGAAAGGAAATTTCCTCGATGCTTATAAAGACTTTGCGGCTTGGGCAATGAGTGGCGGTCAGGATAAAGCATATTGGTATAACGGAGAGAAGAATAACGAACTCTTAATAAAAGCTCAATAAAATTAGAACCAGTTTTTAGATTTAGAACGGCACATATCCTGTATGGTAACTGAGGGATATGTGCCGTTTGTTAATTTGTAGTTACAACTTTCCCTTTCTTCTTTTGTTCATTCGAAAGGAATAGACTACATTTGCATGGAGTCCCCGTTTATGAATTCAAATATGCAGAGTGATATGGAAGCAGTGAAAAGAATACCTTATGGAGTATCAGACTTCGTGGCAGTGGTGGAGCAAAACCAGTACTACGTGGATAAAACGATGTATCTTCCTTTGTTAGAGCAGCAGCCCAGCAATTTATTTCTCATCCGTCCCCGCCGTTTCGGAAAGAGTATTTTCCTGAATATGCTTCGTGCTTATTATGACAGTTCACAGAAAGCAAAATTCGAAAAACGTTTTGGGAACCTTTGGATTGGGCAGAATCCTACACCACTGCAAGGGCGCTATCAGGTACTTTTCCTTGATTTCTCTAAAGCGGGCGCCGGGATAGAGAATTTGGAAGCCAACTTTAACCTTTATTGTTGCCGTCAATTGGATGGGTTCATGGCAACTTATGAGGATGCTTATTCTGAACGTATCGTTGAAAACTTCTTTGCCTCTCAGTCGGCAGCCGATAAGTTGAGTATGATTGAAGTGGAAGCCACCCGTCAGGGCTATCCGCTCTATTTGATTGTAGACGAATATGACAATTTCACCAATGTGGTGCTCAACGAAAAGGGAAATGATTTATATCATGCCATTACGCATGCCAGCGGTTTTTATCGGGAGATATTCAAGAAGTTCAAGGGCATGTTCGAGCGTATTTTTATGATGGGGGTAAGTCCCGTCACATTGGATGACTTGACCAGTGGCTTCAATATAGGTTGGAATATCAGCACCGATTATCAATTCAATATGATGCTGGGGTTCAGCGAAAGTGATGTCCGTGAGATGTTTCAGTATTATAAGGATGCCAGACAACTAAAGGGAGATGTCGAGGCGATGATAGCTGAGATGAAGCCGTGGTATGACAATTACTGTTTTGCAAAAGAGAGCTTGACACGTGATCCGAAGATGTTCAACTGTGATATGGTGTTTTATTATTTGCGTAACTATATGAATCTGGATAAAGCACCCGAACAGATGATTGACCCTAATACCCGTACCGATTACAACAAGATGAAGAAGCTCATTCAGTTGGATCATCTGGATGGTGACCGTAAAGGGGTACTCCGGAAGATTACTGAAGAGGGGGAAATTGTTGCAAATCTGATAACGACTTTCCCTGCCAGTCAGATTACAGATCCAGATATGTTTCCCAGTCTGCTGTTCTACTATGGTATGCTGACCATTACAGCAACACGGGGAGAGCGCTTGGTACTAAGTATCCCCAATAACAATGTGCGTAAGCAATATTACGAGTATCTTTTGGAAGATTATCAGGCAAAGAATAAGGAATATATCAATTTAAATAATTTGAGGGATTTGTTCTATGACATGTCTTATGACGGTAAATGGCGCGAAGCCCTTGAATTCATTGCCCATGCCTACAAGGACAATTCTTCTGTACGCAGTATGATTGAGGGCGAACGAAATATACAAGGCTTCTTTACTGCCTATCTTAGTGTGAATGCGTATTATCTGGTTGCTCCTGAAGTGGAATTGAATCATGGCTTTTGCGATATGTTTTTGATGCCCGACCTGCAACGCTATAGCGGGGTGGCGCACAGTTATATTCTGGAACTGAAATATCTGCCATCGAAAGAGTATGAAACAAAAGCTCCTGCCCAGTGGCAGGAAGCTGTTGATCAGATACATCGTTATGCTGAGGCCCCGAGGGTACAACAACTCATTCAAGGCACAAGATTGCATTGCATAGTAATGCAATTCAGCGGATGGGAATTGGCGAAGATGGAGGAGGTATAGAAAAAATATTTAGATTCATTCAAAAAAAGAGAGAGCTTATATTTTCATAAGCTCTCTCCAACCAGTTACTTCGAATGTGATGTATTCTGTGACTATCTGTTCCAAATCTTCTATTCCGACTAGGTGCATGATTAATTCCTCAAACATGGTGAACATCCATGCCGTGTGCAGGTGGATAGAAAAGTCGGTTACATTGATATTCATTTGCGGATGTTTTTCTTTCATATCTCTGAAGTACTCTTTCACAAGTGATGTGGAGCGTTCGGTGAAGTTCTCCTTGAAGTTTTCCAGTGAAGAACCCTGTGCATGGAAAAATAGCAATACCAACAATTTGCGATGCTTTTGTATCAATGTCATGTACTCTTCTATCACATATCGTAGGTATTCTGTGGAATACATCTCCATGATATCTGCTCCATAACGCCCGTGATGTTCGTGCAGCATCCTTTCGAATGCACTGATTACAGGCCGTACCACCGTACAGAAAATATCATCCTTACTTTTGAAATAGTTATAGATATTGCTCAACCCTACCTGTGCTTCTTGCGCAATTTCACGCATGGAAGCCTTTGGAAAGCCGTTTTCGAGGAATACTTTTTCGGCAGCTTTCAAAATTTCTTTTTGTATGTCATCTTTAGGGTATTGCATAAGTTTTATTTCTCGACTGCAAAGTAGGGGAGAATCCGCGTTTTCTGAAATACCCATTAATGATGGTTTTTGGTTAGATTTTTATAAAAATCACAATTATTGGGTATTGCCAAGGTCACTGAAAGCATGCAACTTTGCGCGTATAATCTAACTATAAACTACTATATGGTGAAACTAACCAATCATAAAAAGGCAATTGACAGACCTTTAAGTTGTAAGAGATGGGGAATAATAGCTATTATTATTTTTTTTGCAGGTAGCTTATCTTTTTTACTGTACTCTTACTTTTCTCATGACGTTGATAATCCTCAGTGTAACTGTTTGCTATGTATGCTTAATCATGTTCCTGAAGAGGGAGAGTACATTTATAACCGCTATTTGATATTTATTAGTTTTATCTGGATTGCTGTGATCTTTGCGGCTGTCTTTTTAGTGAATTACTGCTTTGTAAAAAAGAACAAAAAGAAATAGTGTTCGTTTAAGTACCTACTTGTTATTATTTTTAATAACACAATACTCATATTTGGGTATTGCCCGCCTTTTTAACTCCCTCTACCTTTGCGCCAACAAAATTTAAGATAAAAGATGAGAAAATTAACTTGCTTATTCGCCTTAGGTTTCTTGCTTTTTAACAATACTTTACGGGCTAATGAACCTGAAAAAGTAACCTCAACAGAAGAGGTATCTGAAACTACGGCAAAGAAAGAGAGAATAAAACAGGTAACAAAAGATGACGACTACGAAAAGTTCCGTTTCGGTGGATACGGAGAAATGGTAGCAAAGTTTATGAATTACGGAACGAATCGTTTCTATGGTGGGGTCGATAACAGTGATCACCGCAATACCATTGCAATTCCTCGTTTTGTGTTGGCTTTTGACTACAAGTTTAATTCCAAGTGGATACTGGGTGCTGAAATAGAATTTGAAGCAGGAGGTGTAGGTATTGAAACAGAACTTGAGAATTCAGAAAACGGTGAATATGAAACAGAAATGGAAAAGGGTGGAGAAGTCGCTCTTGAGCAGTTTCACATTACCCGTCTGATACATTCGGCTTTTAATGTTCGTGCCGGTCATTTGATTGTACCTATGGGATTGACCAATGCACACCATGAGCCTATCAACTTCTTTGGAACATCTCGTCCTGAGGGTGAAACCACAATTATTCCTTCTACCTGGCATGAGACAGGATTGGAATTCTTCGGTTCTTTTGGTAAAGGATATGCGCGCTTTGATTATCGGGCAATGATTGTTGCCGGCTTGAATGCTGATGGATTTGGTCGCGATAATTGGGTTGCCGGTGGTAAGCAGGGACTCTTTGAACAAGATAACTTTACTTCACCTGCTTATGTAGCACGTTTGGACTATAAAGGGGTACCGGGACTGCGTGTAGGTACTGCTTTTTACTATTGTAATGACGTGACAGCCAATGCTGATAAGAATTATAAGTATAGCAGTGTAGGCCGCTCATCAGTGAAAATCTACTCTGCCGATGCACAGTATAAAAATAAATATGTTACCGCTCGTGGTAATATCATTTATGGTGATTTAGAGAATTCTTCCAAGATCAGCAAGGTTACTCTTTCCAATAATTCCAATTATTATCACGGTGCTATGCGTAATGTAGCTAAGAATGCCCTGTGCTATGGCTTGGAGGCTGGTCTCAACCTGAGTGCTTTCTTCTCGCAGAAGAAATGTCCGGTTATTTATCCTTATGCCCGTTATGAATACTACAACCCGCAGGAAGAGGCAGAAGGTTCTGCTACAATGGAGAAACGCTGTCAGGTAAGCAAATGGACGGCAGGAGTTAACTGGTTTGCATTGCCGAATCTGGTTGTGAAAGCCGATTATACTACCCGTCATATTGGTACGAACAAGGTATTTGGATCGACTAAATATAACAATGAAAATGAATTTGCTATCGGCATAGCTTATGTCGGTTGGTTTACCAAGAGATAGTTCAAATAGGTATTTATAATTAATTTAATGTTTTAGTAATATGAAAAAGTTTTTTTATTTGTCGGCTCTTTCATTGGGCATGATGTGTTCCATTACAGCTTGTAGTGATGATGATACTACGACTATAGACGCTAAAAATCTTGACTATACGGCAGAGAATGCAAGTAGTTGGGGAAATTACATGCGAGTAGTTGCACAATTGTTGGTGAATGATGCTACTGCTCTTTATGATGACTGGGCAGTTAAATACAATGAAGGTGGAAGCTATGCAGATTTCTTTAAGAATCAAGATGCTTTGACGAGCGTTGAGCAGTTGATTGATGGCTGTGTAGACATTGCCAATGAAGTAGGTACTGCCAAAATTGGTGACCCTTACGATCTTTTCATACATAATAATGAAGAAAAAGCTTTGTATGCTGTAGAGTCATGGTATAGCTGGCATTCTCGTGAAGACTATCGTAACAATATCTATTCTATTCGTAATGCTTATTACGGAACACGTACAGGAGCTATTAGCGAGTCATCTCTCTCAAAAGCAGTAGCTGCAGTAAATGCTAATCTTGATACTGAAGTGAAAAAAGCGATTGATGATGCAGCAGCAGCAATTTGGGCTATCCCGAGTCCTTTTCGCAATAATATCAATAGTCCGGAAGCAGTAAGTGCTATGGAAGCTTGTGCCACTTTGGAGGGTGTACTCAAGGGAAGCTTGAAGAATTGTATCGAAAGTATTGATAAAACAGTGTTGGCTGAAGTCGTAAGGAATTATGTGGATGTAGTTGTATTACCTACTTACTCTGATTTGAAAGCGGGAAATCAGGCTCTTTTCGATGCTGTTGAAACATTCCGTACTTCTCCCAGCAATGCTAACTTCAAGGCTTGTGCCACAGCATGGCTTGCTGCTCGTACACCGTGGGAAACCAGTGAGGCATTCCTTTTTGGTCCGGTTGCCGACAAAGGTCTTGACCCCAATATGGATAGCTGGCCGCTTGACCAGGATGGTATCGTACAGATACTGACTTCCGGTAATTACTCTAACCTGAACTGGGATGGAGACTATGATGAAGAAGTGATAAAATTGCCGGTGCACAAGCTTTGCGTGGTTACCACACTTTGGAATATTTGATCTTCAAAGATGGTGAGGCCCGTACCATTCAGTAAGATTTTTACTTGTTAGAAATAAGATTTTGCGGAAACAGCGGGATAATGAATATTCTGTTGCTTCCGCAACATCTGCGTTAAAAAGATAAATGTTAGTTACGTATTTTGCAATAATAATTCAATAACGAATGAATGGCTTATTAAAATACTCATTTCCAATCTGTTTTTCGCTTCTGGCATTGTTTGCCTGCGAAAATGATGGAATTGATGTGGATGATATAGAAGTACCTGCCGGTTTTGCCCTCTCTGCTGGTACTGCTACCAACTTCCTGACTTCCTCTTATGCTTATGACAGGTCTGCTGACTGGATAACAGGGGCATACGATAAACGTTTCACCCGTGGTGATAAATTGTATGATGATATCCGCACCAGTAGTAATGGAATAGGTGGAGGACTGGGACCGGTTTATGCCGGTTATTCTTGTGGTAGCTGTCACCGAAATGCCGGACGTACGCAACCTACTTTGTGGAGCGAAGGTGGTTCCGGTAGTTCTGGCTTTTCGTCTATGTTGGTTTATATTAGTCGTAAGAATGGAGCTTTCTTTCAGGATTATGGACGCGTGCTTCATGATCAGGCTATTTATGGCGTGAAGCCCGAGGGAAAACTGAAAGTGGAATATACCTATGAGACTTTCCAATTTCCTGATGGTGAGACGTATGAACTCTGTAAACCCAATTACTCCATTTATGAATGGTATGCGGACAGCATCAAACCCGAAGACCTGTTCTGTACGGTGCGTATTCCTTTGCGCCACGTAGGTATGGGACAAATGATGGCGCTTGATCCCACTGAAATTGAAGCTTTGGCTGCTAAAAGCAATTATCCGGAATATGGTATCAGTGGCCGTTGCAACTACATCTCCGAGAGAGGAGTGAGAAGTTTAGGCTTGTCCGGTAATAAAGCGCAGCATGCCGACCTGACAGTGGAACTTGGTTTCTCCAGCGATATGGGAGTTACGAACAGCCGCTATCCCGAAGAAATCTGCGAAGGACAGGCACAAGTAAATCAAGGCAGTATGATGGGACTTTCTTATGCCCAATTGGATGTATCTACAGAAGAGATGGAGAATGTAGACCTCTACATGCAGAGCCTTAGTGTTCCGGCACGTCGCAATGTGAATAATGAACAAGTGATCAAGGGTGAGCAGAATTTTTATAAGGCGAAGTGCCATCTCTGTCATGTAACCACCTTGCACACAAAACCACGTGGGTCTGTACTGTTGAACGGAACTCGTCTTCCCTGGCTGGGTAGTCAGATAATTCATCCATACTCGGACTTCCTGCTTCATGACATGGGCTCTGAAATTATGGGCGTAGGACTGAATGACAACTATGTAAGCGGTTTGGCCCGTGGCAACGAATGGCGTACGACTCCGCTTTGGGGTATCGGATTACAGGAAACAGTGAACGGCCATACTTATTTCCTGCACGATGGACGCGCCCGCAACTATGTGAGGCTATTATGTGGCACGGTGGTGAAGGTGAAGCATCGAAGAACCTCTTCAAAAAGATGAGTAAAGAAGATCGTGATGCTTTGATCACATTCCTGAAATCATTATAAAACAAATAACGAACAATAAAACCAATAAGTATTATACAAGCAATTATGAAGAAATTAATTTTAATGGTTGTAATGGCTGCCCTTTCGTTGGCTGCTATGGCACAGCATGAAGAAGATACAGAAAACGGTGTAGTGTCACTTGCCGGAAGAGAGGGATTTACGATAGAAACCAAGAAGGGAGACTTTGTATTCAAGCCCTACCTGTTGGTACAGACTTGTGCAAATTTCAATTGGTATGATGATGAAGGTTTGGATAAAGCGTACAATCAGGATAATGTAGCTAATTCCGGTTTCTCAATTCCCTATGCTGTATTGGGCTTCACTGGTAAAGCTTTTGGTAAAGTAGCCTTTAATCTTTCCATCAATGCGGCTGCCAGTGGGGGAGCATTGCTTCAACAAGCATGGTTCGATGTACAACTTAAAAAACAGTTTGCCGTGCGTGTCGGTAAATTCAAAACACCTTTCTCGCATGCTTATCTGACAACGTTGGGCGAAACATTGTTGCCGCAGTTACCGGTATCATTGACTTCTGCTGTCATTCTGCCTTATTCCTTGAATGCGGTAACGCCTAACATCGGTACTGGTTTTGACCTCGGTGTTGAAATTTACGGATTGGTAGCTGATAAATTTGGCTATGAAGTAGGTTTATTCAATGGCACCGGTTCTTCTGTAAATACAGCTACCAAAACTCTGAGCGATGATTGGCATATCCCTTCTTTACTGTATGCGGGACGCTTTACTTATATGCCTAAAGGTGTGATGCCGTCCACTCAAGGTAATCCCAATCGTTTGAATGAAGATAAGATCATGTTCGGTGTATCGGCTTCAATCAATGTGGAAAGTGAGAATGAAAGTACCAATGATACCCGTGTGGGAGTGGAATTTGCCATGTTAAAAAACAAACTGTATTTGGGTGCCGAAGCATATTATATGAATGTAGGTTTCACGGATCGCCAGAAGATCAATGAAAGCTACAATTATTTGGGTGGTTACGTACAGGGCGGCTACTTTGTTGCTCCCCGTTTGCAGGCTGCCTTGCGTTATGACTTCTTTAACCGTAACGGTACCGGCGATGACGGATTTTTGGATATGCCGGCTGTGGGTATGAATTATTTCTTTAAGGGTTGTAACCTGAAACTCCAGGCTATGTACCAGTATATTGCCCGTACGGGTCACGATACACAGCTCGACCGCGATAATGATAATTTAGGTCTGGCAACTCATTCTGCAACAGTAATGCTACAATATACTTTCTAAAAAACAGGAAAGGGTGGGTATGAAGAACTATATATTATTCTTTCTTGCTATCTTTACGCTGACAGCTTTTTGTTCATGTGATGATGGAAGAATCTATGAGAAGGAGGTCAATATACAGCGTGATGGACGTGCTATGAAGTTGACCGGTCGTTTCAGTGGTATCAGCAATTGGACGGACGATTATAGTGTCGTTGTGGCAGGCTTCAATGATAAAAGTGAATACGCCGTTATAACGAAATCACTGCCAGTCAATGTAGCCGACGGAACAGATATCGTTATGACACTGGGAGGTATCAGTGATGATGTGAAATCACTCAAATTGTGTGTTATCAGTCGTTTGCGCGAATGCATTGTTGAATTTAAGACGATGGAAGACGAAGAACTCACAGCCGTCACAGATACCATATTAATGGATGTGGGAACACTGGACGTGGGTATGTTCAGTTCCATCCAGTCACAGGTTTTCGATAAAAGATGTGTAGCGTGCCATGGGCAGACCGGTTCTGCATCGGGTAATTTATTTCTGACGGAGGGTAAGAGCTATCATGCGTTGGTCAACCAGCCGGCGCATAAGAATAGTGATATACTATTGGTGAAACCCGGCAGTGTAGAAGAGAGTTTTCTACATCTGGTCTTGAACAGGGCTGGTGATACGAGTATGAACCATACCGATATGCTGTCAGAAGATGAGCAACCCTTATTGAAACTGATAGATAATTGGATAAACGAAGGTATTTTTTTGAATAACGAGTAAACGATATTGGAAATGAACAACAAAAAACAACAAACCAACCAATCAGAGAATACATTAACCGAGATTTTTAAATATGAAGTAAAAGAAGGCGTTTCAGAGTTTCATGTAATGATTCACTCTACCCGTCCGGAAGATACTTATGAGGAACAATTAAATGCGGTAGCCAATGCCTACAACGATTTGCTTGCAGGTGAATTGAAAGGTGCCATGGCTGTGTTTAAACGTTATTTCCTGAGTGATACCGCCAATCAGGCTGACCTCTTGCTGGCTATCACTACCGAAAGTTCCGACTGTGCTCTTTCCGTGGTAGAGCAGCCCCCTTTGGATGGGACGAAAATAGCTTTGTGGACTTATTTACAGACCAATGTGCAGACACAAGTGCTGCACAACGGACTGTTTGAAGTAAAGCACAATGCGTACCGCCACCTGTGGGGAGGCAGTGCTTTCAATCGTGCTGCAAATTCTGAATACCAGACCCGTTTGTTGCTGAATGACTACGTGATGCAGCTTATGGAACAAGGATGTAAATTGGCGGATAACTGTATCCGTACCTGGTTCTTCGTACAGAATGTGGATGTGAATTATGCTGGTGTGGTAAAGGCACGTAATGAGGTTTTTGTTACTCAGAATCTGACGGAAAAAACACACTATATTGCCAGTACAGGTATCGGTGGACGTCATGCTGATCCTAAAGTATTGGTGCAAATGGATACCTATGCTGTGGCAGGCTTAAAGCCGGAACAGATACACTTTCTTTATGCTCCTACGCATCTGAATCCTACTTATGAGTATGGGGTCAGCTTTGAACGCGGAACGTATGTCGATTACGGTGACCGGCGTCAAGTGTTTATTTCGGGTACGGCAAGTATCAACAATAAAGGGGAAGTGGTATACCCCGGTGACATCCGCAGGCAGACGGAACGGATGTGGGAAAATGTAGAAGCCTTGCTGAAAGAGGCGGAGTGCACATTTGATGATTTGGGACATATGATTGTTTACCTGCGTGACATTGCAGACTATGCAGTTGTGAAGAGCCTGTATGACAAGCGTTTCCCGGATACTCCTAAAGTATTTGTACATGCGCCTGTATGTCGTCCCGGATGGTTGATCGAAATGGAATGTATGGGAGTTAAGGCTTTGAAGAATAAGGAATATGCACCTTTTTAATTTGAAGAAAAGTCTCGTCTTCTTATATATTGTCTGGTGGCTTTGCTCGCTGTGGCGACCTTTGTGGAGCATGTACGCGGAACAGAGTTTGTAGAAAAGTATGTTTATCATACAGTTTGGTTTTGTTGTTTGTGGGGAGTACTTGCCGCATTGGCAGTTGTCGTGTTGGTTAAGCGGCAGTTGTGGCGGCGTCTCCCGACATTGTTGTTGCATGGCTCCTTCCTCGTTATCTTGGTGGGAGCCATGATTACATTTTCATGCAGCAAAAAAGGATATATGCATCTCACAGTAGGTACTGAGGTAGGAACTTTCATAGACCAAGACAGTAAGCGGGTAATCGAATTACCATTCACATTGTGTCTGGACAGTTTCCGGGTAGAGTATTATCCGGGGACGGAAGCTCCGGCAGATTATGTTAGCTATATCCGTGGTGCGGAACCTGTTTCCATGAATCGTATCCTCTCTCGTCAGGGGTATCGCTTTTACCAGTCTTCTTTTGATGATGATAAGAAGGGGAGCTGGTTGTCGGTGAATTATGATCCGTGGGGAATAGGGATTACGTATGCGGGATATATTTTGCTGGGTATCTCCATGTTGTGGATGCTTGTCGGTCGCAGTGGGGAATTCCGTAGATTGCTCAGGCATCCGTTGCTTCGAAAAGGGGGAATGTTTGTATGGTTGCTTATGGCTACGGGAACGGTGATGCAAGCAGAAAACAGAAGCCTTCCGGCACTTGCACTCAGACAGGCGGATAGTCTGGCATCCAAACAAGTGATTTATCATGATCGCGTAGTACCTTTTAATACCCTTGCACGAGATTTTGTATTGAAATTGACCGGGAAATCTTCTTATGGTGGCATGACACCCGAACAGGTTGTCGGAGGTTGGTTACTTCGTCCGGAGGTTTGGCAGAATGAACCGATGATTTATATAAAGAGTGCGGAACTTCGTCATTTACTCCGATTACCTTCTTCCTATGCCCGTCTTACTGATTTGTTTGATGGGCAAAACTATCGCTTGCAGGAATTTTGGAAAGGAGGACAAAAGCCACACATGAAAATGACTTCGTTGGAAAAGGCTATCATGGAAACGGACGAAAAAGTAGGATTGATACTGATGCTACGGAGTGGAACACTTATCCGTCCTTTACCGGAAGATGGGAGTATAAAACCACTGTCTGACGTAAAAGTGCAGGCTGAAATATTGTACAATCGCATTCCATTCAGCAAACTGTTGTTCATGTTCAATCTGACTGTAGGGATGCTGGCTTTTTTCTATCTGCTTTATTGCAGCATGCATCGTTCGGCAGGTAAGGTATGGAGCGTTTTTACAGTTGCACTTTATACGGCATTCCTTTTTCAACTCTTTGACTACTGTTTGCGGTGGTATATTGGTGGGCGTATTCCGTTGAGCAATGGATATGAAACCATGCAGTTTATGGCACTGTGTACACTTCTGCTTGCATGCATATTCCGGCGTCGCTTCTCTTTTACGTTGCCTTTTGGATTGCTCATTTCGGGTTTTGCCTTGTTGGTAGCTTATCTTGGGCAGAACAATCCTCAGATCACTCCTCTGATGCCTGTGTTGCTGTCTCCCTGGTTAAGTATCCATGTTTCTCTGATTATGGTATCTTATGCATTGTTTGCCTTTATGATGCTAAATGGATTACTGGCATTCTGCATAGGAGGCTGGCGAAAAAAGACAATCGATTCGGAGATTCAGGAACAGCGTAAGGTCCGTGTGGAGCAATTGATGCTTTTCAGTCGGTTGATGCTCTATCCGGCAGTATTTTGCCTGGGGGCGGGGATTTTTATTGGTGCTGTGTGGGCGAATGTTTCATGGGGGCGCTATTGGGCCTGGGACCCGAAAGAAGTCTGGGCTTTGATCACCTTTTTAATCTATGGTGCGGCATTCCACGGACAATCGCTTGCCGTCTTCCGGCAACCCCGGTTCTTCCATGCTTATATGGTGTTGGCTTTCCTTACGGTGCTGATGACTTACTTCGGAGTAAATTATCTACTGGGTGGTATGCATAGCTATGCCTGATTATCTTTCTATTTTCGGATGATATAATAAAAATGCCTACGGAATCCGCAGGCATTTTTTACAAAAACAACTAACTAAACACATGCAAAGTTAATCAAGCGCACCGGACTTTTCTTTCACAGTACCGTTCGCATTGCGCACATATATCATAACCTAACATTGCCCCGAGTATGAAATCTTCTCTTTCAATTCTACCGGGTTAATGTCAGATATTGTCATAAGGCTATGGAATAAGAGAAAATTATGCCAAGTGATTTTTTATGTCGCTCACCCAAGCATCGATACGTTCTTCCGTCTTATCACTTTCGTTGATGTCATCAAGAGCGAGTCCGACAAACATACCGTCGATGACGGCAATAGAGGAGGAGAAAGAATAATCTTTTGCAGACACCTTACCAACGATGGTACAACCGGAATCCTTGATATCTTCGTATATGATACCCATACCATCGCAGAATGTATCGCAATAAGACTCAGCATCACCACAACCGAACAGGGCAATTGTTTTTTCTTTTAGGTCTGATTCTTTCAACACTTTAACGCCATCATACCAGTCATCCTGCAATTCACCGTCACCCCAGGTGGAAGTTCCTAAAAGAAGAGCTTCATATTCCTTTACTATGTCGGCATTCATTTTGCTGACATCGATTACATCAGATGCGGGAACACCAAGTTTAGAAGCGATTGTTTCGGCAATGCCTTGTGTAGTTCCGGTTGAGGAACCATAAAATATTCCTATTTTCTTCATACTATAAAATGGTTTAATTTGTACGGTTGCAAAGTAACGGCATCAGAGGAGTTTATGAAATACCCACAAATAATGAAATGTTTCTTTGTAGCTAACCACTTATAGGTATGACTGAAAACAAATGATAATCCATTAAGAAATATAGAAGTTTTATCTATCTTTGCTGATGGATACTAAAAATAAATCGATTATGAACACTTTAGAATTGGAAGCTTATAAAGCGGCATTAGCCAGGGAAGTGTTGAACATCAATAATCAAGAGGTGCTCGATACTATAAAAGATATTATACAGAGAAGTGGAGATATGACTAATGCTCCTTATCAGATGGGTGTCAAAGAGGCCCGAAAACAGTTGCAGGACTCCGAAAAGCGCTTTGATGAAGGGGAATACGTGAGTGAAGAGGAAATGGAAGAGTTTTATAATGCACTGCAATAATGAAAATACAATACGACATTGAAGCACGACGACAAATCGGTGAGATTTTCAAATATGGAAAAGTGAAATTTGGTACTCAGACTGCTCTGAAATATAAAGAGAAGCTCAGAGAAAAAATAAATACTTTAAAACAGAATCCCTTAATTGGCAATATTGAGTGGATGCTGACTGATGAAGAGCATGAATACAGATTTCTTTTAGTGAAACCTTACAAGATAATATACTCCGTAAAGGGAGATATTATAAGAATTCATCTTTTCTGGCATATTCACCGTAATCCTGATATTTTAAAAGATTATCCGATAGGAGTCTGTGAAGAAGCACCTCCTTATGGAAATATATAATTATTTACGGTTTTTCTTCAGATCAGGCAAAAACCAGGTAACCAATCCGAGCAACGGCATATAAGCGCAGACGTTATAAACAGCTTCGATGCCGAACTTATCCGCCATATTTCCCAATACAGCCGAGGCAATACCTGCCACTCCGAAAGCAAATCCGAAGAATAATCCGGAGATCAGTCCCAGTTTACTGGGTAATAACTCCTGCGCATATAACAGGATGGCGGGGAAAGCAGATGAAAGAATCAGGCCGACACAGAAACTCATAATAATTGTGGCAAGCAAGCCTACATGAGGCATCAGCATGCTGAAAGGTGCGGCACCGAGGATGGAACCCCAGATGACATACTTTCTTCCGATGCGGTCTCCGATAGGACCGCCCATCAGTGTACCGATGGCTGTAGCCACAAGAAATACAAAAAGGTAAAGCTGGGAGTCCTGCACACTTACTCCGAATTTATCAATCAGATAGAAAGTATAATAGCTGCTTAAGCTTGCCATATAAATATATTTGGAGAAGATAAGTATCAGCAGGATAGAAATGGAAAGAACCGTTTTCCCCATAGGCAAAGGCATTTGCATATGAGGTTGCAGGGCAATATGATCACGTTTCATCCGGGTAATGTATCCTTTGTACCATTTGCCGACAGGTATCATTACCATGATTGCTATCACTGATAAAATTGCGAATAATGCGATGTTGTGCCTGCCATAAGGTGCCACAATTAAAGCTACCAGTAACGGACCCAATGATCCTCCCAGGTTTCCACCCACCTGAAACAGGGATTGTGCCAATCCTCTTCTGCCTCCGGAGGCGACGAAGTGATGCGGGATGCTTCCGGGTGAAGTACGGAAGAACCTATACCTATGATGAACACTGAGAACAATACCCAATAAAGATTCGTGGAAAAGGCCAGATTCAACATCCCCGTCATAGTGAACAACATACCCATCGGTAGTGTCCAGGCAAACGGGCGCTTATCAAAAAATAATCCGAATACGGGTTGGAATACCGATGCGGACATCTGATAAACCAGCGTAATCAATCCGATTTGTGCAAAACTTAATGTCAAGTCCTCTTTGAAAAGCGGATATGTGGCGGTTATGACGGATTGCAATAAGTCGTTCAGACAATGGGAAATACTTAATGCGATCAATATCGGATAAGCTATCGAGCTTACCGGGCGTTGTGTATTCTGTTGCATGATGGTTGCGTCTCTAATGTAAATCGGGCGCAAAGGTACAAAATAAAATGATTAATACGGATGAGTAAACCAAAAGCATGAACCTTCTCCTTCGGTTGATTCCACTCCGATTTTTCCTCTCATCTGAGATACTAAACTTTTGCAGATGGAAAGTCCGAGACCGGTACCCTGTACAAAGGTATTGAGTTTCACAAACCGTTCGAATATGCTATCAATTTTCTCTTTGGGAATCCCGAAACCTGTATCACGTACATAGAATTTTATTTCGTGAGGTGCCGTCTGTTCATATCCTAAAGCGATAGTGCCTTGTTTCGTAAACTTCAATGCATTGTTTATGAAATTGGTTATGACCTGCATGAATCGGTTCTTGTCTGTATAAATATGGCAATCGGGCATATACTTCTCAAAGACCAGATCCACAGTTTCCGGCACTTTCATCTCCATCGATTTGATGATTTTCATGCAGCTTTCGTTTACATCCAGGTCGGAACGTACGAAGTCGAATGTTCCGGACTCTATCTTCGAAAGATCGAGAATATCAGAAACCAGTTGCAGAAGCAATTCATTATTTGTTTCTACTATTTTGATATATTCCTGGCGTTCTTCCCTGTCGTCTGTTTCTGCCAGCAGACTGGAAAAACCAACGATAGAATTGAGCGGAGTACGTATTTCATGACTCATATTGGCAAGGAAAGCAGATTTCAAGCGGTCCAGTTCTTCGGCTTTGTCACGGGCAATGATCAGCTTCTGTTCTGTCTCTTTCAAGGGAGTGATATCATAGTTGATACACAGCATTTCAATAACTCCATCCTGAGGACGATAATCCCTGACCATTACGTTTATACTGGTCCACGAATATTTTCCGTTACCTCTGTTGATGCGTACTTCTTTACTTAAACTAGTGGCTTTCCCTTCTTTAACCTGACCTACAAACTGTTTCAGAACAGCGCAATCTTCCGGGTGAACATGAGAATACACTCCGATAACCTGAGGCATGGGAGTGTTTTCTTTTTCACCCAAATTCCTGTACCATGTATTCTGGGCATACCCGTCTCTTGTCATTATATTAAAATGAGCAAACCCTACTTTGGCATAGTTACCTATTAAGAGGAACAGATGTTCAAACTCTTGTATTTTGGTGTATGCACTGGTGGTTTCTGTTGTATCTATATTGATAAACAGGTAATTGCTGAATTGATTCTGCGAATCGTAAAGCAGAGCCACTTTGGTCTGAAGATTGATAACATCTTTTCTTCGACTTGTGACGTATCGGTCGATTTTAGAGAAGTCATAATTAATCGAGAAGTCCACATTTTCTCTGGCACGCAATTTTTCTTTTACGTTTTCGGGGATATTGGGATTTTCAAACAGTGATACTCCCAATGCTTCCTTCATATCCGCCAAGCCGAATATTTCAAGTTCTTTATCATTCATATCTACCAGATATCCGTCTTTATCGTAAAGCTCGATACCTACCGGCAGATTCTTATAAATATTGCGAAGAATTTTTTCACTGTGATCCAATGCACGGCGATCCTCTTTAGCTTGAAGTTCCGCTTTACGTAATTGGAGGCAAATGCTGATGATGTTTCCTAAAGAAGAAAACCATTGATGGTCGATGTTACTCCAGCTGCGATGTGTTCTGACCATATCGATGCCCATATATCCCCATACCTTATCTTTCGATAGGAGAGGAACTACCATTACCGATTTAATGTCTTGCACCTCCAAGGTATCACGGTAAACTTTTGCTTCGGGAGGCATATCATCCAATGTATTCAGAATGATTGATCTCTTTTCTGAGATTTGGCGATCCCACCAGAGAGAATCATCCCAAGGTACATCTTGCAGGAAATCCAGTTCCTGGGATATTCCTTCGGCTGTTGCTTCGTAAATGCAACTTTGTACTTTATGTTCCCGGTCTATTTCGAATATATAGGTACGGTCTCCTTTGGTTTGTTTGAGGAGATCTGCCAATATTTTATTGATGATCTGTGTAATATCATCCGATTGCAGAAAAGCGAGTAATGAATAAGAAAGGCTGTTTTGTTGATAAAGCAGGCTGTTTACCTGAAGAGAGTCTGTGCTTTCACTCATTTCTCCGGTCTGCTTGTCTATGCATTGCAGATATCCTATCATATTTTTGTAACCCTCTTCATCCGGTTGTTTGAAGCTGATTTTAGAATACACCCATATATCCCCATCTTTTGCCCGGATGGGGAACATCTGCTCATAGGTTTCTATGTTTGTGAGCGAAAAGTATTCATTCTTGAGTCGCCTCCGATGATCCTCCCGTATTCTTCCGTGAAAATCTTCGAAACTGATCCGGTCGCTTTCAAGTCCGAGTAAGTCAATTATAAAGTCTGAACAAATATATTGGCGATTTTTCAGGTCCGATTCCCACCAACCCATTTTAGCCATTTGTGCAATCTGGCGATATTTCTCACAGTCAATATTTGGCTTCTCTTTCATATATCTTTTTGCTCCTGTTTTCTATCCTTTATTAAAATCTCAGTGGGCAAATATAGAGATAACTTTTATATTTTGAGGAATTTGTTGTCAAAAGAATGTTTTTCACTGTCGGAATCGGTAGGTAATATCATCCATTTTTTCCTGTGTAATCTTGTAAAGTCGCTGGTTGGTATGTTCGGACTTCAGGCCGCCGCGATTTTCCAGATAGGGTCCGAGTTTGATATATTGGAAATTCTGTATGGGGAATTCTGCAGGTAATTCTGGTTTTCCGGAATACCAGCCTACTTTTACCGGAGCGATCTGCTGCCTTTGTAGGAAATCTGCGAAATATGCTACATCATAAGGATCCGCATCTCCGCCCATAAAGCAAACACACGTAACAGCCTTTCCATACTTTTGCAAAAGTATGGAAAGGTTTTCTTCTGTCAATAGCTCTCCGACATTTAGTTGGAGATAAGGACTGTGGCAACCTTTGCATCTGTTCGGGCAATTGGACAGGTTGATTGCCAATGTCACCTCATCCGGTATCTCCTGGAAAACAATGTCGTAATCAGTGTACTTCAGCATAATATCTTCGGGCAGCCTCCTTTTGCCGAGCTTGAGAGAAATTGCTGATTCGCTTCATATAGCCGATGACGCGGGTCAGATAGTCCACGTTTTGGCTATGACATTCCGGACACTCTTTCAAGTATCTTTTGTCAATGTGGTTGCATTCGTTGCAAACCGTGTTAGGTATATTGAAAGTAAAGTAATTGCAGCCCTCAGTGGCGGCTACCCGAAGTAATTGTCTGTATTGCTCTTTGCTTAGATGTTCTTCCAAATTCATATGGAGTGCCGAACCACCCGTCAGATGCTCTATATACCTGTGTCCATGCATACGGAACTTATCAATGACGTTCAGCGACTCATCCTCTACAATGTAGAAATAGCTGTTATAGCACTCGCGGAATGTCTGGAAACCGGCTTCTTTGTCCCATTTGGCATGTTTCACACCTACATTTTCAGCCGGTATCATTTCGCAGTTAAAGAGTATATCTTTCGTGCGGTATTTCTTATTGTATTTTTCAACTATTCCCAGAATTTCCTGTACAAAGGCTTCATATTTAGGATTATCGTTGATTTCAATCCCCATGAATTGAGCGGCTTCCACCAGCCCGTTTACACCGATTGTCAGGTATTGGCGTCCCATATTGATGTATCCGGCATCGAATAAGGGGAGCATGCTTTTGCTTTGCAGGTTCTTTAAATTCTCATTATAGGCCAACTGTACTTTGTGTACCAGGTCTACTACCTCTTCAAGGAAGAAATGATAAAGCAATCCGGATTTTACAGCGTGCTGGATACAACGGTTCAGGTTGATAGTCAACACACTTTTGGAGCCGGTAGATACACCGCCAGCTCCCAAGGTATAGCTGAATCCATTATCCTGTATTTCATTACGCAACCGGCAGCAACTACTCAGTGAGTCGGCATTATCACTCATGTATGTAAAGAAAGAGGTCCTTCCGCATACATTTCAGCAGTGAAGTCACCATATTCTTTATCCAGAACATCTCCGTCTTTGGTCAGCAATGCCATTGTCTCCACGGGAAAGGTAAGAACGGCTTTGGTACGTTCCTTATTGAACCATTTCATAAAACGCTTTTGCAACCAGCTCAATGATTCCCAATGGGGAGCGTTTCCGTCAGGGAAGACGAAATGTTCGAAAAGACTATTGAAATAGTACTGATCATAGTAAGCCACATTCCAGAATACTGCCTGGAAATTCCGGGCACCCGTAGGCTGATTGATGGAGTACACGATTTGCTCGAAACAATCAGTAATTATTTTATCTATGGTCCTTTGTTTGGTGGAAAGGTCAGCAAGCTGTTCCGGATGTTTGTAGTAATCCTCTCCGAATTCTTTTTCTATGAAATAATTCATATACATCAGAAACTCCGGTGTGGCGCAGGCGCCGCTGAGCATGCTCGATACGATGAATACCATATTGATAAATCCTCCGCAGAAAGACTTTAGATTGGTGGGGGCGGTGGAGTTACCTCCTATGGATGCGGTTCCGCTTATCAGCCACGGATACATGGTGATACTTGCACAATAATTGGCAAGATTGGTCTCATCATTTTTGTATATGAAGTGTTGATTCAGCAAGTCAATATAGCGGTCTGAAAGTTCTTTGCCATACATATCTTTTAGGCGGTCGGTCAGCAAACGGCGGTTCAGGCGGATAAAGTTCGATTTGGGGAGTTCACCTATCAGAGTGGCTATGTTTTTATTCTCCACATTGGCATTAGCATCATACTTGCTACCGGTGGCGGGGTTGGATGCATCACAGTAGTCCATCAGGAAACGGAGCTTGTCACGTACCTCCCGGTCTTCCAGATGCTTTTGTCTATATAGCATGAATGCTTTGGCCACACTGTAATAATGTTCGGCCATCAAGGCTACCTCTACCTGATTCTGAATATCTTCCACGCTGGTTCCATCACTGATACTCACGCGGCTGAGTATATTCGTGATGACGTCTTGCGTGGCAAAACTACCTACCGATAAAAAGGCTTTACTAATTGCATTCTTGATCTTATCAAGTGAAAATGCTTCTTTCTTCCCATCTCTTTTGACGATGAATGTCTCCGAATTGATCATACCTGTAATTTAAGATTTAACAAACTATTCTTTATTGTTTAGCTGTGTAAACATACGGGCATACGAGAAGATAGAGTAATAAAATGAATCTTGAAGGATACGTTCTATTGCTTTTTCACCCGAAAGCCTGAATCTTTGTGGATTCGGCAGGTCTTCTGACTTGTTTCTGTTGTGGCGCCTTCCCGGTCTTTGCAGGACCAGTGGCTAAAGAATGCCACAATCTTTTCTCCGATATTAATGGGGAGATGAAACTTACAGCTACGGGGATAGTCCCTGATTTTCACAGGATTCCCTTTTAATTCCGTTTCACGTTTGCAGTGATTCGGAAACCGTTATCGCTGACAAAGTTAGAAATAAAATCTATAATCCAACAGATGATAGGAAAAAATATTCCCGGCTTACATTTTTTGTTTTAAAAGATATGTTCAATGATAATTTCCACTATCTTTGCCCCGAATTGGTTTCGGATGAACTATTCCATCATTCGGATTAAAAGGGAATCGGGTGTAAATCCCGGACAGTCCCGCTGCTGTAG
>ERZ791618.381-NODE-381-length-23197-cov-2.132357_pt1 | contig 23197 bp, 19 predicted proteins | sample MGYA00510059_ERZ791618 | MGnify/ENA primary metagenome ERZ791618 (study PRJEB30046, sample SAMN00715159) | human gut metagenome | study: EMG produced TPA metagenomics assembly of the A metagenome-wide association study of gut microbiota in type 2...
ATGGTGCTTATCACTTATCACTAAACCCTAATCACTTTGTTCATAACCCTACAGGAACGAACTAATTTTATATCATTGTCTTAACCTTATACAGCCCATGCCCCTCTTTTTCCAGCCGCCCCTGATTGCACAACTCAATTAGGTAACGGTCGGCCGTACGAGTGGGAATGCCTGCTTCATGCGCCTTATCCTGATAGAGTGTGCGGTCGAACTCAGGGGGCAACATTTGCAACAAGGCCTGCCGACGCTTCTCACTTGCACTTCCCTGAGATACGGAGGCCGGATGCGACGTATGCGACGCCTCGGCCTGTAAACTTTCATAAGCCGCCTCTGTATGACGCAGTAACACCTTATCATCAGAAGGGTGGTATGGAAATCATCATCACGACAACAAAGAGTAGCCGGCAGTGGGGCATCTCCTTCATAATCCATCAGGCGCAAGGCGGAGAACACCATGCAGATACGGTAAGCCGTCAGCCCCAGACGACGCACGGAAGCGAGCATATCCGGACCTTTGCACTGCAAGCCCTGCTCCTGCAGATTGCCGAAAAAACGGTTAAACTCCACCTGCTGCTCCACCGTGAGCGTGAAGCGCAAAGGCCCGTCCTTCAGCAAACGAGTATAAAACTGAAAAAAACGACCTCCCAAACGCAGGAAACGACTGTCGAGCGTATCATTATCATTCCCGGCAAAAACATCATTCCACACCGGTCGCAAGGGAAGGTTATAGAACAGGAAGCGGGAGAAAAGCCCGTTCTCGGGATCAGGAATCAGTGCTCCTACCTGGCACGGTGTTCCACTAAGTAGCACCGAGAGGCGGGGCATCGTTATTTCCACATACTCACGGTCCTTACGACGATTATAAGTGATAGGCTCGTGATGGAAAGCCTTGCGCAGCCCATCGCTGTAATTGCCATGTTCGCTGCGGAACGTGGTAGTCAGCGTGTCGCCTTCCGTCTCGAACATCAGGGCTTGACCTTCATTGTCATTCAGCGTCTGGAAAAGAGCCGTGGCACTGCTGTTTGCCGGAATGAAAAGCATCCTGACAGGCGGCTGTTGCGGTTCGTCGCCTCCCCCTTGTCTTTTATTTTTTTCATAGAGCGACTTCTCGCGCCGATACTCCTCCCACTCCTGCCGGTTACGACGACGCAGATCGGCATGCACCACATCTACCAGATGACGGCACAACGTCAACCGCCCGCCGAGGCTTGTGCGCTGACAAAGAGAAACAGGTTGGGACAAACCTGTCGCTGTCCATAGATGCCGGATACTTGCGTCAGGCAAGAGGAAAGAGCGGTAAGAGCCCCCAGCAAGAGCATGTCACTGTCTTCGGGCGAGATGCCGTAAGAGCAGACATCATCCAGCAGGCGGGGCAGCGAAGCGTATACCTCATCGGGAAAGACCGGGAGTTCAGCATCAGCAGACGTAGCGGTGGCGGTAGCAGTATGTGCAGTAAGCCTCTCTGTTTGCGGGTTTACATGAGGGGCATCGGACGGAGGCAGTTCCCCGCTACCCGGTGCCACCGGAGAAGCTTTCGGCAACTTGGCATTTTGGCAATTTGGCAACTGCTGGGTATTGATGTCCACTCCTGCTTGCCGTGCCAGGTGGAAAAAGGTATTCACCGTGATGCCCCGCCCGCGGGAATGCAGGCAGGCGGTGTACTGTTTCTCGGTTTCGGCAGGTTGATAGCTCTGTAGAAACGGCTCAGGCGATGGTAGAAGGTACGTCCGCCCTCACCCAGACCTTGGGCAAGCGCGAAGCCGAGATCACGCCAGTCGTTATAGTAGGAGCTATATCCGTGCCCGCCAGTTCAATACGTGATGTGACGATTTCTATTTCATCACAAAGAGTGAGGGCAGCGTTGGGCTGCCACTCGTTTAAGTGGAATTTTTGTTTTGACATTTTAAGATTTATGATTTCTGATTTATGTAGCTCGTAACTATTTTATCATCACCACGTCCGGGTCCCAAGGCAGATAGCAGGCACGCGAGAGGTCACGTCCCGAAGGATCGGGTTCCACACCATAGTTTCGGGATATGTAGAAAGACAGGATTTCAAACCAGTCGGTATGTGTGCCTTGTGCCAGGTCGATGGACACCACCCACTTCAGACCGTCGCCACCGGGACTGCGGAAAAGCAGGGCGGTATCTACCGAAGCATCGTGCATCAGGGCATAGCGCAAGCCATAGACACCGCTCAGGCGTCCGCCATCGTGCCACTGGTTTATGTGGTCAAAGTCAAGGCAAATCAGTCCGCTATGGGCCAGCAGGGCATCATCGCGCCTGCGGGTGAACTCTCCACTGAAAGTGGCATAGTCGAAATGGCGGGCTTTGAAGCGTTGCACATCCCTCTGAGTGATTTTTTCTTCCTGCAACAGACAGCGGAGGCGCTGCAATTCCTCGGTAGGCTGACGATAATAATCGCCGCGGATGACGTTGTAGATCTGATGCAGCTCCACCGTCTTGTGGGGCACCACGTTGCTGACGGGAGCCAGGAAAAAACTGAAGCGATTCATCTGCTGCCTCCTTTCCCATTATCAGTAGCCGGGCTCTTCTCCTGCTTGCCCAGTGCACTGAGTTTATACATTACATAATTGTTTTGCAGCAGGTCGTCAATTTCACGGATGCGATAGAAATACTTCTTTCCCAGGGTGGTGTATCCCAGTGTACCGTTATCGCGTAAGTTCTGCAAGGTGCGTTGGCTGATGTGCAGCGCAGCCATCACCTCTTGCCCGTCTACCCAGTCTTTGGCAATCTGGGGACGGGGAGTCACGTTGGCACGTTCCAACAAGCGTGCCAGGCCGAGCAGGTTATCATGTACCTGCTCCAGTTTTTCTGTAAATAATGGATTCTGTTTCATATTCTTTTTCCGTTTGTCTGGTGGCAAAGGAAAAAGAGTTTGAATTGACGTGAGCTTGACGAGAATGCTCGTCAAAGGTTTATATGATGTAGAAAGGAATGAAAGTGATTAGGGTTTAGTGATAAGTGATAAGTGCCATTCGGTATATGATTTCAGTGAATTCTTTATACCTGAGACACAACAAATGATGTGGGAACTGTATGCCGAATGGTGCTTATCACTTATCACTAAACCCTAATCACTTTGTTCATAACCCATCAGGAAAAGAATTAATTCCGAGTTCTGCATAAATGGACATCTCTTTCATACAAATTCTTAGAAAAAAAAATTCGTTGACGAGACAGTTTCGTCAACGAATCATCAAGAGGTGAGGCGAAGTTTCTCTTTTTCGGCAAACTTCTCGTAGGTTTCTATATACCTTTTACTGTTACTTATCAGATTCTCGGGCTGCACATCCACATCGAAAATAGATGCAAGGAAAGCAGCATACGCCTGTTTATCCCATCCTCCTCTACGCTGCTGATAATGAAAGAAAAGACCGTAAAGCACCCCGATATAGTTCCGCAGGACTTTCACCTTGTTCCGGTGAATCATTGCAATCTGTCCGCTCTGCAAAAACAAGAGAAAAGCATCTTCCAACCACTGTACATGTTCAGGAGTCACCAGATAAGCACCATTGCCATCCGTCACACGATAAAGGAAGGCCAGGAAAGCATGTATCTCGCCCTCATCCGGAAGCTTCGCCCCAAGCGGACGTGAAGGAATGAAAGAAAGTCTTTCACTGGGTTGTATGGAGATGAAGGCCCGTGAATAGTTCTCCTCATAGAGTTCCTGCTGGCGAAGCAGATAGCTGCGCAACTGACGCGGAAGACTCATATCGTGCGTTATCAGCAGGTTGAGGAAGGTGAGGCACCGCTCCTTCTGTTTGCGGATAATCCAATGGGAAGCACCACGCCCTTCATTGTAGTGCAAGTGTCCGGCATATTGCTGGAAACAAAGATCGTTCAGGCACTCGCTCATCCACGCCTGATCAATCAGCACCCCATAAAGATTCTTCTCATGGAGTGGAAGACCGCTGAGCAGAAAGAAAAGAAAGTTCTCGAGTGCTGCCCGCCTTGCCACAAACGAGCATCGCTATGCGGAGGTTGTTCCAGACCGGCAAGCAAGCCCACCAGTTTATTGTAAAGTTGCATGGCAGTACATTCATGTTCTGCTGTGATTCCTGCGCTGAGAAGGCATTTTACCTGATTTCCCGCTTGCAGAATGTCATACTTCTGCACTCCAACTCCCGAATGGGGTGAAAGTAGCGAGCATCGTTGAGCAAGTATCGGTAATCCATAAAATCAGTCGGCTGTAATAAGTAACCGAAGTCGATAGTCAGCGTCAGGTAGAGCGAAGCCAATGCCCCTTTCAGTTGCCCGCACAATTCGGAGGAGACTCCCCGCCGACAGGCATCATCCATTGCAACTCCGGTGCAATACACCTCTTCGAGCACTTCACACAGCAGCAGACGTGCAGCATGATCACTGTTCATCCGACTGATTCGATCTTTCAGCAACAGATTCAGCCACCTGGCTTCGGCCTGAAGAAGAGTTTTATAAAAATAATAACGGGGAGTGGATTGTTGCTCACCATAAGACACCGTGGCTACATACTCCATCTCTTCTACCCGCAAGCGGCAGAGAACAGCTGTGGCATCAAAGTCGGAAAAAGGGGACGTAGAGGAAAGAAAAAGAAAAGAGGGAACCGGTAAGTCAACCTGCCAGTCGGACAATATCTCCTTCAACTGATCCGTCAGCCCGTCCAGCGAGCCGGGCAGGTTCATCAGCTTTCGAGTGGACTGCTGAAGCCGCTCGGAAACGTAGCGCTGCCCCTCTAAACAGGAAGGGGACAATGCACCACTGAAGATGGTGATGGTCAAAGGGATAAACATAGTAAACAATTTTAGTTTCCAGCATTTTAGTTTAACAAGTTAATAATCAGTAGTCCTGTCTTTCTCAAAATGCTCATCGGCATAGCGATAACCGAAATCGTTCTTTGGGGTGGGCTGAGAAGAAGTTGCACAAATGTAGCAAACTGTAAACAATAAAGCAAAGTTTCACCGTTAATCATCTTTAATTCCGAGCATTTTGTAAGGAGAATGGATTATATTATCTTTACTAAGAAAATGAAGGAAAATCTACAGTCCTCCAAGATTAACGGCACTTCAACATAAAAAATAAATAAATTCATTTTATTCTGCTCTTAGTTTGCTTATCTTTGCACCGAAATGAAACGAACGATCCTTCTACTGATTTTAGGAGTTTTTTGTGCTTTCAACATGAAAGCACAACGTGCCGACTCGATCCGCATCAGCCTGCTGACCTGCGCCTCGGGTGGAGAAATATATTCTCTTTTCGGGCATACTGCCATCCGCTATGAAAACTTTACCCGGAATATTGACGCTGTTTTCAACTATGGCATGTTCAATTTCAATGCTCCCAACTTCATTCTCCGCTTCGCTTTAGGAGAGACGGACTACCAGTTAGGAGCTACCAATTACGAGCACTTTGTAGCCGAATACAACTACCTGGGGCGGGACGTATGGCAACAAACACTGAACCTTACTCCGGACGAAAAGGAACATTTGTTTAATCTGCTTCAGGAAAACTATCGCCCGGAAAACCGTGAGTATCGTTACAACTTCTTCTACGACAACTGCGCCACCCGACCGCGCGACCAAATAGAGAAAGCCATCGACGGCTCTCTGCGATATGCTGACAATATGACCGACAATGACACGGGAGTTTCTTTCCGTGATTTACTGCATAAATACAGCGAGGGGCATCCTTGGTCACGTTTTGGCATGGATATGTGTATGGGTAGCGAAGCTGACAAGCCTATCAACCGGAGACTGATGATGTTCGTCCCCTTCTATGTACAGGAGTACTTCAATACAGCCCAAATCATAGACAAAGAAGGAAAAGCACGCCCGCTGGTATCCTCTGAAGAGAAAATAGTGGAAACCGGACTGACAGCTGCCGACCACCGCTCTGGTGGTATTACCCCGATGCAATCGGCCTTGCTGCTGTTCATCTTGGTAACTGCCGCCACCATCTACGGTATCCGACACCGGAAAACCCTCTGGGGACTGGATTTAATCTTGTTCTTCTGTGCCGGAATAGCCGGATGTATCCTTGCTTTCCTGGCCTTGTTCTCCCAGCATCCGGCAGTAAGCCCCAATTATTTACTGTTTGTATTCCACCCGTTGCACCTATTTTGCCTCCCGTGGATGATAAACAAGGTGAGAAAACGACAGAAAAGTCGGTACATGGTACTTAATTCTATCATTTTAACACTTTTTATACTGCTTTGGGCGATAATACCGCAAAGATTTGACTTAGCTGTATTACCTTTGGCACTTTGTTTGCTGGTACGTTCAGCAAGCAATCTTATTTTGACATCGAAAAAGAGATAAATGAAAAAGGGACTGATAACTTCCATACTCGCATTAACTTTCACCGGTCTGCAAGCCCAACCGCTGCCTGCCACTCCTAAATTAGTGGTAACGCTGACGATTGACCAGCTGCGCACCGACTACATGGAAGCATTCTCTTCCCTATACGGAGAAAAAGGGTTCAAAAGACTGATGCGCGAAGGCAAGGTTTTCTATCAAACCGAGTTTCCCTTCAGCGGAACAGACCGCGCCTCTGCCATTGCCGCCATTTACAGCGGTACGACACCCTCAATGAACGGCATCATCTCCCAGCAATGGATGAATGCCAATACATTGCGCCCGATGAACTGTGTGGACGACCCCGCTTTATGGGAAACTTCACCGACGAGAGCTCCTCTCCTTCCCAATTACTGACTTCCACCATTGCCGATGAACTGAAAGTAGCTACCCGCAACAAAGGTATGGTATATGCCATTGCCCCCTCGCGCGATGCAGCTATCCTTGCTGCCGGACACTCCGGAAACGGTGCGTTCTGGTTGAATGAAAACACTGGTAAGTGGTGCAGTACTACATATTACAGCGAATTCCCATGGTGGGTGAGCCAATATAATGAACGGCAATCACCCGATTTTCGCATCCGCGATATGGTGTGGGAACCGATACATCCTATAAATAGATATACGTTCCTGCCCGAATGGCGGGATCAACCCTTTAAATATAAGTTCGACAGCGAACGGATCAATAAATTCCGCCGGCTGATTACCAGTCCCTTCATCAATGATGAGGTAAACTTACTCACAGAGGAACTCCTGGAAAAGAGTACGATTGCCAAAGATGAGATACCAGACTTGCTGGCACTGACTTATTACGCAGGAAACTACAACCATAAGAGTACACAGGAGTGTGCCATGGAAATGCAGGATACTTATGTACGCCTGGACCGCAGTATCGGCTCCCTACTCGACCTCATTGACCGCAAAGTAGGTTTGCACATGTCATTTTCTGCATTGCATCTACGGGATATGCCGACCCGGAAGCACCGGACCTGGGCCTGTACCGCATCCCGGGCGGGGAATTCTACCTGAACCGCTGCGCTACCTTGCTGAATATGTATCTCATGGCTACGTATGGCGAAGGACAATACGTAGAAACCTACTATAACCAGCAGATTTATCTTAACCATAAGTTAATAGAGAATAAGCAACTGAATTTAGCGGAGATACAAAATAAATCCGCCGACTTCCTGATACAGTTCAGCGGAGTGAATGAGGCTTATTCCGCCCATCGCTTATTATTAGGTCCTTGGTCACCCCAGATTGAACTGGCACGCAACGGTTTCCATCGTAAACGTTCAGGTGACCTGCTGATAGACGTATTGCCCGGCTGGACTATCGTGGAAGAAAATGTCACAGATAGCCGAGTAGTGCGTCATGCAGATGTGCCTGCTCCACTCATCTTTCTGGGTGGTGGTATAAAACCCGAAACCATACGGGTTCCTGTCAATATTACCCGCATAGCCCCTACCCTGTCAAGTGCGATGCGCATCCGCGCCCCGAACGCTTGTACAGCTACTCCACTGAACTTTTAAGCTGAAAACACATCTTACTTGGTAAATCAAGTGACATGTTAACGAAGTGAATCGAAAGTTGAGTGTTTTACTCAAAAAACAATTCGTAAACTTCTCGTAAATCAGCATTTTAATGTAACTTTGTACCCGCATTTAAGGCAAAGTTACACCCGAACTAATTAAGCAAATAATAATAAAAACAGATATATAATGGGATTTAATGAATTTTTAAGCTCGATTTTCGGCAATAAATCCGCACGCGACATGAAAGAAATTCAGCCGTGGGTGGAAAAAATCAAAGCCGCTTACCCGGAAGTTGCCAAACTCGATAACGACGCCCTACGCGCCAAGACGGAAGAACTGAAAACCTACATCCACAATTCGGCTACAGAGCAACGCGCTAAGGTAGAAGAACTAAAGGCAGGCATCGAAGCTATTGAACTGGAAAACCGTGAAGAGGTTTTCGCACAGATAGACAAACTGGAGAAAGAAATACTGGAATGCTACGAAAAAGCACTCGATGAAGTACTGCCTGTAGCTTTCTCCATCGTAAAAGAAACAGCAAAGCGCTTCTCTGAAAACGAAGAAATTGTAGTGACAGCTACTGAATTCGACCGTCATCTGGCTGCTACGAAGGACTTCGTACGTATTGAGGATGATAAGGCTATCTATCAGAATCACTGGTTGGCCGGTGGTGCGGAAGTTACCTGGAACATGGTACACTACGATGTACAGTTATTCGGTGGTGTGGTATTGCACAAAGGTAAGATCGCCGAAATGGCAACGGGTGAAGGTAAGACATTGGTGGCTACCCTCCCGGTATTCCTGAATGCATTGACCGGAAACGGTGTGCATGTGGTAACTGTGAATGACTACCTGTCTAAACGTGACTCCGAGTGGATGGGCCCTCTTTACATGTTCCACGGTTTAAGTGTGGATTGTATCGACAAGCACCAACCGAACTCAGACGCACGTCGCAAGGCATATCTGGCAGATATCACATTCGGTACGAACAATGAATTCGGTTTCGACTACCTGCGTGATAACATGGCTATCAGCCCGAAAGACCTTGTACAACGTCAGCACAATTATGCAATCGTCGATGAGGTGGACTCCGTATTGATTGACGATGCCCGTACACCGTTGATTATTTCCGGCCCTATCCCCAAAGGTGAAGAACAGTTGTTTGAACAGCTTCGTCCACTGGTAGAACGCCTGGTAGAAGCACAGAAGAAACTGGCTACCCAATATCTGGCTGACGCCAAACGCCTCATTGCTTCCAGCGATAAGAAAGAACAGGAAGAAGGTTTCCTTGCCTTGTTCCGTAGCCATAAAGCTTTGCCGAAAAATAAGGCATTGATCAAGTTCCTGAGTGAACAGGGCATCAAGGCTGGTATGCTGAAGACCGAGGAAATCTACATGGAGCAGAACAATAAACGCATGCACGAAGCAACTGACCCTTTGTATTTCGTCATCGAAGAAAAACTGAACAGTGTAGACCTTACAGATAAGGGTGTGGATTTGATTACCGGTAACTCGGAAGATCCTACCCTCTTTGTATTGCCCGACATCGCCGCACAGCTTTCCGAACTGGAAAACGAAACACAACTGACAGATGAAGAGCGTCTGGCTAAGAAAGATGAACTGCTGACAAACTATGCCATCAAATCTGAACGAGTACATACCATCAACCAATTGTTGAAGGCATACACCATGTTCGAGATCAATGATGAATACGTTGTACTGGACGGACAGGTGAAGATCGTAGACGAGCAGACCGGACGTATCATGGAAGGCCGCCGCTACTCCGACGGTTTGCACCAAGCTATCGAAGCTAAGGAAAACGTGAAAGTGGAAGCTGCTACGCAGACATTCGCTACCATTACGTTGCAGAATTACTTCCGTATGTACCACAAGCTCTCGGGTATGACCGGTACTGCGGAAACGGAAGCAGGTGAGTTCTGGGATATCTACAAGCTGGATGTAGTGGTAATCCCGACCAACCGCCCCATTTCCCGTAAAGATATGAACGACCGCGTTTATAAGACGAAACGCGAGAAATATAAAGCTGTTATCGAAGAGATTGAGCAGTTGGTACAAGCCGGACGCCCTGTGCTGGTGGGTACTACTTCTGTAGAAATCTCCGAAATGCTGAGCAAAATGTTGTCTATGCGCAAGATTGAGCATAGCGTACTGAATGCCAAGCTGCACCAGAAGGAAGCAGACATCGTAGCTAAAGCCGGTTTAAGCGGTACAGTAACCATTGCTACCAATATGGCCGGTCGTGGTACGGATATCAAGCTGAGCCCGGAAGTGAAAGCTGCAGGTGGTTTAGCAATTATCGGTACGGAGCGTCATGAGTCCCTCGTGTAGACCGCCAGTTGCGCGGACGTGCCGGACGTCAGGGTGACCCGGGTTCTTCTGTATTCTTCGTGTCACTGGAAGACGACTTGATGCGTCTGTTCTCCTCCGACCGTATCGCCAGCGTAATGGACAGGCTCGGTTTCCAGGAAGGTGAAATGATTGAGCACAAGATGATTTCCAACTCTATCGAACGTGCACAGAAGAAAGTGGAAGAAAACAACTTCGGTATCCGTAAACGCTTGCTGGAATATGATGACGTAATGAACAAACAACGTACTGTTGTGTATACCAAGCGTCGTCATGCCTTGATGGGTGAACGTATCGGCATGGACATCGTAAACATGATCTGGGATCGTGTTGCCGCTGCTGTTGAAGCTCCCGACTACGAAAACTGCAAAATGGACTTCCTACAAACACTTGCTATGGAAACTCCGTTCAGCGAAGAGCAGTTCCGCAACGAAAAGAAAGAGAAACTTACAGAAGAAGCTTTCAATGTAGCCATGGATCTGTTCAAGCGTAAGACTGACCGCATGGCACAGGTGGCTTATCCGGTTATCAAGCAGGTGTATGAGACTCAAGGACATATGTATGAAAATATTCTTATCCCCATTACGGATGGTAAGCGTATGTACAACATCTCCTGTAGCCTGAAAGCCGCTTACGAAAGCGAATGTAAGGAGGTAGTGAAAGCTTTTGAAAAGTCTATCCTGCTGCACGTCATCGACGAATCATGGAAAGAAAACTTGCGTGAGCTGGATGAATTGAAACACTCTGTGCAGAATGCAAGCTACGAACAGAAAGACCCGTTATTGATTTACAAGCTGGAGTCTGTCAATCTGTTTGATACAATGGTGAATAAGATCAATAACCAGACTGTTTCTATCCTGATGCGTGGACAAATCCCGGTACAGGAGCCACAGGAAATTCAGCAGGCTGCTCCCGAACAGAAGCAGGACATGAGCAAATACCGCGAACAAAAGCAGGATCTGAGTGATCCGAATCAACAGGCTGCCGCCCAACAGGATACACGTGAGCAAGTGAAACGTGAACCGATTCGTGCGGAAAGAACTGTAGGACGTAATGATCCTTGCCCTTGTGGAAGTGGTAAGAAGTATAAGAACTGTCACGGAAGGAATATGTAATGAGTGGTTAGTGATGAGTGACTAGTGATAAGTATACTAACCACTAATCTCTTATCGCTAATCACTAAAAAAGCCTCAAACGGTTAAAATCTGTTTGAGGCTTTTATATATCCATACAAAAGTGTATTTTTGTTATTCTTAGATAAAGAACAAGCCTATGACTAAGTATTCGTATCTCTTAGGGATCTGTTGTGCTCTGCTACTTGGCGGTTGTCAGACCGTAGAGCAATTATCCATCGACTATATGCTGCCGGCAGAAGTTAGCTTCCCGCCCAGCCTTAAACGTGTAGCCGTGGTAAATAATATGCCATCCATCCCGGACAACAAGCTGATCGTAGAAGAAACGGATGAAAAGAAAAAAGATGAGACGGAAATAGCCCGCAAAACAAAATACTTCAACGGAAATGCTAAAATAACCACTGAGGCACTGGCTGAAGCACTTGCCAACGAAAACTATTTTGACGAAGTCGTTATTTGCGATTCTATGTTACGGGCCAATGATATGATTCCCCGCGAAAGCACCCTCAGCAAGAGTGAAGTGGAAAGTCTTACCGAAAGCCTGGATGTGGATTTCCTGATAGCTTTGGAAAATATACAACTACGCTCTCTCCGCAAAATTGAATACCTGCGCGAATGGGGTGTTTATGCCGGAACCATAGACGTAAAGGTATACCCTACCGTAAAAGTATACCTGCCTAACCGAAATGGCCCGATGGTAACAATCAATACCAACGATAGTATTTTCTGGGATTATGCTGCCCCCAGCATAGCTCAGGCCGGTGCAGGACTCATCAGTGAAACAGAAATGCTGAAAGAAGCTTCTGAATTTGCCGGCACTGTGCCTGTAAAGTATATGCTGCCACACTGGAAGACGGCTTCTCGCTATCTATTTACGAGCGGTTCGGTGAATATGCGTGATGCAGCCGTTTATGTTCGTGAAAACGACTGGGAACGAGCCATTGCGCTTTGGAAACAGACTTACGAGAAGAAGAAAAAAGGAAAACAGAAAATGTATGCAGCCTATAACGTTGCTCTAGGATATGAGATGCAAGATAGCATACAGGCAGCAGAAGAATGGGCACTGAAGGCGCAAAAAGAAGCATACGACATAGACAAGATTGAAGAGAAAAAAAAGCAGGGAGGAATAGATGTCAGCGACGTTCCCAACTACTTTGCAGTAACCCGCTATTTAGGTGAATTGCAAGAACGAAAAGAGGGAATGACACGATTGAATGTCCAAATGGAACGATTTAAGAATGATTTTTAATCAAATGATGCAAGGGTAATTATTTTTTTTATACCTTTGAACATCCATTAAGAAAGAATATCTATTATGAAACTGAGCCAAGCATCTTTATCACTCTTAGAAAAGACCATAAGACAAGCAGTCAGCAAATATATTTGTGGCTGCGAGCAAACCATTGTGACCGACATCCATCTGCAAGCTAACCAGAATTCCGGCGAACTGTCTATATTTGACGATGATGACGAGGACTTGGCATGTATCACAGTAGAAGAATGGATGACGTATGATGGAGATGACTTCTACGAGAGCGCAGAACGTATTCTTTCTACATTACTTAATAACATGAAGAATGGTGGTGACTTTGATCGGCTTACCATCTTGAAGCCCTATTCATTCGTACTGGTGGATGAAGAAAAAGAAACAGTTGCTGAGTTATTATTAATGGATGATGATACATTGCTTGTAAATGAGGAACTACTGAAAGGTCTGGATGAAGAGTTGGATTCTTTTCTGAAAGAACTACTGGAAAAGTAATAGCATTTGATTTATAAAAAATAAATTAGCCCTTGCAGTAATCAAATATTGCAAGGGCTAATTCGTTTATAGTAATCAGAAGTGAAAATGAGAATTCTCCGTACGCTGAGACTCAATCTTTTCCTTCAACTTTTTAGCTATTTCAGGATATTGCCGGATCACATTGGTAGTTTCTGCAGGATCTCTATAGATATTATACAATTCCTCATAAGTCTTTGCAGGAGTACTAACTTCCAATCTTATCAATTTCCAACCATCAAGGTCCATAATAGATTGTTTCCCTCCAGCTTCAAAGAACTCATAATAGATATAATCATGCTTCTTCTGTTTCCCCTTTCCCGTTAAAGTAGGTAAATATGATATACCATTGATGCCCTGAGGTGATTTCGTTTGAAGCAGATCACTAATGGTTGGCAAAAAATCCCAGAAAGCAGAAATATGATCTGTTATTACCCCTGCCGGAATAACACCTGGCCACTGCACTACAAATGGAGTACGAATACCTCCTTCATAAAGATCTCTTTTGTGACCTCTGAAAGGGCCATTACTATCAAAATAATCAGGATCATGCCCTCCTTCGGCATGAACTCCATTATCTGAAGTGAATATTATGATAGTATTCTCATACAATCCTTCCTCTTTCAACTTATCAATGATCAGCCCCACACTATGATCCAAATAAGTAACCATTGCCGCATAAGCCGCACGAGGGTTTCGCTGCTCTTTATAGCCTCTTCCACCAAAAGGAGTTTCACAAAATTCACCTTCATATTTCTTCATCTCTTTATCCATAATATCAAGATCGGCGTGAGGAAGGGTTGGTGAGAAATAAAGAAAAAAAGGAGTAGCCTTGTTTTTATCAATAAAGTTCAGTGCTTTCTCCAACATCAAATCATGCGAATAGAATTTTCCGTTCAACATGATTTTTTCATCGTTTTCATGCAGAAACTCCGGATAATAACTATGAGCAAAACGTTGTCCCAAGTAACCATAAAAATAATCAAAAGCGTGCTTATTGGGCATACCTTCTGTTCCTGGACCTCCCAATCCCCATTTACCAATACACCCTGTTGCATAACCTCTGCTTTTAAATACATCTGCAACCGTCTTTTCTTCCGCAGGAAGTGGGGTTTCATAAAGTAATCCATCTGATCCCTCGACTTTGTCATTTCCCCTGATAGCTGCATACCCCATGTGCTTCCCCGTTAACAAGGCACAGCGTGAGGGAGCACTGACTGTAGCTCCGGAATAATGCTGCATAAACTTCATTCCGTTTTGTGCAATGCCATCAATATTGACAGTCTTAATCTGCCTCTGGCCATAGCATCCTAAATCACCTATGCCTAAATCGTCAGCCATAATGTAAACTACATTAGGGAGATTGGCAGTAGTACTTTGAGCCATGACAGTTCCTGAAAAACCTGCCACAAGGGGAAATAAATATTTCAAATTATTTTTCATCATCTACCAATATAACAAATGTTCATTTTTATCTATAAATGTAATATTATCAATTTTAACGAGCGACATTAAACTAATAGCCAGGATTCTGTTCTGCTTTCTTTTCCTCAGAAGTCAATGCATGCCCATCTTTCTGTATAGCATCTAAATACGTTTGAGGAATGGGACGCAGACAATGATGTTCATCAACATTGGAAGCTGCATCTGGATTAAAAGCTTTGGCACGGGCAACCAGGGTTTTAGTTCTTGCCAGATCTTCCCAACGAAGGAATTCGCCACAAAGCTCACGGGAACGTTCATTCAACAAGAAGCACATCATTCGGTCATAATCATCTGTATAATTCAATTTATCTATTATGGCTTTATCTTCAGCTGGCAATTTCTGAATATCCGTTACTATCAAGTTAGTAGCATCTGTAGTTTCAGATACACCATTTGATTCATAGTAAGAATTCTCTGCCATATATGAATTCACATCTCCCATGCTGGCATAGCCTAAAGAATTGGAATTATAAGCTGCCCCACCATCACAATAAGCAGAACGGTCTTCACCTTTCTTATAAGCTGCCCGCTTCCGGATTTCATTGATATAGTATAAGGCATCATCATATTCATGCTGACGAATCAAAGCTTCTGCTGCTATAAGATAAGTCTCTCCCAACCGTGCAAGTATACCATCGCGAAAACCAGGCATATCATTAACAGCCTCACGTGAACCGTCCAGATACTTGCTACATGAAGCAAAACGTGAGAGTTCATCATATAATGCCGTATCATCTTTGCCATTTCGATCCTTCGGATAAGCAACAAACACAGTTGGTATCAACTTTCCTGTTTTTTCATCAGCAACCTTTTCTTTCATTTCCATATTATCAAAACGTGTATCACCCGGACGATTAATAACATACATTATGCCCAAATCACCTTTCTCATAGGTAGATCCCTTAACCGGATTATTGACTGCATATTTTGTTTTAAAGCTTTTCCAGAAACGTGAATCATTTACCATGTCGTATACATTATACATATAATACGTAGTTCTCAAACGCTGATATTCACGCCCTCCTGCAATATCACGCTTCATTTGCGGGAGATTCTGGTATACAGACAAGAAATACAAATGACAAGGATTACCATAACGCCCTCTTGAAGATTTATCAGAAGAGAACTGAGCTGCCAGAATAATCTCATCTAATTTTTCATTGGCTCCATCCGGTTCTGTATAATTCCAAAGGTCGGAGAAGTTCGATGCCAAAGTCCGGTGAGAGATGACTTCTTTTGCCAAGCGCAGAGCTTCTGCACAATCTGCTGATTTCGTATTACTATTCCAGGAATCATTAATCTCACTGGCACGGAATAAATAGGCTTTAGCCAGAAAATGTGCAGCAGCATCTTTCGTCAGTTTACCGGTCATAGATACTTTATCCGGCAAATAATCATAAGCTTTCTTTAAATCATCAATTACTTGCTCTACCGTGGCTTGAGCGGTTGAACGAGTAAACTCTCGCTCGGGGGTAGTGCTCGGATGTAGCTTCAGAGGTACTCCACCATATTGGGAAACCAACTTCAGATAGTTGAACCCACGCAAGAAATGAGCTTCGCCCATATACACATCTTTATTAGCTCCATTATAAATACCCAAGGATAATTTCTCTAACAGAATATTGGCAGAATTGATCCCTATATACATATTATCCCAAAGTGTCTCCATCAATGCTGTATTGGAATCCATTGCTGTTATTTGCGATTTAAAACTACCATTATAACTATTCCATGCAGCATTAGATGCATTACCTCCTATACGGAATTCATCTGTGCCATAATTAGTTGTAGCATACGCCCACTCTTTAGAAAAATGGAAACGTAAGTTATAATAAATACCGGTAGCCAAATCTGCTATACCTTCTTCCGTATCAAAATAATCAGTATTTCTCTGTGTAGTCAATTCCTCATTCAGAAAATCACTGCACGAAGGTAATGTACCTCCTACAAATATAGTAGCCAGCAAACTATATGCAATATTTCTACAAAGTTTCATAAGTATATCTTTATTAGTTTAAGTTAGAATCCAATATTTAATCCAATTGTATAACCACGATTCCAGGCTGTAGTACCCGCTTGTGAAGCATCCAGTTCCAGGAAATCTATATTCGAAAATATCCTTCCAGGATTTTTGGCTTGTACATATACCTTCATGTTAGATATTCCCCATTTTTTCATTAATGACTTTGGGAAAGAGTATCCTAAAGATATATTCCGTATTTTCAAAAATGAACCGTTCTTATAGCCGAGAATATTGTAGTAAGGATCTCCTGCAGCACCATTCCAAATGGGCTTCTGATATTCTGCATTCTTATTGTTTTCATTATAATAGTCAATCTTACGCTGTGTATAGCGCCCTCCTTGCCATTCGCCACCAGTATCTACCAGATAATCGAAGCGACCATAGAGCATAAAAGAGAAATCAAAATTCTTATAAGAGAAAGCATTGGTCATTCCGAAAGTCCAGCGGGGACGAGTATGACCTATCACAACTCTGTCATCATTAGGGTCTATCAAATGGTCATTATTTTGATCGACAGGACGCACCATGCCAGCTTCAAACTTATGCCCCTTCTCGTTGAATTTGGCCATTTCCGCAGCATCTTCTTCCTTCCACAATCCGGCAGATTGATAGCCATATATAACACCTAATGCCTGTCCTATGAACCAATTATTATTGATATCATCTTCTTTCCCGTTCGACAGGGACTCTATTTTATCTTTTTGCCAGGCAGCATTAAGAGTAGTGCTCCACTCAAAATTACGTGTTTTCACATTAACGGTATTCAATGTGATGTCCACACCCATATTGGATGTTTCGCCCACATTGGCGTATGTATTTGTATAACCTGTTAAGGCAGGGATTGTCATCTCCATCAACAAATCTGTAGTACGTGAAGTATAGAAATCTATCACTCCCGAAATTCGTCCATTCAACACAGCATAATCAACTCCAATATTATATTGCCTGGTTTTCTCCCATGTCAGGTTTTGATTAGCCATGGCTACATTTCCTCCTTCAATCAAAGATTCGGATGCCACATATCCCGGCGTTATACTACTTCCGTAAGGATAATAAAGAGAAACAATAGCACCTTTTGTCTGATAAGGATCAATAGCCGAATTGCCTGTAACTCCAACTCCTAAACGCAGTTTCAATTGACTTATCCACCGGATATCTTTCAGGAAATCTTCCTGATCGAGACGCCACCCCAATGCAACACTGGGAAAGAATGCCCATTTATTGCCCTTAGCAAGCTGTGAGGCACCATCCCAACGCCCGGAGACTGTGACCAGATACTTATTATCATAATCATAATTCAAACGGAACATATACGACATCAGCTGTTTCTCAATCAAACCACTATTCCAACTGTCCAAAGACGAGATATCCTGCTGTGTCAATGCATTCCACTTTGCACTTGATAAAGGTATACCAACAGCTCCCATAGAAGACTCCTCAAAATGATACTTAGTGGCACTTTGTAAGAGAGTTAAACCAAAACCATGCTTCCCTACTTCTTTATTATAATAAATCAAATTATCCAAAGTCCAGGAAAAGTCCTGTTGATTACTCAATGAAGCATAATTAGGAGAGCCATTCCTACTAACAGACTGCTCATCCTGGTAAGTTCCATTGCGCCAATAACGGAAATCGGGTCCAAAATTAAAACGATATCTCAACCCTTTTAATGGAGTATAAATTTCCCCCAGGTCCAACTGTGCATACATACTACCAATAGCACGAAACATCCTCCGTTCATTTTCACTGTACTTCCAATCATCTATTACTGTCTTTACACCGTCATCCCCTCCTGGATAAATGATACGTTCGCCATTATCATCATAAGGAACTGCATAAGGAAATACACTGGTTGAAGCTGCATATAAATTCCTGGGAATATTAGTAGATAACTGTCCTACCGCTTTAGCAGAAGAACCATATTGTTGTTCGCTAAAGGTTGCATTAATATTCATCCCCAGCTTAAGCCACTTCACCGGATCTAAGTCTACACTGGCTTTCGCTGTATACCGGGTATAAGATTCTCCTTTTATGGTACCCTCATTATTCAAATAACCGAAAGATGCATACCCTTTCATCTTTTCCGAACCACCACTAGCACTCAATGTATGTTCATGTGTAATACCTGTTTGGGTAACCATACTTCCCCAATCTGTTGTAGACACCTGAGATGCATCCCAGGTTCCATTAGCCCATCCTTTTTCTATGTTTCTCCAGGCATAAGGGTAGAAGAACCCATAAATATTTTATAATCATTTTCTTTAGTCGGCTGGTCGGCTCTTGGGTATGCTTCCGGGTTAAAGTAATAATAGGCCCATCTGCGCCACTCAATATACTCTGCTGAATTCATCATACTGGAATAGTCTTGCAAAGTTTCGAAGGTAACAGTTCCAGAATAATTCAACGTCAATTTTCCTTCTTTTCCCTGCTTCGTAGTAACTAAAATGACTCCATTAGCACCACGAGAGCCATAAATAGCAGTGGCAGAAGCATCTTTAATACATCAATAGACTCTATATCATTAGGGTTCAATGTCTCAATACCACTATTAGACATTAAGGGAATCCCATCTACCACATACAACGGGGTGTTACTGGCACTCAAAGAACGAACACCACGTACATTGATAGTTCCTATTTCACCAGGACGCTCATTGCTCGTAATATCTACACCAGCCGCTTTACCCTGCATAGCCTCAAAAGCATTGGACACCGGACGAGAGGTTAGATCTTCTGCATCAACCCGTACCATAGCTCCCGTAACATCTGTCTTCTTTTGCACTCCGTAACCTACCACCACCACTTCATCCAAGGTCTTTGTATCTTCTTTTAATACAATATTTATGACTTTCTGAAGCCCTACGGTAATTTCCTGGGGCACATATCCGATATAAGAAACTAGCAGAATCACATTTCCTGATACTTCTAACGAATAATTACCGTCAATATCTGTAATAGTACCTACAGAAGTTCCTTTCACCTGAATAGATGCTCCGATTAAAGGTTCTCCATTAATATCGGTAATCCGACCTGTCACACGATTTTTCTTTTCTTGCTGCAAAGCAGGTATTTCCGTAGATAATATAATTTTCTTATCGAGCACAGAATACTTAACATTAGTACCTTCGAATACCTCATCAAGTATCTTAAATATATTGCTTTTATTAGCAAAACAGATACCCGACGATTTAAATCTACATGTTTATTATTAAAGAAAAAACCAAACTCGGATTGTTCTTCTATTCTCTGCAATACATCTCCTACTGTCTGATTCTGTACTTTTAGACTAATGACAGCATTATTCTGCGCATAGACACCCGATGCACACGCAAAACTAACGGAGCAAATCAAAATTAGAACAAATAGTCTCATAGCAAGCGGAATTTTTTTAAAGGTCAACCAAAGTGACTTTACCACCCACAAAAGTTGGATGCTAAAATAATTTTGCATAAATTTGTAATGATTTAAAGTTAAAAAACTGGTTTATCTACGCTTGTCGCCAAACAAGCTGAGAAAAAGATAGACTGATTTTCATATGGAATGATACGCCAATATCATTCCATATGTTTTGTTTTAGGTAGAGTTGTTTTTCATGTCATTAAAATATTAAGTGGTTAGTATATAACTAATAAATCTCTATTTTAATCTTCCTATCCAATATATTCGCATCTTCAATTTGACGCCAGCGTATCTTAGAAGATATTTTGAAGTGATCTAATATACGCTCCAAGCGTTCATTTGTAAAGGTACCGTTGAATGTATCATCTAACCCTTTCCTGTTGTTTATTACAAATTGAACGTTATAACGTTTCTCCAACATATGAAGAGCCTCCCACAAAGGAGTATTTTTCAAAATAACCTTACCATCCTTCCAGGATGTTTCAGACTCGCAAGAAGTAGCAGAAAGACGTACCCTACCTTCCTTTGAATTATATGTCAGTTTCTCACCGGGTTTAAGTTTTACTGCATGAGCACGCTCATTCTGCTTGAATAAGAAGTTTACTTTTCCTTCGACTAATGTAGTCACAACATTCTCTCCTCCTTCATAAGCCTCAACATTAAAATGTGTCCCCAATACTTCTATTTGAGATTGATACATAGTAGAAACCAGAAAACGTTTCGATGGATCTTTCATTACTTCAAAGTAGGCTTCACCTTTTAAAAAGACCTCACGGGTATTTCCGTCAAAACGGCTCGGATATGATAAAGAGGATTCTGAGTTCAAATAAACGACAGTGCTATCAGGTAATATAACGGAAGTTATCATTCCCGGATTAGTTCTTATTTCAATAAGCTGAGCTACCTGCTCTTTAGTATCTGCTATAAAGAAATGTTGCATCAGAAAAGATACAAGCAAGGGAATAAATAAAATGGCAGCAGCACGCTGGAACCATTCCCACCCTATCTGACGCTTCTTAGCTACAATCCGGGAGCTCACTTTTTTCAGGGCTTTCTCTGTATCAATCTTTTTTAATATCTGAACTGAATCTATGGCAAGGTGAATTGAGAATACCTGTTTTGCTACTCTTTCATTTTCCTCTGAAGCATTTACCCAATTCTCTACCAATTGATACTCTTCCTCAGTCACATCACCCTCGCAATAACGCAAAAGCAAATCTTCTATTCCATTTATATTTTGTTCTTCCATCCTATTTTATTCTTATTCTCTATTTAAAAGACGCATGAGAAAAAAAGATTCCTAAACGAAAAAGCTTCTTTTTTAGATTTTTTTCCGGGAAAATAATATCTTTGCTTCGCTAACATGATATTATGAGAATTACATCACAGGAAGATAGCTCCTTACTCTCCGCCATCAGTCAAAGAGATAAAAAAGCTTTTGACGCATTATTCAGGAAATACTACTCTGTTTTATGCGCCTATTGCCATCGTTTTGTCGATTTGGAAGATGCTGAGGAAATCGTACAGGATGTATTATTATGGGTATGGGAGAATCCGGATGCACATACTATAATAGAGTCTTCTCTTAACAGATATCTTTTTAGAATGGTTTATCACAGGGCTATATCACAAATCCGGCAACAAGGCACAAGACAACGTGCAGATACTCTATTCTATGAACAGATGCAAGAGATATTACAGGATATAGACTTTTACCATATAGAAGAACTCACCAAACGGATAGAAAAGGCAATCGCAGCACTTCCACCCAGTTATCGCGAGGCTTTTTGTATGCATCGTTTCCAGAATATGAGTTATAAAGAAATAGCCACCGCCTTGGATGTTTCTCCAAAAACGGTGGACTATCGTATACAGCAAGCATTAAAACAATTAAGGGTAGATCTCAAAGACTATCTACCCTTATTGTTACCATTATTATATCTTAACTAGCTCTTACTATGCTTTCTTCAGCGCAGCAATGCTCTCTTTCAGAGAGTTGATAATACTTTCCGCATCCGCCTGTTTCTTACGTTCCAGTTCAAGGACAGCGGCAGGAGCATTATTCACAAACTTCTCATTGCTCAACTTCTTCATAACGCCTTGCAGGAAACCTTCTTTGTGCTTCAATTCTGCTTCCATACGGGCTATTTCAGCTTCTACATCAATCATATTCCCCAGAGGTACGGCATATTCCGTAGTTCCTACCATGAATGAAGCAGCACCTTCGGTTTTAGTATCTACCACATCAATTGCCGAGAGATTACACATCTTCATGATAACCGGATTGAATTCTGCAATCGGATTTTCGCCTACAACCTGCAATTCCAACGTTTCCTTTTGAGCTATGTTTTTCTGCAAACGGATAGAACGAACATTACTGATCACTTCTTTCACCACTTCGAATTGCCGAACTGTCTCACTGTCCACATAGGTATTTATTGTCAAAGGACATACCATAAGACTTTCACCTTCTTCGCGCTCATACATCTGTTGCCAAAGTTCTTCGGTAATGAACGGCATAAACGGATGAAGCAAATGAAGCAGATTATCGAAATAAGAAATCGCAGCACTATGAATTGAGCTGTGGATACCTTGTCCATAAGCCGGCTTTATCATTTCGAGGTACCAGGAAGAGAATTCATCCCAGAATAATTTATAAACAGCCATAAGAGCTTCGCTCAAACGGTATTTACTAAACAAATCAGCTACCTCAGCAGCAACCTCATTTTGCTTGGATTCAAACCAGAGCGATGCCAGTCTTGCAGCTTCTGGCACAGGCTGACTGTCATCAATTGTCCAGCCACTTACCAAGCGGTAAGCATTCCATATCTTGTTACAGAAGTTACGTCCCTGTTCGCAAAGAGCGTCATCGAACAAGATGTCATTTCCGGCAGGAGCTGCAAGCATCATACCCATACGCACACCATCGGCACCAAACTTCTCAATCAGTTCCAACGGGTCGGGAGAATTACCGAGGGACTTGGACATCTTGCGTCCCAACTTGTCGCGAACGATACCCGTAAAGTACACATTCTTGAACGGCATCTTTCCTTCATATTCATAACCTGCCATAATCATGCGGGCTACCCAGAAGAAAATGATATCCGGACCGGTTACCAGGTCAC
>ERZ791618.394-NODE-394-length-22587-cov-4.320256_pt1 | contig 22587 bp, 14 predicted proteins | sample MGYA00510059_ERZ791618 | MGnify/ENA primary metagenome ERZ791618 (study PRJEB30046, sample SAMN00715159) | human gut metagenome | study: EMG produced TPA metagenomics assembly of the A metagenome-wide association study of gut microbiota in type 2...
AGTCCGCCGAGCAGGCGCTCGGAGAAGCCTGCGAAGAGGTGTGCGGCATGTTCGCGGCGCTCGACGACGACTACCTGCGCGGACGTACCGACGATGTGCGGGACGTATGTGCGCGTATCGGCCGCATCCTGTCGGGCGAAACCGCCCACGATCCCTTTGCCGGGCTGGCTCCGGGGACGATCGTGGTGGCCGACGAGCTGGCGCCTTCGGATACGGCACAGATGGATTTCAGCAGGGTCGCCGGATTGGTGACGGCGCACGGAAGCGTGACGAGCCATGTCGCGATCATCGCCCGGAACAAGGGCATCGCGGCGCTGGTCGGCGTTGCCGGGTGCATGCGGCAGGTCAGAACCGGCGACCGGCTGATAATCGACGGGGAGCGGGGCGAACTGATCGTCGATCCCGATCCGGCTACCGGACGCAAATACGCCGCGCGGCTCGAATCGCTGCGCCAGGATGCGTTCCGCTGCGCGCGGATGCACAAGCGCCCGCCGTCACGCCCGCCGGGCGGCGGATCACGGTGCTGGGCAATGCCGCGAACGTCGACGAAGTGCGACGCGCGCTCGATGCAGGCGCCGAGGGCATCGGACTTTTCCGGAGCGAGTTCCTCTACATGCAGGGCCCGGCGCTCCCCGACGAAGAGACGCAGTTTGCGGCATACCGTGCCGCGGCGGAGCTTTGCGGGGCACGTCCGCTGACTGTACGGACACTTGACATAGGCGGGGACAAAGCATTGCCCTACATGCATTTCGAGCCGGAGGAAAACCCGTTTCTGGGATGGCGTGCGATCCGGGTTTCGCTGGCCATGCCGGAGCTGTTCCGCACCCAGCTGCGGGCATTGCTACGCGCGAGCGCATTCGGCAACGTGCGGGTGATGTTCCCGATGATAGCTTCGGTCGGGGAGTTCCGCGCCGCCAAAGCGGTTGTCGAGACCTGCATGGCGGAACTCGACGCAGAAGGGGTTGCCTACGACCGCGACATAGCGCTGGGGGTGATGATCGAGACCCCGGCCGCCGTATTCATCGCCGACGAACTGGCTGCCCGGGCGCGGTTTTTCAGCATCGGCACCAACGACCTGACGCAGTACGTGATGGCCGCCGACCGTGGAAACCCCCGCGTAGCCTACCTTTGCGACGCATTCGACCCGGCCGTGCAACGCAGCATCGGCATGGTGCTCGACGCCGCGCACCGGGCGGGTATCGAAGCCGGGATGTGCGGCGAACTGGCTGCCGACCCGCGCGCCACGCAGCGCCTCGTGGCGCTCGGTCTCGGGGAATTCAGCGTCGGCCCCCCGGCCATCGCCCCGTTGAAACACCGTATACGGACTGACAAATAATTTTTATCTTTATCCCAACGTCTAAAACTCGAATTATGAAGAAAACAATGCTCCTGCTCTTCGCCCTCATGCTGTCGTCGGCGATTTGTGCGCAGGATTACCACGTTGTCCTGTGGGACAACACGACGGCACCCACCTCGAACGGGCTTTCGGGCGACGAGGTCGAATCCAAGCCCGGACAGTGGAAAAACACGCAGACGGCCGAAATGTGGATTTACAAGGCCGGGGACAATGCCACGGGACAGGCGCTCGTGTTTTTCCCCGGGGGCGGCTATTCGTCGCTCTCGGTCGGCAACGGACATAAGGAGGCCCAGTGGTTCGCCCGGAACGGCATCACGGCCGCGGTGGTGAAATACCGCCTGCCCAACGGCCACAGCGAGGTTCCGCGCAACGATGCCGACGAGGCGCTGCGCGTGATGCGTTCGATGGCTGCGGAACTGAACATCGACCCCGCGAAAGTGGGGGTGTCGGGGACTTCGGCCGGGGGTTACCTCGCCGGGAGCGTCGGGACGCTTTCGGACGTGAAGCCGGGCTTCATGATCCTCTTCTACCCGGTGATCTCGGCCGACCCGGACAAACGCCATAAGGGGACTTTCGTACAGCTGCTCGGCGCCGAAGATGCCGACAAGCCCCTTGCACAGGAGTTCTCGCTCGAAAAGAAGGTCGATGCCGCCACGCCGCCCACGCTGTTGTTCCATTGCGACGACGACAAGGTGGTACCAGCCGTGAACAGCGCGCTGTTCTACCAGAAGCTCAAGGAACACGGCATCAAGGCCACGCTGCACATCTATCCGTCGGGCGGCCACGGCTGGGGCATGAACTCCCGCTTCCGCTATTACGACGACTGGCAGAAAGCCACGCTCGACTGGCTTTCGACGCTCTGATCCCGCGGCGCCTGCGGCCCGTGAAACGACAAAAGAGGCTCTTTCCAGAGCCTCTTTTTGTTGTGCGATCCTGCCGGCATTCCGGTACGGGAGCCGGCGCCGGTGCCGCGTGCGGCCGATCCCGGGAATCCGGCGGCCGCTGCGCTTATTTCTTGCGGTAGATGACCTCGCAATGCTCGCCCGTGAGGTATTCGACGATATTGAGCACCTCTTCGAGCGAATTGGATCGCTGGTAATTGAACGTATAGCGTTTGTCGCCGTAGCGTCCCGGCACCGAAAGCCGCACGCCGAAGGTCGTCTCGATGTGCGAGATGATCTCGTGCAGCGTAGCGTCGGACATCGTCACCAGGTCGTACTGGGTCAGCACGAGGTGCGAAGCGTTGACCTGCGTAATGGCGAGGTTGTCGTCCGCAGCGTCGTACAGGGCGCGCTGGTCGGGTTGCAGCGTCACCAGGTTGACCCCTGCGGGCGTCTGAAGGCGTACGGAACCGTGTTCGAGGACGACTTCGGCCTGCTGCGAACCTTCGTAGGCCTGCATGCAGAAGGAGGTGCCCAGCACGCGCACGCGCAGTTTGTCGGTGGACACGACGAACGGGGCGGCTTCGTCCCGCGCCACCTCGAAGAAGGCCGCGCCGGCCAACTGCACGTTGCGCTGCGTCGGGCCGAAGGCTTCGGGCAGCGTCAGTTTCGTACGGGCGTTGAGCCACACATGCGTGCCGTCGTCGAGCGTGACGGTCGTCACCGCATCGCCCGTGTTCTCGTAAACCCGGTATATGTCGGGTGTCGAGAGGAAATGCCATGCCGTGCCGGCGCAAACGGCGAGCAGGACGGCAGCAGCGGCCCCCAGCGTCCACCGCACCAGTCTGCGGCGACGGGTGGATCGCTCGCCGGCGACGATACTCCCGATCCGATGGTCGGTGCTGCGCATGAACGACGCGAAGCGCGACAGGTCGGTGCTCTCCTCGAAGACGCGGCGTGCCCCCCACAGGCTCTTCAGTTCGAAGAAGTATTTGCGGTGCTCCTCCGACTCCTCCAGCCACGCGAGAAGGTACTTTTCCTCCTGTTCCGAAGTCTCCCCGGCAAAATATTTTTGTATGACTGAGTCCATTATAATCGTATCGTCCATTTGTTCTGTGTCCGTTTAGTATACAATCCACGGGAGAAATCTACCCAAGCGGATGGGAATTATTTTGTAAAAAAATGAAAAACAGCAGCAGAATTAGCTCCGATTTCGACAATTTTGCCCGCAGTTGCCTCAGGGCAAGGTAAATATGGTTTTCGACCGTGCTCTGCGCAATCCCCATCCGTTCGCTGATCTCGCGGTGGGAGAACCCTTGCAGGTAACTCAGCGAAAAGACCTCGCGGCATTTGGCCGGGAGGGCTGCGATCGCCTCGTTGATGCTCGTGCGCAGATCTTGCGAGTAGAGCTTTTCGATGACCGGATTCCGGTCGGGATCGTAATAGGCGTAGCCGATGCTTTCGATACGTTCCTGGTAGTAGGAGCGGTAGCTGCACGCATGGCGGTGCTTGTTGACGTAGTTGACCGACTGGTTATAGACCGAGCGGAGCAGGTACCCGTAGAGCGACTGCCCCGGGTCGAGCGCCTCGCGGCGCACCCATACGTTAACGAATACGTCCTGCACGACGTCCTGCGCCCAGTTCCCGTTCAGGAAGAGGCGTGCGTAGGCCGTCAGCGGCGCATAATAACGGCCGCACATCTCGTCGAAGGCTTCGCGGCTCCCGGCGCGTATGGCGGATATGAGTTCTGCAGGCTCCATGTTCGTATCGTATGCACAAAGTTAGAAAATATTTGCAGATTGGCGAGCCGTCCTGCTTTTTTTTTTTCCCGCAGGGCAAAAAAACCGGGGGGGGGCTTGATCCCCGCCGCCGTCGGCTGTCGGTCGCGCCTTCAGGGAACTGCGGAGTGCCGGGTGAATTCCCCGGGCATGCGCGCACCGCCCTGCGGCAGTCAGTTGGCCGACACGAATGTCCTGGTGAGGAGCTCCTTCAGGGTCTCGGGGTTGTTGGTGGTGATGAAATCCATTCCCCATGCGATGCAGGTCATCATGTCCTGCACCGTGTCGACCGTCCATACGTTCGTGACCATGCCGTTGGCATGTGCCTCCTTGACCCATCCCGGATTGCCCGAATAAGCCGAGAAGCGGTAGTCGATACCCCCGATGCCGTCCTGCCGGACTGCGGCGGGAGCCAGGTCGCCGTTCAGGTATTGCACCATGGCACCCGGGAGGGCGTTGACGATGCGTTTGCAGGTCGTATAGTCGAAAGCGATGTATTCCACACGGTCGGTCAGCCCCTTTGCTTTTACGGCCTCGATGACGGCATCCGCCGCACGGGCGTTGCCGACGAGGAGTTGTCCATAGCCGAACCGTCGTTGCGGAACACCACGTCGAGCAGGTCGGCCGTCGGAAGGAGCGGCTCGCCGCCGCTGTCCATGGTCGTGGCGTTCGCCGTTTCCGACCAGTCGGAATCGAGGCTGCCGACCGCCTTGACCTTGGCCCAGTAGGAGGTGTTGCTTTCCAGGTTGGTCAGCTCCTGCGACGTTGCCGTGGACGCGATGCCGGTCTTGTAGGCATACTCGCTTTCGGGGGCTGAGGCCGAACCTTTCCAGTAGGCGACCGTGTAGGAAGTCGCATCGGGGACAGCGTTCCATTTGAGCGTCAGCCTGTCGGCCGCCGCTGCGGCGTCGAACGAAACCCCGCCCGGTGCTGCGGGTTTGGTCGCGGGGGTGATGGCCGTGCAGGTGACGACCACGTTGTCCAGCAGGGCGCGTTTCTCGCTCGTCGAGATCACGATGCGGCAATCGGGCGTCACGTTCGTGAGGGTTGCCTCGAACTCGCGGAACCGGGCTTTGGCAGCCGAAATATCCACGGGGTCGGCCGCGGAGACCTCCGTGACCGTGCCGGTGATGGCGCCCTTTGCGCCGAGCACGGCGCCGCGGACGGCCTTGACGAGGATTTTCCCGGCATCGGCGCCCGAACCGTCGTATTTCTCGCTGTAAGCCTGTGCCGAGAAGCGCACCTTGACGGTCGCCGCATCGGGCAGGGCGGTCAGTTCGGGGGTGTAAAGCGAGGCGGCCGCACTTCCGGCGCCCATCTTGACATAGCCCGGGCGGCCAGCGATGTTGCCCGACTTGCCCCAGGCCGAAAGGCCCGTGCCCTCGGTGTAGGGCGCAGCCACGCCGCCGCCGCTGAACAGGTCGAACTCATTGGCCGTACAGCGGGTGGCCGAGAACCCCGAAGGATTGTCGCCCGAAGCTGCGGCGTAAGTCCCGCGGTTCGAGCTCGGGGGATAGTAGCCCGCGGCGAAATTGGCGATGTCGCCGCCGTGGATCACCTTGGAGAAATCTTCCGCCAGGAGGATGTCGCCCGCCTTTGCCGAGCCGGGAGCGGTGGCACCCGCCTGCGGCCCCGCGGCGGCAGTCGCATATGCGAGCGGGTCGGAGAAGAAATCGTTGGTCTTGTCGTCCACGCAGACGTAGTAGGTCGTGGCGGGGGCCAGTCCCGAGAAGGTGAAGCGGAAGCGGTTCCCGGCCGTGATGCCGAAGACGTTCGAGGCATTCCAGCCGACGAAGAGATCCTTGCATTCGGCGTCGCTGTAAAGTTTCACGTGGTAGACCTGCGCACTGCTGTTGACACACGCCTGGCCGTCCGCACGGGCCCATTCGACCGTGAGGGTCGAGGAGGTCGCCAGCACTTTCGACACGACGATCCCGGCCTGTACCGGGGCTATGTCCGTCTTCTGCGACACGACGGCGGAGTAGTCCGAATCGTAGCCGGGGTTGTTGTAGCGGCACGCCTTGACCTTCGCGTGGTACTCGGTGCCGGCCTCCAGTTCCTTGAGCAGGTACGAGGCCGAGGTGATGCCCTCCGCTACCGTGGCGTCCTTCTCCTCGGTGCCGTCGGCCCACCATGCCACCGTATAGGAAGCCGCCCCGGGCACTTCGTCCCATTCGAGGGTCAACTTGTCGGAATAGACGGCTTCGGCGTCGAATTTCACGTTCGCCGGAACGGTGAGTTTTTCCAGTTTGGTCTCGCCGTCGTAAACCACGACGATGTCGTCGAGCAGGTAGCGGGTCTTGTTGGCGCCCGCCTGCGCGGGGTTCGACGAGAAGGCGATGCGCGACGTGGGCGAAAGGCCGTCGAGCGTCACCGTGAAGGTCTCGAACCGACCTACGGCCGACGAGATGTCCACGACTTTCGAAGCCACGGCCGTGCCTTTCTTGCTCACGGAGTTGTTCGACCCGAACTCGGCGCCCTCGATGGCTTCGACCACGATGTCGCTGCCATAGACGTTTTCGCCTTCGGCATAGGCGCTGGCCGAGAAACTCACCGTCACGGTCGTGTTCTTGGGCAGGGCCGCCAGCTCGGGCGTATAGAGGATGCCGATACCGCCGCCACCGCCGCCGCACTTGATGTAGCCCGGACGGGTCGAGGTGTTGCCCGACGACCCCCAGCCCGTCATGCCGAGGCTTTCGACATACTCGGCCGAGGTTCCGCCCGTGTGGATGTGGAATTCCGTAGCCCAGTTGCAGACCGGACGGTCGCCGTCGGCCTGCGGGTTCTCGCCCGTGGCGGGTTCCCAGGCCTTGCGGTAGTCGGTCCCCGATACGGCGTTGTAACCTGCCGCCGAGCGGACGATGTCGCCGCCGTGGATGAATGCCGCGAAATCCTGCGCCAGCACGATGTCACCGGCCTGTGCCGGATTGTTCGGCGAGGCTTCGGGCCCGGCCTTGGCCGTGGTTCCGGCGACGACGGGGGTCATGATATTGCCGAAGCTGGCATTGGTAACCCGGGCGTAGTAGGTCGTTTCGGGATCGAGCCCCGAGAAGGTGAACCGCACGACGGGATAACCCGCCAGGGCGGTGAAGATGCCTTTGTCCGACGCGAGTTTTCCGTCGGCCAGCCAGCTGACATGCAGCTCGCTGCACGCCTCGTCGCGGAACAGTTCGATGTTGTAGAGGCGCGTGGCGTCGGTCGCCGCATCTTCGGTATACGACCACTCGTAGGTGAGCGTCGACCCCGTCGCGGCATTGAGCGTGAGCTTCGGGTCGAGTTCGAGGATACCCACCGAGGCCATCAGCATGGCCGGCTGCTCGTTTGCCGTGACGTATACCCAGTCCGAGGTGGAGGAGTAGGGGAAGTTGGCCCTGACGCGGCCGTAGTATATCCGGTCGGTCGCCAGGTCGGTGAATTCGTGGTAGTCGATCGCGTCGGTGGTCTTGCAGAGCGCTTCGCTCACGGGGTTCATCTCCCCGTCGACGAGCTGTACGGTGTACGACGTCGCGCCGCGGATGAAATCCCAGCAGATCGTAAGCGACGTGGGCCCGTATTCGAGCAGTTTCACGTTCTTCGGGGTCTTGGACTTGTTGGCCCCCGATATTTCCACGCCGTCGTCCTTGCAGGCCGTCAGCGAGACTGCGGCCGATAGCGAGAAGAGGGCGAACAGAATATATAAAATGCTTTTTTTCATGGTAGTTGTCCGGTTTTAGTATACGAGCTTGATGTCGTCGATGTACCAGCGGCCCGCCTTCACCGAGGAGCCCGAGAACCAGCTGTCGGCCGTGGAGATGAAGAATGCCAGATTGGCTTTCGCGCCGGGATTGGGGATGACGGCCGTGACCTCGACCCACGTGTAGGCGGGGATGTCGAGCGAAACGTAGCTCTTGGTCGAAGCTACGATCTTGTCCAGCGTGCCCTTCGGGATCCAGAACCCGTCGTTCTTCTCGCAGATGCCCACCATGCCCTGGTCGGGGGCTGCGGCCCAGATGGCGACCTTGCAGGTCAGCAGCAGGTCGTAGCCCGCGGGGATGTTCAGCACCGGGGAGATGAGGTTGCCCGGCTGCCCGTCGGCATTGTCGCTCGCGGCGCCCAACTGGATGTAGCCCGGACACATGTAGTTCAGGTAGCCTGTCCACCCCTCCATGCCGATGGCGCGGTAGAACGCCGCGTTGCCGTTGCGTACGGTCGAGGTGATGCCGCCGATGCTGGCGTTGGTGCCCGCCGTAACGCTCACCGTCTCGTTGTCGAGGCTCAGGTTGGCCACGGTCTTGTCGGCCGTCGTGACACCCGCCTTCTGGCCGATGCAGTCGCCGCCCCAGGGGAATTTGCCGAAGTTCTGCGTCAGCAGGGGAAGCTCCTCGCCCTGGGCGTCGAACCCGGCGCGGACGATGGTCGAAACGGAGCCGAAGTCCTTTTCCGCGCCGGCCTCGTCCATAGCCTTCACGGCGAAGGTCACGATGCCCTGGCGGGTGGCGGTGCCCGTCAGGGGTACTTCGATGTAACCGTTGCCGGCCGCCGAGATCGAATAGCTGCCGCTGGCGGCCGTGATCCCCTCGCCGCCGGTCTGCGTCACCGTGACGGTGTATTTTTCCGTGCCGAGCGCCTTGATGTAGGGGATGCGGAGCTTGGCCCCGGCTTCCGCGTTGAGTTTGAGCATACCCGAGACGTCGAACTGCTGTCCGTTGTCGAAGGGTTTCCACTCGAAGATACCGTTGTCCTGCCTGATGGCGATGGCGACGTTCTCTTCGCCGCAGCCGTGCAGGTAGATGGTGGCGTTACGCTCCTCGGAGGTGTTCTGGTCGCAGGTGACCGTCACCTTCTGGTAGGTGCCGGGGTCTCCCTTGCCCGAGAGCTGGTCGACATGCACCCAGCCGTAGGCGTTCGTCCACTCGCGGCTGTCGGGGGTGTCGCTGATTTGCCAGTCCCCCGTGGCGCGGATCGTGAACGTATCGCTCGATTCGACGTACGGGAAACTCATCTCGCGCAGGTTGCGTTTGAGGAACCCCTGGTCGTCGTCGCTGCACGCGGCAAGACCGCAGATCCCGCCCAACGCGAGAACTATCGTCAGTTTATGAATAAATTTCATCATGATTGGATCGTTAGTTTGTTTGTAAAACCGATAAAAAAAATCAGAAACCGACTCCGGATACACTGCCGGATGTCAATTTCCTACACGGTTTCTAACGATATCGAATGACTTGCATTGCAAATATAGCAATTTTCCGGGATTCGCAAGAAAAATGTTTAAAATTTTACGAACCTTGCGGCGAAAAACCGAAAAATAAAATATCTGTAATATATAGGTATAAAAATTTGCATTGCAATTTTGTGAAAAAAGCTTCCGGCATTGGGTAGTTTGCCCCGGTCGCTTGTATCTAATGCAGACCGGACGGAAAACGCCGGCCGCAACCGACCCAATGCAAACTAAAAAAACGATTATTAACCGGAAACTTTAAAACAACTTCGACGATGTCTGACTAATCCCTCCCCCTACACCAGCACTACACGGTTTTTTATCGGACGACGGATGACTTGCAAGGTTCTGTCTGCCGTATCGGAACGAATTTCCCCGGAGCCCGCCTGCACGGCGCGGCTGCGGACGTGCTTTGCACGCGGCAGCGGGAAATAACCAATTAACCGAATTGAAACTATGAAGAAATTATTCCATAAAGGACTATGTCTGGTCATGGTGCTCTGCGCGGGGGCTTTCGGCTGCTATGCCGCCCAAGGATCGCTCCCCGGTGCGCAAGGGCAGGGGTATGACCTGAATTTATCCTACTCGCGGACGACGCTCAAGGCCGTTGCCGATGCTATTACGCAACAAGTGGGCATCGCCTTCTCCTACGAAACGGCACTGGCCGGCTATCCGATGGAGAACCTGGAGGTCTCGGAGAAGGGTGCCACCATCGAGGCCATCCTTGCCGCCGTATTCACGCCTCGCGGCATCGACTACCGGGTGGTTGACAAAGTGGTCGTGCTGACGCGCAGCACGCGCCCCGTTCCGGCAGCCAGTGCCGCCGCCAAATCGGAGGTGAAAGGGGTCGTCCGCGACGCTGCGGGCAACCCGATGATCGGCGTGACGGTCACTATCAAGGGGACGCTGGTCGGCGTCTCGACGGGTGTCGACGGCGGCTATGCGATCCCGGCCGACGGGAACGCCACGCTGCTCTTCTCGTATATCGGCTACCGCCCCCATGAGGAGGTGGTAGGGCGCCGCACGCAGATCGACGTCACGATGCAGGAGGACGAGCTGGTGATGGACGAAGTAGTCGTCGTAGGCTACGGCACGCTCAAGAAACGCAATATCGTGGGCGCGGTCGAGAACCTTTCGGGCGACGCGGTCGAAAACCGGCCCAATGCCAACATCACCCGTTCGTTGCAGGGCCAGATCCCCGGCCTGAACATCGTGCAGGTCGACGGTAAGGCCGACCATGCCGGCGAAGTCACCATCCGCGGCGTGAACAACACGTTCAAGGCCCGTGTGAGCGGCGGTGAAAAGACCAACAAACTCGGACAGGGCGGCGGCGCGCTGGTGCTCATCGACGGTGCCGAAGGCGACATGGGTTCGGTGAACCCCGACGACATCGCCTCGATCTCGGTGCTCAAGGACGCTTCGTCGGCCGCAGTATACGGCGCCCGCGGCGCATTCGGCGTGATTCTCATCACGACCAAGGATCCCGAGAAGGGCAAGGTGCGCGTGAGTTACAACGGCTCCGTGTCGCTGCACCGCCGTACGGTGATCTGGGAGGACAACGTGGTCACCGACCCCGTGCAGTGGGTCGATGCCTTCCGCGAGTCGTATCTCAACTCCTCGCCGACGGCGACCGTACCGTCGCTCTTCAACAACTACATGCCCTATTCGAACGCCTGGTTCGAGGAGCTCAAACGCCGCCGTGCCGATCCGACGATGGACAACTACGACATCGACGCCAACGGCAACTACAACTACTACGGCGAGACCAACTGGCTCAAGGAGATCTACAAGTCGGTGAACTATTCGACCACCCACGCCGTCAGCATCCAGGGCGGCCGCGAAGGGGTCAGTTACTACATTTCGGGCCGTTACTACAACCAGGACGGCATCTACAAGGTGGGCGAGGAGACCTACAAGAAGTATAACCTCCGTGCCAAGGGCTCGATCCGCATCCGCCCGTGGCTGACGCTGGACAACAACACCAGCCTGATGAGCAGCAAGTACCACCAGCCCATGGTGCACTACGGCCAGCAGGTGATCTCGCGCCAGATCGACATGTTCGCCTTCCCGTTCGCCCTGCTGAAGAACCCCGACGGCACCTGGACGCAGACCGCGGCCAAGACCGGTTATGCGGCCTTCGCCGAGGGCACCTCGTGGCAGGAGAACAACAAGCTCGAAGTGGCCAACACCACGACGTTCAACTTCGAATTCGTCCCCGATGTCTTCAAGGTCTCGGCCGACGTGACCTACAAGGGATCGCGCTGGTCGCGCGACCGCATGGAGAACCTCTACACCTACTACACCGGCGTGAACGTTTCGGGGCAGGACAACAGCTATTCGTCGCTCGAAAACTGGACGTACCGCTCGGACTACATCTCGACGAACATCGTCGGTACGGTCACGCCCAAGCTGGGGGCCGACCACGACCTGAACGTGGTCGCCGGATGGAACCTCGAGGACTACGACTACCGCACGCAGAAGACCTACCGCCAGGGCAACCTCTATCCCTCGAAGCCGAGCTTCACGCTCATGGACGGCGAGTATTACTCGACCACCTCGGGCGGCTACACGTGGGGGCTGGTCGGATTCTTCGGCCGCGTCAACTACGCCTATGCAGGCCGCTACCTGGCCGAAGTGAGCGCCCGTTACGACGGGTCGTCGAAATTCCCGTCCAGTTCGCAGTGGGGCTTCTTCCCCTCGGCATCGGTCGGATGGCGCCTCTCCGAAGAGCCGTGGCTCAAACCGCACGTCGAAGGGTGGCTGGACAACTTCAAGGTTCGCGCCAGCATCGGTTCGCTCGGCAATGCCAACATCGACCCCTACCAGTACCTCGAGACCATGACCGCTTCGGGCAGCGCCTCGATCGCCAAGTCGTCGGTCATCATCAACGGCCAGAACGTACCTTACACGTCGGTGCCCAGTCTGATCCCCGACGACATCACCTGGGAAAAGGTCACCACCTACAACATCGGCCTCGACCTCGACCTGTTCCACAACCGGCTTTCGTTCACCGGCGACTACTACCGCCGCAATACGACCGACCTCTACACCGTCGGCCCGAACCTCCCGCAGGTACTCGGTAGCGCCGCACCTTACGGCAACTACGCCAGCCTCAAGACCAAGGGATGGGAGCTGAGCCTTTCGTGGCGCGACTCGTTCAACCTGGGCGGCAAGCCGTTCAATTACAGCATCAAGGGTATGCTGTGGGACAGCCGCAGCTGGATCACCGACTACTATAACGAAACGGGCGACCTGACGACCTATTACAAGGGTATGGAGATCGGCGAGATATGGGGTTTCCGCACGGCGGGCATCTACGCCAGCAACGCCGACGCCCTGAACGGCCCGGCCTACAACTTCTTCAAGAACGGCGAGATGTTCCGCGCCTATGCCGGCGACCTGCGCTTCGTCGACGTGGACGGCGACGGCATCATGACCAAGGGCAACCGCACGCTGTCCAACCACGGCGACCTGGAGATCATCGGCAACCAGTCGCCGCGCTACCAGTACAGCATCAACATGTCGCTGAACTGGAACGGCATCGGGCTTTCGATGCTGTGGCAGGGCGTGGGCAAGCGCGACTGGTACCCGTGGACGGAGTCCGGATTCTTCTGGGGCAAATGGAACCGCGCCTACAACTCGCTGATGAAGACGCAGACGGGCGACAACGTGGTTAAGATCGACAAGAGCACCGACAACTGGCGCGTCACCAACATGGACAAGAACCCCTACTGGACACGCATGGTATCGCTCGCCGCCAACCGCAACGACGGCCCGCTGACGTGGGAGAACGACCACTACCTGCAGGACGCTTCGTACATCCGACTGAAGAACATCACCGTCGACTACACCTTCCCCAAGCACATCTGCAAGAAGCTGCGCCTCGAGGGGCTGAAGGTCTACCTGTCGGGCGAGAACCTCTTCACCCACTCGCCGATGTTCAAGCACACGGACATGTTCGACCCCGAAGTCATCACCAGCGGCGACTCCGATTTCGCGGCCTCGACCACTTCGGGCCTGAACGGTACGGGTAACGGCTATTCCTACCCGATGCTCAAGACCGTGACCCTGGGTATAAACGTAACATTTTAACCGACAGCAACCATGAGAAAGATACTGCTATATACGCTGATGACCCTCGCTGCTGCGGGAATGGCCTCCTGCGAGGATTTCCTGACGCGCGACACCTACGACCAGATCGGCAGCGACGAGTTCTGGAAATCGGAAACCGACCTGGAACTCTATGCCAACGGTTTCATCCAGAAGATGATCCCCGGCGACGGAACCATCACGCGCGGCGACATCTATGCCGACTACTGCGCCGTGGACATCCCGACCGACCTGCTGCGCCCCGACGGCAACGTCTCGCCCGACAACCAGACCGGATGGGCCGAGAGCAACTGGACGAACCTTCGCCGCGTGAACTACATGCTCGACAATATGCACAAGTGCAAGGGGCGTGTGAGCGACGAGATCTACAACCACTACGAGGGCGTCGCCCGTTTCTGGCGCGCCTGGTTCTACTACGACAAGGTGCAGACCTTCGGCGCCGTGCCCTGGTACGACTTCACGATCGCGGCCAGCGACAAGGAGGCGATGATGAAACCCCGAGACAGCCGCGAGTACGTCATGGACAAAGTGCTGGAAGACCTCACCTTCGCAAGCACCTACTGCCTCTCCGACGCCAAGTTCACCAAAGGCTCGGCGCTCATCAACAAGTGGGTGGCGCTGGCCTTCAAGTCGCGCGTCTGCCTCTATGAAGGCACCTTCCGCAAGTACCACTCGCGCGAGCCGTCGTCCGACAAACCGTGGCAGGCCGAGTATAACGCCGACAACAAATTCCTGCGCGAGGCCGCTGCCGCCGCCAAGGAGATCATGGACAAGGGGCCCTATTCGCTCGTCACGGGCGATGTGAAGACCGCCTACCGCTCGCTCTTCACCAGCGCCGGGCTGCTCACGCAGGAGGTGATCTTCGGCCGCGAGTACAGCAAGGAGCTCTCGGCGTTCCACGAGACCAGCTGGTACTACTATTCGCCGACCTACGGTGCCAAGATCGCCATGACCAAGAAGTTCATGAACACCTACCTCACGACCCGGGGCACGCCGTTCACCGACATCGACGGTTACCAGACCATCGACTTCATCCGCGAGTTCGACGGCCGTGACGCCCGCATGGCGCAGACGGTCATCAGCCCGACCTACAAGATGAAGATCAGCGGCCGCGAACGGCTCTATTCGCCCAACTGGAAAGTGACCCGTACGGGCTACCATCCGATCAAGTGGTCGATCGACGACGATGCCGACAACGTGCTGTCGAAGGCCGCGAGCTGGAATTCGCTGCCGATCCTCCGCTATGCCGAGGTGCTGCTGAACTACGCCGAGGCGAAGGCCGAGCTGGGCGAAATGGACGCCGCGGTATGGGATCAGACCATCGCGCTGCTGCGCAGCCGTGCCGGCGTGACCCCGGTCGTCCCGGACAAGGCCGACCCCTACATGGAGGCCTATTTCCTCAATACCGTGACCGACAAGTGGATCCTCGAAGTGCGCCGTGAGCGCGGCATCGAGCTCTGCCTCGAAATGGGGCTGCGCTGGGACGACGACATGCGCTGGCACATGGGCGACCTGCTCACGAGCGACAACAATCCCTGGACGGGCATCTGGATCGGCAACACGGGCTACACCTACGATTTCACGGGGCAGAGCACCGACGACAACGGCGATCCCGTGCCCGACTTCTACATCCGCCCGGGCGAGGATACCGAACATTCGATCGCCATTTCCAATACGGGGGCCAACCAGACCTTCTCGCTCAACGCCGCGGGGAATATCGTCTGGGAGTACAAGCGCACGTGGGGCGAAAAGAAATACCTGCGTCCGATCCCCCAGACGGCGATCACCCGCAACCCGAACCTCGAACAGAACGCGCTTTGGAAATAAGCAATAAAAAACTCAGGATATGAAAACGAAAATCATGTTATTATGCTGTATGGCGGCGACGCTGATGCTGGCATGCAGCAACGACAAGTCCGGCGGGCATGACGGCGGCGAGGGTGTCGAAACCGAAGTCAACGGCACGCAGCTCGACGGCAATACGACCCTCTACGGACTGGTGACCGACACGTCGGGGAACCCCGTCCCGGGCGTGGTCGTGTCGGACGGCTACGGTTGCGTGGAGACCGATGCCAACGGCGTCTACCAGATGGAGCGCTACAAGAAGGCGCGCTTCGTACATTACAGCACGCCGGCAGGGTATGCCGTCAACACGTCGGCGGACAACTACCCGCTCTTCTACGCCGAGATCGTCCATAAGAACATCGCCGACCGCCACGACTTCGTGCTGACGCCGCTGCCGGCCCCGGAAAGCGATTTCACGCTGGTCTGCATCGCCGACCCGCAGTGTTCGACCACGGCCGAGATCAGCCGCTACGTCAACGAGACGATCCCCGACATCGAGGCTACGGCCGACGCTTACAAGGCCAAGGGCACGCCGGTCTACGGCATCACGCTCGGCGACATCGTCTTCGACACGCCCGACCTGTGGAGCAACATGAAGGAGTCGATGGCCAACCGCAACCTGCCCGTCTTCCAGACCATCGGCAACCACGACCATTTGCAGACCGAGACTTCGGACGACAATGCCGCGGCCAATTTCGAAACGCAGTTCGGCCCGCGCAACTATTCGTTCAACCGCGGCGACGTGCACATCGTGTCGATGGACAACGTCCTCTACGAAGGCAAGAAAAAGTACAAGGGCGGCATCACCGACAAGCAGCTCGAGTGGCTGCGCCAGGACTTGTCGCACGTGGACAAGGACAAGCTCGTGATCTTCTGCGCGCACATCCCGTTCCGCGGGGGTACGAGCGTGACGGACGAGAGCCACGAGAACTACGACGGCGTGCTCGACCTGCTGTCCGGGTTCTCCGAGGCGCACATCATGATCGGCCATACGCATTACCACCAGAAATACATCCACAAGCGTAACGGAAAGACGATCCTCGAACATGTCCACGGCGCCGCCTGCGGTGCGTGGTGGACGGCGAACATCTGCGCCGACGGCACGCCGAACGGGTACGGCGTCTACGAGATTTCGGGCAACACCATCGCCAACCAGTACTACAAGTCGACCAACAAGGAAGCCGGCTACCAGATCCGGGCCTATTCGGCCACGCAGGTGTTCGGCAAGTCGGGCAGCCTCACCTTCGGCTGGGCGGCCAACTCCCCGGCCATGAACGATGCGAAGTGCATCGTGGCCAACGTCTGGAACTCCGACGCCTCGGGCAACTGGAAAGTCTCGCTCTGGCAGAACGGCACGAAGGTCTGCGACATGACCCGCGTCAAGACCTACGACTACTGGGCCTATGCCTACCACGTGCTCTATTACAGCAAGAGCGTGGGCACGACCTGGGGCAAGAACCTCGACCATTACTATTACGGGAACCTGGCGTCGGGAACGCCCGAGACCGCCGATTTCGAAATCGTGGCGGAGGACGGCATGGGCAACACCTACCGCACCTCGAAGCTCCAGACCGACTTCATCGGCTTCTGACCCTCCCGCTCCTAAAAGCGATGCCGCGCCCCGAAAAGGGCGCGGCATTTTTCTTGCCGGTTCACAGGCGCGGTTGCAGGCACGTCGCCTCCCGGGCGCAGGTTCCTCCTCCCGCCTTGCGGGAACCCCGTCGCCGCCCCTATACGGCGGCGTTCCGTCCCGGGCGGTCAATACCAGCCTTCGGTCTGCGTGAGGTTGTAATTTCGGCTCATGGCCGCCTGCGTGATGGGCCATAGCAGTATGTTGGGGTTCTTGTCGCGCTGCGCCGCGATGTCGGCGCTGTACTCCCATATCTTGTCCGTGCGCAGGAGCATCCACCAGGTGCGGCCTTCGCCGACCATCTCCCTGAGGTATTCGTCGACGATCGCCTGCAGGACGGCTTCGGGCGACGTGTCGGTGTAGTAATCCCTCCGCCCGTAGGCCCTTGCGGCCAGCGGTGCCAGGGCTTCGAGCGCACCCGCGTAGTCCTTCCCGTAATAGCGGGCTTCGGCCGCCATCAGGAAGGCTTCGCCGTAGCGGTAAAGGATGAAATCCGAGTCGAAAATGCGTGTGCCGTTGTCCACGCGCCCCATCAGTTTCTCCGTCCAGCCGATCCTGCGGCCGCCCGTGCCGTAATCGGCCGTGCGGCAGGTCAGCGCTGCACGCGTATCGGCGGGGTCGGCCTGCAGCAGGGCCCGGTAGGTGTCGGTATACCACCACCACTGGTTGCCCCCGGTGGTGGGGACGGGGTTATTGCGGTAGGCCGCTTCGACGTAACTCTCGTTCCAGCCGAGGTAGTAGGCCGGGCCGTTCAGGGCCTCCGACACATCCTGGTGCACGGCGAAAATGACCTCGCGGCCGCATTTGTTCGACGAACTGAAAATATCGGCATACGCGGGCTCGAGCAGGGCGTCCGACAGGCCGAGTTCCCCGAGCGCCTCTTGGGCCATCGCCAGGTAAGCCTCGCCCCCGGCCTGCATACGGTACATCCACAGAGCATAGTCGGCCTTCAGCATCGCCACGGCGGCCGGCGTGGCCACGGTCTTGTCCGACGTATCGGCGACGTACCTTTCCGCGTCGGCAATGTCGCGTTCCACGCGCATCAGCACTTCCGAGACGGGGGTGCGTCCGAGGAACAGCTCCGTGTCGGTCGATTCGTAGCCCCAGAGCGGCAGCGGGGCATCGCCCCAGATGCGTGCGATCTGGAAGAAGCAGTACGCGCGGATGAAGTGGGCGTTCCCCAGACAGAAGGCCCGCGGTTTCTCCTTCAACCCCATCGCAGGGACATGCCTGATGACCAGGTTTGCCTGGTTGACGTCGTGTAGAGCGCCGTCCAGTCGGCATACTCGTTGACCGAACTCATGGAGCTGGTGCGCACCTGCGACTGGTCGACGCCGTTGAGCGTGTTGTGCGTCCCCGGGCCCCACAGCCCGTTGCGCAGCTCGCCCCAGCAGAGGTAGACGTCGTTCATGCTCTTGAGCGCACTGCGCAGGTAGACGTACAGCCCGTAGGTGGCCGACGTGGCGTCGCTCTCCTCTTTCCACATGTTGCTGGCCGAGAGCTTGTTGTCCTGCATGATGTCCAGGTCGCCGTGACAGCCGCCCGCCCCGTATGCGCAGAACAGCAGCGCGACTCCGGCTATAGTCTTTCCGAATTTCGTTTTCATGGCAGTAGGGTGTCAGAACGTGAGTTTGGCCGTGAAGAGCACTTTGCGCGTCGGCGGGTAGGGACTGAACCCGGTGTCGTAGGTCGACGACGCGGTGTAGAGGCCGCCGGTGGTCGCGGCCTCGGGCGAGACCCCGTGCACGGCCGTCCAGTAGCAGAGCGTGTTGCCCGAGACGGTGAGTGTCACCTGGCTTATGTGCAGTTTGCGCAGCCACGCTTTCGGGAGCGACCACGAGAGCGAAACATCGCGCAGGCAGAGGTAGTCGGCCTTCTCGACGAATATGTCGGACGTGCGCCCGTAGTTGCGGTTGCCCCAGTCCGTATCGTTGGCCGTGAAACGGGCGTAGCGCGTGTCGTCGCCCGGCTGCGACCAGCATTTCTTCACTTCGTTCGTCAGGTTGTAGTTGCAGTTGCCCATCGTCGACTGGAAATAGCGCATCTGCATGTCGTTGCGCACCGAATGTCCCAGGGCATAGTCCATGTAGACGTTCAGCGTCCAGTTCCGGTAACGGAACGTATTGCCGATGCCGCCCGTCGAGTGGGGCAGGGCATACCCCAGCAGGAACTGGTCTTCGGCGTTGATGATCTGCCGGCCGTCCATGCGCGTCGATCCCGGACGGTCTTTCCACTCGTAGTCGCCGATGTCCTTGCGCCCGGCTATCTGCCGCCGGTCGCTGCGCCGGTAGCCGCGCGACTGCGTGTCGTACCGGGCCGCGTCGGCCTCCTCCTGCGTCTCGATGATGCGCTCTGCGACATAGCCGAAGATACGCCCCATGCGCTCGCCCTCGGCGATGCCCCCGAACTGGCTCCCATCACCGACCGAGATGCCGTTGATGCGGTTGCGGGGATTGCCGTTGTCGGGCAGTTCGAGCACGCGGTTCATGTTGTAGCTGTACGTAAAATCCGTCCTCCACGAAAAACCCTTGCGGTCGATGTTGACCGACGACAGAGACAGCTCCGTGCCGTAGAACCTGACGCGCCCCAGGTTGGTCGAAACCGAGTTGTAGCCCGTCGTATTGGGGAGGCTGACGTCGAACAGCAGGTCGCGCGTCTCCTTGTTGTAATAGTCGAGCGCCAGCGTGATGCGGTTGTCCAGCAGCCCGAGGTCGATGCCGGCGTTGAACTGGAGGGTCTTCTCCCAGATCAGGCCGTTGTTGGGCATCGTATTGGTCGTGGTGGTCGCGTTGCCGTTGTAGGTGTAGAGCGAATTGTAGCTGCCGTAGGTGTCGTACAGCCCGATCCCGTTGTTGCCCGTCAGCCCGTAGCTCACGCGCGCCTTGAGCATGCTGACCGCACTGTTTTGGGGCCAGAATCCCTCCTTGCTGACCACCCATCCGGCCGATGCCGCCGGGAAATAGCCCCAGCGGTGGCCTGCGGCGAATTTCGACGAACCGTCGATGCGCATCGTCGCGGCGAGGAGGTAACGCCCGCCGTAGTCGTAGTTCACACGCCCGAAATAAGAGATCAGGCACTCCCGCGTGCGGGTACTCTTCGGATAGTTGGCGATGTTCGAAGTCCCGGCGTCGAGCACGGGCAGCTTGTCCGACACGGCGCCCTGCACCCGCACGTCGAAGCTGTTGAGTTTGTCGAGCATGTATTCGTAGCCCGCCACGGCACCCAGGCGGTGCCCGTTGCCGAACGTACCCTTGTAGTCGGCATAGGCCTGGAAATCCATGCGGTTGGTCTCCGAAAAGCCCTCCTTCATGGGCCGTATGTTCGAGCCCGTCGTGGGGTTGTCCTCGACATAGAAATAGCTGCGCGTATGGCGGTTGTAGTTGGTGAACTGCCCGACCAGGCGCAGCCCGTCGAACACCTCCCAGTCGAGGTTGATCGTGGCCGTCGAACGCTTGATCGTCGACCCGGCATTGTGGTAGTAATAGGCGTAGTAGGCGGCCGGTATCGTCGTGTTGTTGGTGCCCAGCGCAGGCGTGCCCGCCAGCTCCTCGCCCGCCTCCTCGCCGTACCAGTCGCGGTGGGTGTTAGGGACGGAGAGCCCGCGTATGACCGAGTTGCGCAGGCTGAGCGGCGCGCTCTCGAAGGTCTGCTGCTCGATCTGCGAATAGTCGAATGTCGTCGAGGCCCTGAGCGCCGCGTCACCTGGAAAGTCGTGTTGCCGTGGAACGTGAAGCGCGAATAGCCCGTCGTGATCCCGATCCCGCTGTCGTCCGTATAACCCGCCGAGGCGGCGTATTGGATGTTGTCGCCGCCCCCGTCGATGCCGACGTAGTAATTCTGCCAACATGCGTCGCCGAACCATTGGCTCTGCTGGTCGTTGTCCTCGAAGACGATGATGCGCCCGGGGTTCACCGGGTCTTCGACCCATTGGTAGCCGGCGGGAACCGGTTCGTCCGGCCGGAGGTAACGGGTCGTCCAGAGCGATTTGGCCGTATTGCCCGTGCCTGCCGACTGTTCGCCGCCCAGCACCGATGCCGGATCCATGCCGCCGCAATACCCCTCCATGAGCGCCGGACGCACCGTGAGGATGTAATCGCGGGCGTTCATCAGGTCGAACTTCGTGGCGGGCGACGCCCAGGCCCACTGCCCCTCGAATACGATCCGGGGGCCGAGGTGTTTCGAACCTTTCTTCGTGGTGATGAGGATCACGCCGTTCGACGCGCGGGAACCGTAGATGCCCGCCGCCGCGGCGTCCTTGAGGAACGAAACGGATTCGATGTCGTTGGGATTCAGCCCGGCCATTTCGCGGACTACGCCGTCGACCAGCACGATCGGGTCGTTCGACTGGTTGATCGACGATCCGCCGCGGATCAGGAATTTGGGGTCTGCGCCCGGTGTCGCATCGGTCGTAGCGACCCTCACGCCGGGGACGCGTCCCTTCAGGGCGTCGCCGACCGAATTGACGGGGATACCCTCCAGGAGATGCCCGTCGAATTTGCTGATGGCCGCAGTCACCGTCCTGCGCGACTGCGTGCCGTATCCGACCACCACTACGTCCTCGAGCACGGCTTCGTATTCCTCCAGTACGACGTCGATGGCCGACCTCGTCCCGATGCGTTCCTCCCGGTCGGCATAGCCTATGTATGAGAAAACGAGGGTGGCGTCCGGATCGGCGAAGATCCGGTAATTGCCCTCCGCCCCGGCCGAAACGCCCCGCATCGTATCCTTCACGACGACCGAGGCGCCGACCAGCGGCATCCCCGAGCCGTCCTTGACGCGCCCCGTCACGAGTACCAGCTGCGAACGCGCGGAATCCGTGTCGTAGGTCAGCACCACGATGCGGTCGACGACCTTGTAACGGAATCCCCGTCCCTTGAATACCTTTTCCAGGATATGTTCCAGCGGAGCCGCGGTTTCATGCACCGACACGTCGCCGAGCGGCATCTGCGACAGTGCCGATTCGTAGGAGAACAGTACGCCCGTCTGTGAGGTGACGGCCTCCGTGAAGGTCAGCACCGTTGCGGATCCGAGCGTGAGATCCACAGCGTAGGTCTTTTGTGGCGAGGCATTTCTGCCGTCATCCGTAGCATGGGCCTGCGGACACATGCCGGTCAACAGGAGAAGAAATACCAATTCCAGCTTGGGGATGGAATTTTTCTTCATATTTTAAGGTTCGTGAAGCGTGTTCCGGGTTGTGCGGTGCAAAAGGCCTGCGGTGGTCGGCCGCAGGCCCCGTATCATTCGTTGCGGATCACCTCGCAATGCGTTCCGGTCATGAACTCGACGATGTCGACGACCTCCTCGAGCGAATTGCTCCGCAGGTAGTTGATGTCGTAGCGTTTGCCGTCGTCGGGCGACATGATGCGTATGCGTACGCCGTAGCTCTTTTCGATGCCGGCGATGATCTCCGTGATCGTGGCGCCCTTCATCGTGACCAGGTTGTAACGCCTGGTCACATAGAGCGGCGCGTTGATTTCGGCCACCTCCATGTCGCCCATCCGGGCGTCGTACACGGCGCGCTGGTTGGGATGCAGCCGCACGAGGTTGTCGCCGCCGGGGGTTTCGAGGCGTACGGCGCCGCGTTCGAGCACCACCTCCGTGAACGGGTTGCCGGCGAGCGCCCGGACATTGAAGGCCGTGCCCAGCACCCGGATCGCCAGCTCGCGGGTCTCCACGACGAAGGGATGCCGCGCATCGTGCGACACGTCGAAATAGGCCTCGCCGTCGAGCCGCACGATCCGCTCCCCGTCCCCCTTGCCTACGGCATAGCGCAACTCGGTGCCGTCTTG
>ERZ791618.396-NODE-396-length-22498-cov-1.757385_pt1 | contig 22498 bp, 20 predicted proteins | sample MGYA00510059_ERZ791618 | MGnify/ENA primary metagenome ERZ791618 (study PRJEB30046, sample SAMN00715159) | human gut metagenome | study: EMG produced TPA metagenomics assembly of the A metagenome-wide association study of gut microbiota in type 2...
TTATTCAGCCCTTGTAACTCTCCATAATGCTTCTATTCAGGCGCCAGTTCTTTTCCACGGGAATCCAGTCGAGATTCATCTTATCAAGCACGCAGTTCAGAGTTTTCACTGCACGTTTCAGATAGGAAGTATAGGCTTTATCGAAATTGAAGCCATATTCTCTCAGCGTCTCCCCTGCCTTCTCGGCTTCGGCAACTCCTTTTTCCGTAAGGTCTACATCCGTCCAGCCGGTGAAACGGTTTTCCTTGTTCCATACACTCTCTCCGTGACGAAGTAATACTATTTTTTTCATTCTTAATGATCTCCTTTCTTTTTATATCTACGCATTATATATAGAACATTTTATTTCTTCACAAAGTTCACGAAAGAATAAGGAGTTATCAATACCTAAAAATGGTGGTTTATTAGCAGGAATCCGACAAAAATGACTACTTTTACATATTAAACAAATTTTTAACCTTCAGAACAAACTGTAAAATGCCTGAAACAGACACACACAGAGAAGACATCTTCCTACGGAAATTAATGAATAAAGCCAACATCGGCTGGTGGGAGGCAGATGTAAAAACAGAGTGTTACAAATGCTCCGGCTTCATAGCCCAACTTCTCGGTCTCGACGAGGATGGCATTATTAGTTTCAATGATTTCAACAAGCGGATTCTGAGGGAAGACCAGCAACACACCACTTCCCACTCTTTCGATGAATTACAGCAGACGATTGAAGAAGTATATCTACTCGATACTCCTAAAGGAGGTGTATGGATACGCAGCAAGATATGTTACCAGGAAACAGACGAGGCAGGAAACACCAAGATATATGGCATAGCCGAAACACAAGACGGACCACATATGGCGTCCGCTTACCAGGCATTGCAAAACAGTGAACGCATTCTGCATAATATCTATAAAAATATCCCCGTAGGCATCGAATTATACAATAAAGACGGGCTCCTGATCGACCTTAACAAGAAGGAACTGGAAATGTTTCATATAGCCAGCAAAGAAGATGTCTTGGGAGTTAATCTGTTCGAGAATCCCCTGCTTCCGGAAGAGATCAAACAGAAACTCAGAAATAATGAAGACGCCGACTTTACATTCTGCTATGAATTTTCCAAGATAAACGGATACTACCAGTCACAAAATTCGGGAGGCAGCATAGATTTAACAACCAAAGTAACTACGCTGTACGATCATAATCATGAGCCGATCAATTACTTGGTGATTAACGTAGACAAGACCGAAAATACCATTGCTTATAATAAGATTCAGGAGTTCAAAAATTTCTTCGACCTGGTAGGCGACTATGCCAAAGTTGGTTATGCCCATTTCGACGCTTTGAGCCGGGACGGTTATGCCCTGAGCAGCTGGTACAGGAATGTAGGAGAGAAAGAAGGTACCCCACTACCGGAAATCATCGGCATACACTCCCACTTCCACCCCGAAGACCGGGCTGTAATGCTTGATTTTCTGGATAAGGTCATTAAAGGGGAAAGTAGCAAATTATGTCGTGATATGCGTATTCGCAGAGCTGACGGAAACTATACGTGGACACGCGTGAATGTGTTGGTCCGGAATTATCTCCCACAGGATAATATCATCGAAATGTTGTGCATCAACTTTGATATCACCCAACTGAAAGAAACGGAACGAATGCTCATTCAAGCTAAAGAGAAAGCAGAAGAATCCGACCGGCTAAAGTCTGCCTTCCTTGCCAATATGAGCCACGAGATACGTACACCGCTCAATGCGATTGTCGGTTTTTCGAGTATGCTGCAAGAGGCGGACAATCCGGAAGAAAAACTGCAGTATGTCACCATCATCGAAGAGAACAACAAACGCCTGCTACAACTTATTTCCGATATTCTCGACTTGTCAAAAATCGAAGCTGGAACTTTTGACTTTACCTTCGAGAAAGTGAACGCCAAACGGTTATGCAATGAATTATACCAAGCAATGCAGATGCGAACCTCCCCGCAGGTGGAACTCCGCCTGTCTCCCGATCTGCCGGATTTGCAACTCACCAGCGATAAAAGTAGGCTTTACCAAGTATTATCAAACTTCGTAGTAAATGCGTTAAAATTTACCTCCGAAGGGAGTATAACCATCAGTTACCAAATAAAAGGAAAAGAAGCGAAATTCTCCGTAGAGGATACGGGTATAGGATGAAACCGGAATATAATTCCCATATTTTTGAACCCTTCAAACTCAATAATTTTATTCCCGGCACCGGTCTCGGTCTTTCTATCTGCCAGAGTATCATCACACAACTCGGAGGAAAGATCGGAGTAGATTCGGAACCCGGAAAGGGTTCCTGTTTCTGGTTTACACATCCACTCGGCTAACCCGGAAAGCAGGTTCACAATTTACTTCCAGAACCCCCGTTACGATACATTCAGGGCAGGGATTATTCTCACCATGACGAGAAAAAATTCTCATAGTAATAAGAAAAAGTTCTCACTATGATGAGAAAAAATTCTCATCATAGTGAGAATGGTTTGAGAAAAACCTTAGTTAATAACTTATATAAATGAATAGAATAATCAATTCATAAAAGAAGATTAGAAACCAAACTTGAACGGTGTACCATCTAATTTCTTTTCAGGAAAATGCGGTCTGTTATCGTGCCCGGAAGCTCCGATTCATAATGTGTCACCATAATCATCGTTTTATCTTTACGTTGGCAGAAGGCTTCAATCACCTTCTTCACCCGGCGACGGTTGTAAGTATCAAGTCCGTGAAGCGGTTCATCCAAAATCAACAGTTCCGGATCTTTGACGAAAGCACGTGCCAGCAGAGCCAGCCGTTGCTCGCCACTGGAAAGTTGCAGGAATGCTTTATCTTTCAATGCTGCGATACCGAATACATCCATCCACCATTCACAAATATCCATCTGCTCCGGTTGCGGACGTCTGTACAACCCGATACTATCATGTAAACCGCTTGCTACAATCTCAATAGCCGGCAGGTTTTTAAGGTAAGCACGATGCATCTCCGGACTGACGTAGCCAATGTGTTTCTTAATTTCCCAGATACTCTCCCCGGTTCCTCTTTTTCGTCCGAACAGGCTGATATCCAGGCATACGATTGGGGATTATCCGCACAAACAAGACTCAGCAAGGTTGATTTGCCTGCGCCGTTTTCTCCACTCAATGCCCATTTCTCCCCACGATGCACAGTCCAATCGAGTTCTTTCAGAATAGTACGGTCACCATAGCGGATACTGACTTTGTTTAGTTTCACCACCTCGTCGGCATCGTAATTGTTGCCGTTGTAAGGCAAATCAATAATACGTTGTTGTAAATCGTCAAAAGGAACGACCGTATCTCTTGAACGGAAAGCATCCAAATAGACTTCACGTTCCATTTTCGGAAAGACTTCCATTTTGTCAACGGGAATGACATGGGTAATGAAGGAAGGAATATCATCCAACATGGAAAGCACCAGAATTATCTGTACCGACGACATCTTCGTCAGACGATCGAGCAAAGAGAAAAGCAATTCGCGTGTAGGAGCATCCAGTCCGATAAACGGGTTATCCATAATCAGAACACGGGGAGCAGTCAGCAGGGTCTTTGTGAGCTGGAATTTGCGTAATTCCCCACTGGAAAGAAGGATAATCTTCTTATCCAGAAGAGGCTCGATACGGAAAAGGTCGAATAATTCGTTTTTCAGTTGCTCGTCCTTGATCTCGCCCAGCATTTCGCGGACATCGGGAGCCTCATCCTGGTCATGGGCATTCCAACGTTGCTGATAGTAGTAATTGGCGTCGGCAGCTCCATAGGTATCACGAAAAGCGATGTATTTTACATTATCATAAACGGTCTGAGTAGCAGAAGGAGAAAAATCATATTGCAGCGCTCCTTCACGCAGCGGATATTTACCGATCAGCGTATCTACAAAAAGGCTTTTACCACTACCGTTCGGTCCTACAATGGCTATATGTTCGTCTGCCCCGATAGTTGCCGTGACGGGTTTGGCTAAACGCACAAGCGGGTTGCGTGCTACGCCCCCCGCCATGCTGAATGTATTTTGGCTCATATTCTTTTATTTTTATCTATTTATACATAATCAGTGCAGACTGGCCGGGAACAATTACTTCCGGTCCGGTTTGCGTCCCAAGTCCGCGAACATCTATCACACCGTCCTTACATACTACCGTATATTTGCCGGCAGGTACTTCCAGACGTGCGGGAGTAGTGCGGGAGTTGAAAGCAACGATAATATCTTCCCAACGGTCACCGTTCGCATGCTCCTTCAAAAGGAACGCAATCAGATTGTTCCCCTCGACAGGCAGGAATTCCAAATGTCTCCGAACCATTTCCGCGTCTCCCATACGGAAGGCGGGATGAGATTTACGCAAGTCAATCAAACGCTTATAATAGGTGAAAACATCCTCATTCGTAGTTTTGCGCCGCCAATCAATAGCGTTTACCGCATCCGGACTCTTGTAGCTGTTGTCCACTCCTTTCTTATCACGCATCACTTCCTCGCCAGCATAAATAAAAGGAATACCTTGTGAAGTAAAGACCACCGTTTGCGCCAATTTATCTAGACGGACCAACTGTTCGGGAGTAATTCCCGGCATACTTGCCTTTATTCGGTCAACAAGGCATAATCCGTCATGACAGGAAACATAACTAATCATCTGTGTAGGTTGCTTCGCCCAAGGTTGCCGGCTATAATTCACCGAATCACAGCGCACTTGCGGATGTTCAATCGCACCCACAATACCAAACTTTACACTCGCCTCTCCTCCCGGAACACCGGCAAGAAACGCACCTTTATCTTTTTCCCATACAGGTCCGCAAAGCCCATCACGCAGTTCATCCGAAAAGACAGCGATATCCGGCATACGGGCAACATTTCCTTTCATGGCCAACGAATCCGCCGGATATTGAGGAGCTTCAGCAGCCCAGCCTTCTCCATAAATGCAAATAGTAGGATCAATCTTGTTGACAGCTTTCCTGATTTCGTTCATCGTCTCGATGTCGTGTATTCCCATGAGGTCAAAGCGGAAGCCGTCAATATGATATTCATTAATCCAGTAAAGGACAGATTCGATCATAAATTTACGCATCATAGGACGTTCACTTGCAGTCTCATTGCCGCATCCCGAGCCATTTGCCAGAGAACCATCTTCTTTCCGGCGATAAAAGTAACCGGGAGCGGTACGTTCAAAGTTACTCTCTATCGTATTGAACGTATGGTTGTACACTACGTCCATTATCACTCGGATACCTGCCTGATGTAATGCCTGTACCATTTGTTTGAACTCCTTCACACGAACCGCAGGCTGATAAGGGTCGGTCGAATAAGAACCATCCGGCACGTTATAATTCAGCGGATCATATCCCCAGTTATAGTGGTTTTCTTCCAACTTCGTCTCGTCTACGGAAGCATAATCATAAGAAGGAAGCAGATGTACATGCGTGATCCCCAGTTCTCTCAAATGGTCGATCCCTGTCAGACGTTTATCAGCATTCATGGTTCCTCGTTCGGTCAAGGCAAGATATTTTCCTTTGTTCTTTACCCCCGAAGTAGAATCCGACGAGAAATCACGATGATGCATTTCGTAGATAATCATATCGGCAGCAGATTTCAGGGTAGGGCGCCGGTCACTCTCCCACCCTTCCGGCTGGGTCGATTTCCAGTCGATAATAGCAGCACGCTTGCCATTTACTCCGACAGCACGAGCGTTAATACCGGTGTATCTCCTTGCCATTTATCATCAATCTTCACATTGAAGGTGTAGAATTTACCCAGCAAATCTTTGTCTACGGTCACCGTCCATGTTCCGTCTTCAGCAGGTTCCATTTTCTCCGTTTCGTAAGCATGACCACCTTCCCCTGCATCATAAAGCATCAGGCGTACCTCATCAGCCGTAGGCGCCCAAAGCGTAAACCTGGTAGCCCCCGGAGCATACTCCATTTCGACAAGATTCCCCGAACGAACGGGATAGAGTTCATAAGAAGCGTATTCCTTTTTTGCAGAAGAACAACTCATCACTGTTGTCATCGTAGTTACTCCCAGTATTGCTAAATAATTAGTTCCCATCTTCATCTTAACCCTTTCCTTTGATGTATAGTGCTTTATCGCACCTATAAACTTATAGCATAGAACTTATATCCTCAATTATTTCACCTTATCCGGGTTCTTTGCTATGTAATCTTTCCAACTATTATATCCTTTTTCCAATGCCGGTCGTCCCATTTGTAGAAAATGGCAATATGCGGCCGCCAAACCGTCTGTCGCATCCATGAAAGTAGGCATATCTTCTTTCGAAAAGTGAAGCATTCGCTGCAACATATCCGCCACTTGCTCTTTCGAGGCCTGTCCGTTTCCGGTAATAGCCATTTTAATTTTCAAAGGAGCATACTCGGTGATTGGTATGTCACGGCTTAGGGCCACTGCCATTGCTACTCCCTGCGCACGCCCCAACTTCAACATCGACTGCACGTTTTTGCCGAAGAATGGTGCTTCAATAGCCAGTTCGTCAGGCAGATAGCTTTCAATGATACTCAATACACGCTCATGAATATGACGTAGTTTCAGATAGTGATTGGCAAATTTACGCAAGTCGATAATCCCCATTGCAACCATTTCGGGCTTGGTTCCTTTTATTCTCAAGATCCCATATCCCATGATCGTAGTACCGGGGTCAATACCCAGGATTATCTTTTCTTTTACCGGTTGAATCACTCTATCACCTCCATTAATGTCGGAAAACCAATCACCTTTCCTTAAATATTTTTGTAAGTTCATCATTCAGGCGCACTCCCTGTTCCAGATGCCAGCGGTGCAGCAACCCACTACTCTCTACCTCCCACTGCAAGGAGTAAGCACTTCCTTCCTCCCGGTGGCTCAATATCCGGCAGATACGCGGCGTCTTCAATGCACCATGCTTCTGTACTTCGGGAATATAGGATTCTTTGATCCAAATCAGAAAATTATCGTGAACGTCGTCATCCACCTGAAAAGTCGTATTATAAATCAGCATTTCTTTATTTTAAACTATTATTTACCGCAAACATAGCAATTATTTCAGAATATTGCATTATATTTGCACCAACAAAAAAGATTCGTTTACAAACGTTATCATATAAGATTAAAGAAGGGGCGTTAGCTCATCTGGCTAGAGCGTAACACTGGCAGTGTTAAGGTGATCGGTTCGAGTCCGATACGCTCCACTTACAAAAGATTTAAATCTCTGATTTTCAGAGCTTTTTCTTTTTCACTAATGGCTTTACTCCCCACTCAGAAAGCACTATACTTATATTACTTTAACTCTATTCATCCCCCATTTCCTAACAAATTAAACTAAAATTCCTTTTTTCGTTCTCATCATCTCTATTTCGAACAGCAATAAAAAAGGGAATGCACAGTAAACTGTATGTCCCCTCAATCAATAACTTATTCAAGATTTACCCTATAACTTTTCTATTTCCTCTTTAGACAATCCCGTAGCTTGTGAAATTATATCAATAGCTACTCCCAGTTTTTTTCAGATTACGAGCATTATCCCAATTAGCCTCTTCACGCCCTTCCGCCCTTCCTTCTTCTCGTTCGGTATAGATATTATCACGCAGAATTACTATATTATCCAAGTGACGATAATAAGCCACCAATTCATCCTTAGTCATGCTATCCAACTTCAATCTCTCCCGTGCCTCTTCAAGCTCTAGAGCTGTAGCACTAGAAGGAATCTCACCTGTATTCAAATAGTAAATCCATTCTTCCAACGGACTCTTGGCTATCTGATTAAAGCCATTTACCTTTAAGATATAGTATTCAGGATACAACTGACTAACTGTATCCACCTTGAATGTTTGCTTTTGAAATGGAGTCAGTTCTAAAATATCCCCTTGATAAATACCCCTGAATTCTGTCTTTCCATGATATACGAAGTCCGTCCCATGACCTAATGAGAAATAGACGATATTAATACTATATACTTTACGTACCTTGTCATAACTCTCTCCTCTATTTATATACTTTTAGAAGTACCGAACAACATACGCTGGAAGTAAGCATATTCATTATTATCCTGTACCTCGATCAAGACAAGCTCATCCTTAGAATTCTCGGCAAGCATATCTACTTGTCAAACTTATCCTCCTGATTACTTTCACTTTCAAGGAGTTTCTGAATAACAATCTTCTCACCCGGCAACGTAGTAAGCAAACCTTCAAGTACACTAAAGTTTGCCTTATTCCGGAGCAGACGTTTCATCGCCCAGTCAAAACGAATTATCTGATTATTATTACTATTATTCATATTCAATATATTGATTAACACAAAGGCAAACAAAATGCCTTGTAATTCCAAAGAGTAAAGTACTTTTTAGAATATAAAGCCCCTCAAATACTTAAGAATATAAATATCGATCGAATTAATAATTCTATTTAGAAGTCCATGCTAAAATTACACGTCTACTGTGTAGATACAATATTATACAACATACAATTCTCTTTGCTCACTCATTTGCCATAATTCTTCTGGAATATTTTTACGCATTTTTTTGAACTGAAATATAGAGGATGTAAATTAAACTGTGTCAGCAAAATTAATATTTTATTTTTTGCTGACACAGTTTAATTTACATCCTCATATAATCATATTCTTGTCATTCACATCCTGTCCGGATTCCACTTTTAACCGCCTTCCTGTCGCTTCTTTAATGTATCCGGCAAGAATTGTGTGTTCCTTTCTAAAAGAATATTATCTTCAGGATAAAGAATCCGGGTATCTTTCTCAACAACAAAAGGATTCCCAGCTACCATTACTATTTCATGTGGTAAAGGTATTACATTCCTATAGTCCGCCTCCACTCTTTCCGAAATATCGCACGCGGCTATAACAACGAATATCACGCTTATTGTAATCAGTTTCTTCATATCGTTTCTGCTTAGTCGATATTGGGAGTATCCCAGATTTTGTCTTTCTCGCAGTCTATATACAGTATTTCACTGCCACACTTCATGCGGAAACGTCCTTGCTCCAACCGCCATTTCCTATCCTGACCGACAAAAGCCAGGTCGCTTCCCTTCAACTTCATAACAACCTTCTTTGTTTCACCCGATTGTAATTCAACTTTCTCAAAATAACGAAGACGGATCACATCTGGTGAAACACTAGCTGCCAAATCACTGGAATACAACAGGACCGTTTCCTTACCTGCTCTTTCTCCCACGTTCTTTACATCCACTTCAAATATCAGTTCATCATCCGCATTGAAAGTCGTACGATTCACTTTAAAATTACTATACTCATAGGACGTATAACTTAATCCATATCCAAAGGGCCATTGAACATCCATGACCGCATCATAATTATACTCCCCTTCCATAGGTCCCATCTGTTCACACGGCTTATAATCATACGTAGCAAGCGAATTGATGAATTTCGGATAGGTAAAAGGCAATTTACCGCTGAAGTTCACATCTCCAGCAATCAAGTCAGCCAATGCATCTCCTCCGTAATTTCCCGGCAACATAATATGAACCACCGCTTTTGCCAAAGGTTCTATCTCATGGATTATACGCGGCCGTCCTTCGTTCAGAACCAATATTACCGGCTTTCCTGTTGTCGCAAGCCTTCTCACTAACTCTTTCTGATTGGAAGAAAGATTCAAGTCATTCAGATTTCCCGGAGTCTCACAATACGTATTCTCTCCTATACAAGCTATTATCACATCCGCCCTACCGGCAGCAGTAACTGCCTTTCCTATTTCCGGACGATTTTCTTTCCACCAGTTATCATTAGGATCAGCAACATACGTCACTCCCGGTTCATAGATAATGTTTTCCGTACCAAACTTGTTGCATAATGCTTCATAGATAGTATTATAAGCCTGCGCAAATTCATCCGCCAACTCTCCCTGCCAACTGTAAGACCATCCTCCGTTGAGACAACGCATAGCATTGGCGTTCGGACCTGCCAACAATATCTTCGTTCCCTTACGTAAAGGCAAAAGTTCTCCTTCATTTTTCAACAAGACCTCCGATTCCCTAGCAGCTTGCAATGCCACTTCTGCAAACTCCCGACTTCCAAACTTGTCATATTTCCGAATATCCCAGTAAGGATTCTCAAACAATCCCAAACGGAATTTCAAACGTAGCACACGCCGCACGGCATCGTCAATACGTTTCATTGATACAGCCCCTTCCTCAACCAATTCCTTCAAGTCGATACAAAACTGTTGTTCTTCCGAAGGAATCATTGCCATATCAATACCCGCATTTACAGCCAATCTGATAGCATCTTTCTTGCTGCTTGCAATATGATCGCGAAAATACAGATTATCAATATCATTCCAATCGGTCACAATCATTCCATCCCAGTTCAAGTCCTCCTTCAACCAGCCTGTCAGTAGCTCTTTATTGGCATGAAACGCCACCCCGTTATTATTGGCGGAATTGACCATCAATGACAACGCACCCGCACGGATCGCCGCCTTGAAAGGAGCAAAGTGCTTCTCACGCAAGTCAATATCGGTAATAGAAGAAGGGGTACGGTCTTTACCGGATACAGGAACCCCATATCCCATAAAATGCTTGATACAGGATGAAATATGATATTCATCCACCTTATTCGGATTATCCCCCTGCAAACCACGTACAGCCTGTACAGCCATTTGTGCATTCACATAGGTATCTTCCCCGAAACTTTCCCACATACGCGGCCAACGAGGATCGCGCCCGAGATCCATTACAGGAGCAAATGTCCACGGTACACAACAAGCGCGAGTCTCGTAAGCCGTAATCTCCGCACAACGCCTGGCCAGTTCCCTGTTGAAAGTAGCCGCCATATTGATACCTTGAGGAAAATAAGTAGCGTCTTGTGTATATGAAGCCCCGTGAATCTGATCCAAACCATAAATACATGGAATCCCAATTTCTTCCAAAGATTTCTTTTGAATCTGTGTGATCACTTCTGCAAACACTTCCTTTTTCTGGCTGACTCCGAAAGGAATATTCAGTAACGAACCTACCTTATATTTGCCAATCACCGTATCCAGTAACGCCTCGCTCAATTTATTATTGTTTTTATCCGTCACTACCCCAATGGTCAGTTCGCACATCTGGCCAATCTTCTCTTCAAGAGTCATGCCTTTCAGCAGTTTCTCTATTTTTCCTTCTATTTCCGGATCTGACGGAATGGCAGGAACCGGTTGTCTTTCGGCACAAGCCGAAAAAATGCTTCCAAACAATAAAGTTGTTAATAGTTTTTTCATGGTAATTTGTATTTATTTAAATTGTAAATTCTCTATATATGGATTGACAAACAGATATTTTCTACAATCAGCCTTCTTTATCTGTCTTCCGTTAAACACAACATTATCAAATGTCACATTCTGTAAAGGAAACTCACGACTTACTCCCCGTACCTGGGCAGGCAGGTATTTGTCGCCTGTGAAAGTTATATTCCGAAAGACAACTTTGGACAAACTTCCCGTATCTTTACCGTCACTTACTATCTCCACAGCAATTGGTCGTCCGCCATACAAGTTCTCAAATTGTATATTCTCGAACGGAATGCAGACATCCGTCCACCCCACCGCCAAGTTCCTCGTATATGCCAACACATGATTAATAGCCGCACATCCTCCTCTCCAGCCCTCATCCCCTTCCTTGTTATCATACAATGTAGGTGTCTCCAATACGATACAGTTTCTAAAAGTCACATTCTGGATATAATCCGGACGAGATTCACGAAACGTTCCGCACTCCACGGGTCGGCCAAAAACACATTGGTGCAATCCGTCCAACCCACACAGTTTTCCACCAAAATATCCTCACATCCTATAAAAATAGTCAGTGGAAGTAGTACCTCCTTTTCCAATTCCACAAAACGGTTGTAAAATACACATTGAGGAAACATACCCTTCAAATGCTTGCAGACATATTCCTTATAATAATGCTTGAAGCATCTGAAACCTCTAGAATGAAACAGGATAAGAATAACCATTATTTCCGTATCGCTCATACGGTTCAGCTTATTCCGGTGCTTGCAGTTCTTGTTTTCAACCATATATTTTTTCTGTTGCAATGCAAATTCCTTGCATAAATCATCTGCCATACAATAAATTTCCGTAACTTTAAATTTTGGGAACATAGCGGTAATCGTTTAAACTCTATAATTAGACACTATAAATTTAATACTTTTATCGCTATATGTCTATTATTCAATGAAATATTTATAAACTTAGGTAGTCATATACAAAAGAATATATTTATAATTGTTTTGCTCTTAAATCTTCCGACTTTTTTAATTACATATCTATATAAAAACTTTATATTATAACAAAATATTTCAACAAGAATTAAGCTGTAAGATTGTACATAGTTACCAAATAATAAATAAATACATAACATACATTTTGCCAAAACGAGAGAAAAGAATGTGTGTCATAATACCCAAATTAAAAAATTTAAGACTGTCTAACAAGGCTCTTCTCAACGATTTCACCCCCTTCTGAACTGAACTCTGACAGAGATTTCTTTTTTCGGCACTTGTTAGACAACCTCATTTTCATTAACAAGTATTTTTATAAAACCTCTTAATATAAAATTCTACATGAGAAACTATTTGGTCACCTTGTAAGTTCCACTTCCATACTCCTTTGACTTCATCTCTCCGGGAAGGATTACGGTAGCGATAACGCCCTTAGGAATGGTAAATTCCCAAATCCAGGTGTCCCCCTCATATTTCCAGGCACTCTTGATGAGTCCGGAGACGGAACGGTATTCGGCAGTCACGTGTCCTAACCGCTTGTCCGGAATAGGCTTCATAATGATATGCTTGAAGCCAGGGGTGGCGGGATCGGCTGCGATGCCGGCAACGGTTTCCCAAATCCATTCACATACGCATCCGTAGGCATAATGATTGAAACTGTTCATGCCGCGTGGTCCCATTCCTTTGTCTATCATATAGCTGTTCCACCGCTCCCAAATGGTGGTGGCTCCATTGTCCACAGAATATAGCCAGCTTGGGTTCTTACGTTGAAAGAGGAGTTCATAGGCAATGTCTTCCATGCCATTCTCCGTAAGGGTGGCCATAAGGATAGATGTGCCTAGGAATCCGGTCTGCAAGCAAAGATCGTGTTGTGCGAAGTTTTTGCGCAGGCGGTCTATCATCTTCGCTTTGGCTTCGCCTTCCAAAAGCTGGTTCTTCAGGGCGAACAAGGCAGGAGTTTGCATAGTGTTGAGAATGGCGGTTTTGAAGGTACCGTCCTCATTGAGGAAATTCTCTTTGATGTATGCCTTTGCCGAATCAGACATTTGCTGGTACTTGGCAGCATCGCGCCCCGTGGCGGCAGCCATATCCCGCATCATGGAAGCATCTATCACCCAATAGGAAGCGCTCAAGTAGTTCCAGTAGCTGACGGCATCAGGAAGCGGACCTTGGGGAGAGAAAGCCAGTCCGCTACAACTTTCCAGCGGTTCGTAGCTCAACCAGTCGGCCCATTGGTAGTTACCGTTCTCCCCGCAGAGGGTCTCGTGGTTAACTTTGTATCGTTGATGTAGTTCATAAACAAATCCATAGCGTTCCAGTTCTCCTCAATGATTTGCGTGTCACCAAATTGTTTCCATACCGTCCAAGGCACAATGATTCCGGCATCGGCCCAACCCAAACGCATTTTCTCATCGCCGTATTGTGCCAAGGGAGCCACTCCGGGAAATCCGCCCAAACTGTTCTGGGTGTCGCGCATGTCACGCATCCACTTGTGGAAGAACTTCATAGTGTTAGCAAAGAACGTACCGGTTTCGGCAAACACTTGTGTGTCTGCTGTCCATCCCAGGCGCTCGTCGCGTTGCGGACAGTCGGTGGGTATAGACAGATAGTTGGATAGCTGCCCCCAATAAGTATTGGAGATGAGCTTGTTCACAAGGTCGTTGCCTGTAGTGATAGTGCCGGTTTCCAGTTCCTTTGCGATGGAAGTAACGGGAATGGACTTCAACGACTTGATGGCAACATTCCCAGTGGAAGTTATGGAGACATAGCGGTAACCGAAGAAGGTGCAGTGAGGATAATAGGCCACATAGTTATCTCCGCTAGCAAAGGTATAATCCAGACGGATACCAGTGTGGGGGATGCGCAGATTTTCACGGTGGCAACTTCCTTCCGGACCATCCATTCCACGAATCTTGGCGCCGTTGCCGTCATTGAGCAATTCCGCGGGAAGGCAGGTCAGCACTGTTCCTTCGGCAGCTTTGAATACGAAAGAAGGTACGCTGGCACAATTTTGTCCGAAGTCCACCACTAATGTCTCTCCCGGACTTACGGTCATCTCCGTACCCGATGCGAACTCACGGGCGATAATCACCTTACCAAACTCATTCTCCTTTGCTCCTTCTACATTCTTCCAAACGTATGCTTTGACAGGAGCGAGGGCGAGATCTGTACGCAGATAGACTTCCGCCCCGTCCGAAGGCAGGATATCACCGGAGAATTCGGTGTTCTCTTCGGGTGTGGAGAGTTTGTCCACACATTCGTAACCCATCGGTTCGCGTGCATCGTACTCTTCTCCGTCAAAGATACCGGCATGTTTCACCGGACCGGCAATTCCGGCCTTCCAGTTTTTAAGATCAGTACCGTAACGCTTCTTGTTTCCGTCAGAGAAAGTCAGTTCCAGTACACCACGGAAGGCACATTTCTTACCTATCATGCCGTCATATCCTCCGGGGGTTATGATTTTGTCACCCCACCATCCCGGCGTCACCTGTACGGAGAGCATATTCTCGGCGTTTGGCTTGGTACGGATGATGTCTGTAATATCATAGGTGAAAGAACGTTTAGTCTTGGCATAGTGTGTGAAGCCCGGTTTCAGGAATTCCCCGCCTACGGGTTTCCCATTCACATATAACTCGTAAACTCCTAGTCCAGCGGTCATCCACTTGGCGGAGACAATTTTCTGTTCGTTTTTCACGGTGGACACGAACCAACTCGCGCCATCGGCTGCGCGACCGTTGTTATGTCCTTTCACTACAGGGGCATCTACTGCGGAAATCCATTTGGATTCGTTCCAGGCTGATGCTTCCAATGCGTCAGTACGTTTTCCGAATTCGGTTGCGTTTATCAGTCCGCTATTTGAGAAAAGCTCGAGAATCATTATTGAAATAAGATTCGCAAAACAATGGAGATTCATTTTCATACTTATATGTAATTTTAGTATTAAAAGATTAACTTGCGAAAGGCTTGACCATGCCTTCAAGGATTCTTTCATTAGATAGTCCTTCGCCGAAAGTATACTGCATTTACGGTTTTCATGGTCGTATACTTTTACATTATATAATATTCAGTTCTCCCTTTTTTCCTCACCAACCGGGTCCCGGATAGTTTTTCTCATCCATTCCTCCGACATAAATACCGCGTGCCTTCCATAAATCCCACATCGGAGACAAACGATACTTAAAGTTTGTGTAATCTTTTGCCGATTGCTTGCTCCAAGCCGTCTCGGCATAAGCTGCAATACGGGGAAAGATATGGTCAAATGTTTTTTCCAATGTTGAATCCCATTCACTCCAGCAAGAAGCCTCAAAACCAATTATATTCTTTACTTTAGTAGCATCTACTCTTTCCGGAATACAACTTGTTAGATAGGCATTCTGTAGCCCTGCATTGAAATAAGCAAAATCCGTGTGCGACTGCACGACTTTAAAGCCTAATCTTAACGAATGATTCAAGACATCTACCGAACCTGCCCAATATTGAGAGATAGCTCCAGGCATATCTACCGCCATCTTAGAGGCAACTCCTACGGGGCCTGCCATGTCACTCCAACCCATCATTTTTCGTCCTTTTTCATTCAGATATTTATTTATCTGATTGAAATACCAAATCTGTAATTCAAAATTTTCCGTAATGCCCAGACTATTTTTCAGGCTCCTAATAGACTGCGAGTTAGCCCAATGATTTCCGTGTGCTTCGTCACCACCAATATGAATATATTCACCCGGGAACAAAGCCATCACCTCATCCAGCACATCATGCATAAATTGTATAGCGAAATCATCCGAGACATCAATTATTTCACTAAACACCCCCATTCTGCATTCCACCTCTATCTGTTTTTTAGTGGTTCCCAACTGAGGATAGGAAGCAATTGCTGCAGAGCTATGCGTCAGAATCTCTATTTCCGGAACAATCGTTATATTCAATTTCTTGGCATAAGCCACGATCTCCTTGATATCCTCTTGAGTATAGTGACCAGCCTGAGGAATATTATCAAATTGATCATTTTCCCATTCCCAACCCAAACCGGAGCATTTACGTTTAGAACCGACTTCAATCAATTTAGGATATTTCTTTATTTCAATACGCCAGCCCTGATCATCCGTCAGATGCCAATGAAAGGTGTTCATCTTCAAGCGTGCCATTTCATAAAGAAGCGTCTTCACAGCTTCTTTCCCTTTGAAATAACGAGCTTCGTCAAGCATCACCGAACGCCATGAAAAAACAGGATAGTCTGAGATACTAACTTCACGTACCACAAATAAATTGCCCTGCAACGTAATCAATTGCCGAACAGTTTGTGATCCGTAAAAGATCCCCAAATTATCTTTAGCCGTTAACACGATTTTGTTATTGGCAACTTCTATCCGATATCCGCCTTCGGCCTTCACCGTCAACGCCGGATCTATTACTAACTGAATGGTAGCATCTGTCTTATCCTTACTGACCACCGGTTCCATACCGTGATCTTCTTTTAAATAACCTGCCAACAAAGTGGCTTCATCTTCTATTGCCGCTGTGCAACTGATTGTAACATCTTTATCTACTGCAAATGCTCCACGTCCATAACTTATAAATTGTGGCAATGGAATGACTCTAATATCTTCTAGGGAAACTCCATCGCCTCCACTACTTTCACCTGTACCGTTATCACTATCTGAACATCCTGCAAAAGGTAAAAGCAGGAATGAAAAGCAAAGAAATATACTCATTTTCTTCATGGTTTTAAATTTTTAAATTTATCTATTTTTTTTGCTAATATGGTATATGTTCCGGCAGATAAAGCACAGCCCTGTTCTGAGAGAACCTTACCATTCACACGAACCTCTCCATTTACCGAATTTGGCAGTTGCAGAATAGCTTGTGTATTCTTAGGAACCGTTATTTCCATTTTAAAATCTTTATCCGACGATTCAAAAGAAGAACGTATCTCACCGGCTATAGTAGGTATGGTGATAGCCGCCTGATGCAAATAGGTATCATCCGGTGCTATACGAAATGTTTTATAAGCTGCATCCAAGGGCTCTATACCACAGACATAACGGGCAATGACAATCAGAGGACCACCACTCCAGGCATGATTTACAGTTCCGCCACCGAAACCATTGGGACCGATATCCCAGCCTTCAAACAAGGTGGTATAGAAAGGATGGTTCACCATAGGAGCAAAACGTTTTTGCATACGTTCCATAGCATACTTGCCCTCACCCATTACAAAGAGTGCTTCCATAACATATTTCTCCATGTACGGACTAGCATAGAATTGCTTCTTAAACAAGTCAATGATATACGGATATTTATCTTGTTCAGCAATACCGGAAACAACAGCCAGGGCCTGTACGCGATCGTCCGTACAATCATTATACTCTGGATGCCTGTACGCATATCCGTTCCAGCAACGATTATACCCCTCTTTCACCTTGTTCATCTGCCGACTGTAATTATTAGCATCAGTTGTTTCTCCCAAAAGTTGTGCCATTTGCCGAGCACCTTTTAAGGCCAAGTAATGCCAACCGGCAAAGATAAGCCGAATATCCCGTTGTTCTCCCCAATCCCCCCAAGTCCAACTGCCTCCACGGAAATTTGTTAACCCCGTGCTATCCAATGTCCATAACTCCAAATAGCGTTTCCTCCCGGATAAACCTGCGCTATCGTTTCGCGATCACCGGTATTCATATAATAATTCCAAAAGCCATAATATCCGATACTGGCTAACATCTGTCCCGGCAATTCACTATCATAATTACCCGCCGGAATCGGTGAAGAAAGTGCTCCATCAGAATGTTGCCAAGCAATCAACTCCTTGATGCCCTTACTCATCAAAGCATAAACGGAAGATGAACAAGTGTAAAAGCACTCTCCCATTAAAATCACTTCGTCACCCCACCATTGCGCACGTTCACGTTCCGGACAATCAAAATACGTATCGCGCATGTTAACATAAAGGGTTCGCAAGGCCTTCTTCCAAAAACGATTCACAAAATCATTATCACAGCTAAAACTTCCGGTCATTTCTGTATTATAGCCCGTTTCACGATATTTCAATCCATTAACTTCGATACCTTTAGGCAGAATAAAATAAACCTCATGTCCATTCAACCAGCCTAGTGATTCATAAGATTGCCGACCTCGACGAGTAATATACTCAGCTCTCAGATTAATATCTCCCGCTGCATATGTATTATCCGTATAAATGCCGATGCAGTTTCCCCCTACAGGGTCCGTTATTTCCAATATTGGAGTCATCTGTAAATTATAGGGTAACAAGGCAATCAGCGTATCCTGTTGTTCTCCTTTCAATCTGCGCATAGACTCAAAAGAACGTATACCGAAGTCTTTCCATTGCGAATAGGACGTTTTATAAGTTTATTGTAAGGAGCTTCTCCCCATGTTCCTAACACCAGTGCGTTACTAAATCCCAGCGTTTCCGGACATTCAGTTGTCTGCCACCCCGTCATATCCTTACGAGCATCAAAACGAATGTTCGATTCCGGTAAACGAAAATTAGGATAAGGTGCATCCGCACTCCCATAAGCAGGATGAATCCGGCAAAGCCACGTTTCATCACTACCCAAAACAAATTTCTTACTTTCTAAATTAAATAGCAATCCAGCTTGTCCGCTACTCTTGTGCGAAAAGCCCTCTTTACCGAAATACCAGACCAATATAGCTATCTGATTTTTCCCTTTTTGCAAGAAAGGGGCTAAGTCCACCTCATCGTAATAGGTGTCCTTCGGAGTCGGTCCACGCTTCACTCCTCCTTCAAAAACAGCAAGTTGTCCGTTAATCCAAAGCCAATACTTACTATCCACGGCAATCTGTGCAACCGCCTTCTCCGGACGTTTTGGCAAGATAATGTCTTTCCGGAAAGTCATCCACGTATTGGGATGATTGGCATCGGAAGGGGCGATCCATTTTCCTTCAGTTGCTTGTATTCCCAAAAGTGAACTCAAGGAAAAAGCAAAAATCAGAACTATAAAAAATCGGTTCATCATATAAAAGTTTATTTGTTTTATTGAATCCCCCTCCTTCGTCCTTCTGTTAAAAAGGGGAAAAGTTCAAAGGAGAGGCATTCAAATATACTCAATCAGATTCTACTTACCAACCCGGATTTTGCTTTAGTCGACCGTTGCTCATATTTATCTGTTTGGTAGGCAATGGGGCTAGATAATCACGTCCCGGACGGAACTTACGGTTATCTTCGGTTATTACAAATCCGTCACTATCCAAAGATGGACTCAATTCTTCATTCTCGTCTGCATAATTAGAGAACTTTACGCCTTTCAACGGTAGCGGCATCTCTACTTCAGCTGTTTTCCAACGACGAAGGTCATCATACCGGTTGGCTTCAAAACAGAGTTCAATCGTACGTTCCCGACGGATCTCCTCACGCATATCCAAGCCATACTTTGTAACAAACTCATTAGTTAAATCCGGCATTCCTACACGTTTACGGATACGGTTAATAGAGTTATTCAAATCATTATCACTAATCTCGCCTTCCAGCTCATAGGTAGCTTCTGCATAAATCAACAGGACTTCTGCAAAACGGATAATGTGGGCATTGTAATAAGCCCCTACATGATAAATATCAGGTAGTTCACTGATATACTTCCACACACGATATCCGGTATTTGTAGAGCAAATACCCATAAAACTAACCGGACATTCAGTAGCCACACCATGTTGACTAACATAAATATATTTACGGCCAGGCACCTGCAAGACACAAGTCATACGCGGATCACGGTCTTCATATTCCGATTGCACACTTTCATAACCCTGGAAACACGTTTCTACATTATCAATAGGAACACCATTCTTATCCAAAAACATATCGGCAAACTTCTTGGTTGCCAAAAGATAACCAGCGCTAACCTTATCAGCCATATCATGGAAAGTTCCTTTCATGTTCTTAGCATACTGATAATCAAGAATAACTCGCACGAATTATCCCCATCTTCCAAAAACAATTTACGATATGAATCCGCACCTAATGACGCTTCGTAGTATAAATCATATTCCGGTTTGTCGAAAATAAGTTGCCGGGCACATTCTTTGGCAATCCCCAATAATGCCAGTCCATCACTACGATGTTTATGATTTATAGCCCAGGTTCCGGCATACAGTGCTACTCTTGCCCTGAAAGCCACGGCTGCCCCACTGGTTATACGTCCGGTTTCGGCTACTGCCATTTCAGACTTCTTTGGTAATAATAGTGAAGCATCATACAAATCCTGCAAGATGGCATCTTCTACCTCTTTACGGGGCGTACGTTCCATAAACAGTTCAGGAGAATCAATATCCAAAGAATGTGTAACTAAAGGGACATCTCCAAAACGATTGAGCAACTTAAAATACTGGTATGCCCGGAAGAACAACGCTTCTCCTTTGTATCGAAGAATCTTTGGATCAGTAGTATGCAAGGCATCGACATGCTCCAATAAAATATGAATCTTGCGTAGATATGCATAACAATCATCCCATACTCCATCACTCTCCGATGGCAACCAACGACCATTACTCACACTGTTAAATCCAAAATAAGAAGTTGACAAATCCGCTTTCTGATCATATTGGGCTAAATTATCATCCCCATTAAATTTCATTAAAGAAGGATATAAGCCATTCGCATAAATTTTAAAATCATTTTCCGTCAGCCAATAGTCACCATCCGACATTTTATCTGCGGGCATCAGATCCATTCCTTGGCAGGAAGACAATAGTATAGCCACTATAAAACTATAAAATATATTCTTTTTCATAATCAATTAAAAATTAAGATTTACACCAAACGAGAAATAACGCATAAACGGATACCCAGAATAATTCCCATTATCTTCAGGATCATATTTGAAAGGAATATTATCAATTTCAAACAAGTCATTTCCGCTAAAATAAACTCTCAAACGATCTACCTTTATTTTCTGAGTCAAAAAGCGAGGAATGGTATAACCAAACTGTAAATTCTTTAAACGTACATAAGCCGCATTCACCAACAGGTTATCCGATGTACGATAGTTCCATAAGTTACGGTCATCGTCATGAGTCAATATCGGATATTTAGCATTCGGACGGTCAGCAGACCAAGTATTATGATAGAATTCGGACAATGGATAATGCCAGTCAGGATAGAAAGGTATCAAAGGTTCTCCGTCTTGTACAACTTTACGTTTGGCCACTCCTTGAAAAAAAATGCTTAATCAAACCCCTTCCATTCCATATCGATATTCAAACCGAAATTATAACGGGGATTACTGGTACCTAAGTACACAAGATCACCCTGATATCCACGTTTAGGATCACCCGTCGCAGTAATCGCTCCATCACCGTCGAGATCCAGATACATCATATCACCCACACGCAGATTATCCGGAACTCCCTTCATTTTTTTATACTCGCGCAAAGTAGCTTCGTCTCGAATAATTCCTCCTGATTGATATGAAAAATGTGCATTGGTAGAGTAACCCTGAATATTTGATATTAAGCCCGAGCGCAGTCCGGAAAATCCACCCAAATTAGTAACCTTATTGCGAGAATCAGAAATATTACCACGAACACTATAGGAAAAATCATTCACCTTATCTCTCCATGCCAAAGAAACTTCCCAACCTTTCACTTCAAGAGAACCGTTATTGGATGCCGGAGCAGTCGCACCCAACAGACTCGGATAATCTACAGCAATCAACATATTTTTATTTTTCTTATAGAACCAGTCTACGCTGGCGCTCAAACGATTATTAAGTATTGCTATGTCCAGTCCGATATTTGTTACTTCCAGTTTCTCCCAAGTACGTGCCAAAGAGACCATGTTGGAAGATGCCTGCTGACTCTTCTCCTCTTTGTTGAATGGATAAGGCCAATCCGAACTGATGTTAATAATCGGAATATAGTCATAACGTCCGATCCCCCCCTGACAATTACCCATTTGCCCCCAGGAACCTCTTATTTTTAACTGGTCAAAAATGTTCAAATCTTTAATAAAATCTTCTTCAGACAGACGCCAGGCAGCAGAATATCCTGTAAATAACCCCAACGATGCCCTGGAGCAAAACGAGAAGTTCCATCATACCGGCCATTAATCTCAACAATATAACGGTCATTGTATACATAACTCAAACGACCGTACACAGAGCGCAACGTTTCCGCCCAAGTGGCAGCACCTGTTTCCTGATCCTTCGAACTACCTAATGCCAGATTAAAATTATCACTTGTAAAATTCTTACGCGTAGCCGAGAAAGTATCATAAGAGAATTCTTCATGT
>ERZ791618.400-NODE-400-length-22439-cov-1.899571_pt1 | contig 22439 bp, 14 predicted proteins | sample MGYA00510059_ERZ791618 | MGnify/ENA primary metagenome ERZ791618 (study PRJEB30046, sample SAMN00715159) | human gut metagenome | study: EMG produced TPA metagenomics assembly of the A metagenome-wide association study of gut microbiota in type 2...
AAACAGGTCGTACATTTTCATTTTGATTTGGTTGCTGATCCGACGAAATTCATTAGCAATGGATTCAGGCGTGCCTTTCGCACGTGTCGGGTTGTAGAAATTGCTGTGTATCAGATTGCGTACTTTTCCTGTGAAAGCAGGACAGTTTTCTTCCGCATCTCTGCTGACGGTGATTACATAGTCCCAAGGTTCATCTATATATTCTTCTACAGCTTCTGGTTTATGATGGCTGATATCGATGCCGGAGGATGCCAGTGTCTGGACGGCGAGCGGATGTACCTCTATGGCCGGACTGATTCCGGCGGAACAGACTGTGAGTGATTTGTCGAATGATTGCAACCAGCCTTGCGCCATTTGGCTAAGGCAGCTGTTGTCGGAGCAAAGAATCAATATTTTCATCGTTTTCTTTTTATCGTTACGGATGCAAAAATAATAAATGCCGGGCTTTGATGACTTTACAGTAAATTGATTTTGTTTATCGCATGAAAGATATTTTCTATATATGTTCGTTATTGTTTGCTCTGGCAGCTTGTCTCTTGTGAAAAACAGGTAGCCTCTTTTCCTGATCAATGAAGTTGTCGAATCTCTTTTACTGCTGCGTTTGCCCTATGCGTTTGTACTGGCTGGGATGCAGAAGAATTGGGTTAGGGATGTGTTGGAAGAGAAAATACGGTATTATGGAAGAAGGATGAAATATTATATGTGACCGGTTGTTGTTATGCCCAGTCGGGAAAACCTGTATATGTTGTCCGTTATGTACAACATAAGCGAATCACTGTCGGTGTGGGAATGGGCAACCCGTTTGTCGATAACTACAAGCGGATTAATGAAACCTGGAATTTCCCGTTTGGACGGAACTATCAGAGTGGTGGAAAGAAAATCTGGAATCAGGATACGGATACTGGCGTGATGAATACTTCCAAATAATGAATTTTTGCAGGCCTTGTCTTGTTCTTTTTATTATTTCGGCAATATTTCGTATATTTACAGCCTATTATGGCTTATGAGCAATTACCGCAGAGCCCGGGATGATGCAAAAGATTTGGATAAGATATATGAGACCAGAAGATATTACTGAACAGGACGAAAACGGAAAAATAAAAGATACGGAAGGACAACTGGCTGCTGATGAAAACAGGAATGAGACTGTCGAAACAGAAGTAAGCCAGGAGACACATTCGGAATATAAGATACCGGGCAAATCGGAAAGCCGGGTATCTTATCATTTGTCGGGTATGTATCAGGATTGGTTCCTCGATTATGCCTCCTATGTGATTTTGGAGCGTGCCGTTCCGCATATCAACACGGGCTGAAACCCGTACAACGTCGAATTTTGCACTCAATGAAGCGGTTGGACGACGGACGCTACAACAAGGTGGCGAACATTGTCGGACATACCATGCAATTCCATCCGCATGGCGATGCTTCCATCGGTGATGCACTGGTACAACTCGGACAGAAAGACCTGTTGATCGACTGCCAGGGAAACTGGGGGAATATTCTTACGGGAGACAGCGCAGCCGCCCCCCGTTACATCGAAGCGCGCCTTTCCAAATTTGCACTCGATGTGGTGTTCAACCCCAAAACAACCGAATGGAAACTGTCGTACGACGGACGAAACAAGGAACCGGTGACGCTGCCCGTCAAATTCCCCTTGCTGCTGGCACAGGGTGTGGAAGGTATTGCCGTGGGGCTTTCTTCCAAAATATTACCGCATAACTTCAACGAACTTTGCGACGCATCCGTAAAAACCTGCATAAGGAAGAATTCAAGCTCTATCCCGATTTCCAGACAGGCGGCAATATTGATGTATCGAAGTACAATGACGGTGAACGCGGTGGAGCCGTACGGGTACGTGCCAAGATTGAAAAGGTGGATAACAAAACACTCGTCATCCGCGAGATACCTTACGGGAAAACAGTGGCCAGTGTCTGTGATTCCATCGTTAAAGCAAGCGAAAAGGGAAAAATCAAGATAAAGAAAGTAGAAGACCTTACTTCCGGAAGCGTGGAGATATTAGTCCATCTCGCACCCGGCGTATCATCGGACAAGACGATTGATGCACTTTACGCCTTTACGGATTGTGAAGTCAGCATCTCGCCCAACTGCTGCGTCATCGACGAGCAGAAACCGCACTTCCTCACCGTAAGCGATGTACTGAAAAAGTCGGTGGACAACACTTTGGCCTTATTGCGCCGGGAACTGGAAATACGCAGGAACGAGATACTGGAAAGCCTGCACTTCTCATCGCTGGAGAAAATATTCATCGAAGAACGTATCTACAAGGATAAGGAATTTGAACAGGCCAAGAACATGGATGCCGCCTGCGAACACATCGACGAGCGTCTGACACCTTATTATCCCACGTTTATCCGCGAGGTGTCCAAAGAGGATATCCTCAAGCTGATGGAGATAAAAATGGCGCGTATCCTCAAGTTCAACTCCGACAAGGCAGAAGAGCTGATTGCCCGCATGAAAGCGGACATCGAGGAGATAGACCGCCACCTGGCAAATATCGTGGAATATACGGTAGACTGGTATTTAATGCTGAAAAACAAGTACGGCAAGAATTTCCCGCGCCGCACAGAATTGCGAAACTTCGACACCATCGAAGCAAGTAAAGTGGTGGAAGCCAACGAAAAACTATATATCAACCGTGAAGAAGGCTTCATCGGCACAGGTCTGAAGAAGGATGAATTCCTGTGTAACTGCTCAAGTCTTGATGATGTCATCATCTTCTTCCGGGACGGACGCTATCTGGTTACTCCCGTATCCGACAAGAAGTTCGTAGGCAAGAATATTCTCTATGCCAACGTTTTCAAGAAGAACGACAAGCGTACAATCTACAACGTTGTCTATCGCGACGGAAAAGAAGGTACACAGTATATCAAGCGGTTTGCCGTAACAAGCATCATCCGCGACCGTGAATATGATGTAACTCAAGGTACGCCCGATTCACGCATCATGTACTTCACAGCCAATCCTAACGGTGAAGCGGAAGTCATCAAAGTAACCTTGAAGCCCAATCCGCGTGTGCGCCGCATTATCTTCGAAGAAGATTTCAGTAACATCAGCATCAAGGGACGCCAGGCAAGAGGTAATATACTAACCAAGCTTCCGGTGCACAAGATTGCCCTGAAACAGCGTGGCGGATCAACACTGGGCGGACGGAAAGTCTGGTTCGACCGCGACGTGCTTCGACTCAACTATGACGGACGAGGTGAATATCTGGGAGAATTCCAGAGTGACGACAGCATCCTGGTAGTACATGATAACGGAGAGTTCTACATCACCAACTTCGACCTTAGCAATCACTATGAGGCTAACATCCGAATATTGGAGAAATTTGATCCGAACAAGGTATGGACCGCTGTGCTCTACGATGCAGATCAGCAGAATTTCCCGTATATCAAACGTTTCTGCATGGAAGCAACCAACCGCAAGCAGAACTATATGGGAGAGAACAAGAATAATCGCCTGATCCTGTTGACGGACGAATGTTATCCCCGCCTGGAAATTATATTCGGCGGACATGACAGTTTCCGCGAACCGATGATTATTGAAGCTGATGAATTTATTGCCGTAAAAGGTTTCAAGGCAAAAGGTAAACGCATCACTACGTTCACGATGGAAACCGTCAATGAACTGGAACCTACAAGGCAACCCGAAGTTACTGAGGAAACGGAAGAGCAGAATGAAGAAGAGCCGGAAATACTGGACCCGGATCATGGCAAAAGTGAAGACGATATCCGGGACGAGATAACAGGACAGATGAAACTGTTTTAAGTGATTAACGGCTAATGATTAGTGATAAGCAACTCTATCAATGAAGCTAAATAAGATTGGTGTAATACTAATGGGATGTCTGCTTCTGGCAGGCGGAAGTATACAGGCGCAAAGTGTGGAAGACAGGGCGCTACAGGAATTAAGAGCGGACTCTTCGGCCCGGACACGTTTTATAACCCGTGCCACCATGTATGGCGTCGGTTACACCAATGTGTACGACACTTACCTGTCACCGCAGGAATACAAAGGCATAGACTTCCGCATTTCACGCGAGAGCATGCGTATGACCAAGTGGATGAATGGCAACGTATCCCTGCAAAGTTTTTTTCAGGCTGATTTCGGTTATACCCACAACCGTGTGGATAACAACAATACATTCTCCGGGCTTGCCAACTGGAATTACGGGTTGCACTACAACTTCCCGATTACTTCCAACTTCAAGTTGCTTGCCGGAGGGTTGATCGACCTCAACGGTGGCTTTGTCTACAATCTGCGCAATGGCAATAATCCGGCACAGGCACGCGCTTATATCAATCTGGATGCATCCGGAATGGCAATATGGGATTTACGGATCAAAAACTATCCCATCAGCCTGCGCTATCAGGTTAATCTTCCTTTTGCAGGCGTTATGTTCTGCCCGAATTACGGACAATCGTACTACGAGATATTTACGCTGGGCAACTGGGGCGGAGTGATAAACTTCACCTCCCTGCACAATCAGCCATCCCTGCGGCAAATGCTGACTGTTGATTTTCCGGTAGGAAGGGCCAAAATGCGCCTGGCTTATCTCTGGGATGCACAACAGGCAAAAGTAAATGACATCAGGATGCATACCTACTCGCACGTATTTATGGTAGGTTTCGTAAAAGAGTTGTTTCTCATTCGTGATAAGAAAAGAAAATAGAGTGATAAAGCGACACCGTATTAAGGTGATAGAATAATGAAAATAAAAGGAATATATCATATTAAATTAAGGTGGCTTGGAATACTTTTCATATTGCTGCCATTGTTTTCAAGCTGCATTCGGGAAGAAGAGTTCAACAACTCTCCGCAAGGCAATTTTGAAGCCTTGTGGAAGATTATCGACGAACAATATTGTTTCCTTGACTATAAACAGATAGACTGGAATGCCATTCATGACGAGTACCAGCCTCTCATTACTTCGAATATGCCCAACGATGGGTTATTCCAAGTACTTGACAGTATGCTGGCAGAACTGAAGGATGGTCACGTCAATCTGTACAGTTCTTCGAATATGGCCCGATACTGGGACTGGTACCTGGATTATCCACGCAATTTCAACGAGGGTATCATTGAACGGCAGTATCTTGGAAAGAGTTACCGTATCGCCGGTGGCCTCAAATATAAAATCCTTGAAGACAACATAGGGTATATCTATTACGAATCATTCTCCAATGGTGTCGGCAACGGTAATCTGGACGAAGTTCTCTCCTACCTTGCTCCATGTAGCGGACTGATTTTCGATGTACGAAATAACGGCGGAGGTAATCTTACTTACTCTGAGCGTATTGCCTCCCGCTTCACTAATGAAAAGGTATTGACGGGATACATCCAGCATAAGACAGGAAAGGGACACAGTGATTTCTCTGATCCTGAACCTATTTATCTGGAACCATCCAACAGCATTCGTTGGCAGAAGAAGGTAATGCTCCTCACCAATCGCCACTCTTACAGTGCAACGAATGATTTCGTGAACGCTATGCGCTACTTTCCTAATGTCACTTTAGTAGGTGACAAAACCGGTGGTGGTTCAGGTTTGCCTTTTTCTTCGGAACTTCCTAACGGTTGGGGAGTACGTTTTTCTGCCAGTCCGCATCTGGATGCCGAAAAGCAACATATCGAATTCGGCATTGATCCGGATGAAAAAGTAGATATGGCAAAAGAAGATGAAGACAAAGGGATAGATACGATCATTGAAAGGGCACGGGAACTCTTAAAAGTGGTCCAATAATTACTTTCTGCACCAAACTATTTGCTGAAAAGAAAAATCTTTCTATCTTTGCCGTCGCTTAACAAGAAAGCCACTGCGGGTGTGGCGTAATTGGCAGCCGCGCCAGACTTAGGATCTGGTGCCGAGAGGCGTGTAGGTTCGAGTCCTATCACCCGCACAAATATTTAGATACAGTTAAAAATGTAAGAAGAAAAAGCCTTCGGAATTAGTTTCCCGGAGGCTTTTCTTTGTTTACAATTCAATATTTCAAGAAATAAGATATTAATTCGCACGGATATTCTCTAATAATTCTTGTTCTTCTTCACGATCATAAAACTTCATAATATACTATCCTTTAGCGAATAAGCACATGCTCATTGATATTATTATCGCAACAGGCATTACGGTAATAGTCATTACGATAATACAAAGATGTTACGCTTACTACCAAAGAAAAAAGAGCATCTTTCCAAGTCCTGTTTTACGAAAGGAATTGTGTTAAAAAACCGGGATTTGAATGACCTCGAAATCTTTTTTTCATTTGCATTGTTCTGATGCAATATATCATTCACATAAAAATTTAATGCAATGAAGAGAAACCTGAACCCTCCTATGAAGAGAGCCCTAAGGCTTAAAAATCTATTCTTGACGGCATGTTTCCTGTTGATAGGCACTGCCGCATTCTCTCAGGAACACACTGTAACAGGTGTTGTTACCGATTCATTTAAAGAACCGTTGATTGGTGTATCCATAGTGGTACAAGGAACCAACACCGGTGTAGTGACCGGACTGGATGGCGATTACTCGATCCAAGTTCCTGCAGATGCTACCCTCGAATTCTCATACGTAGGTATGGAGAAGCAAAGCATCAAAGTAGGCAACCGCAATGTCATCAATGTACAGTTGAAAGAAGACTCACAAATGCTTGCCGAAACAGTAGTCATCGGTTATGGTAGCGCAAAAAAACGCGACCTGACGGGATCTATCACCAATATCAAAGGGGATGAGATTGCCAACAAACCGGTTGCCAACCCACTGTCCGCCCTGCAAGGTAAAGTGGCCGGAGTACAAATCATCAACTCCGGTAAGGCTGGTGCCGACCCGGAAATCCGTGTACGCGGTACAAACTCTATCAATGGTTACAAACCATTGTACGTAGTAGACGGCCTGTTCAATGACAACATCAACTTCCTGAATCCACAGGACATTGAGTCTATGGAAATTCTGAAAGACCCATCTTCACTTGCCATCTTCGGTGTACGTGGTGTAACGGTGTTATCATCATCACCACCAAGAAAGCTAAAGAAGGACAGACCCGTGTAAACATCAACGGCTCATTTGGTTTCAAAGCCATTACCAACAAAATTGCGATGGTGGATGCAGATGGCTTCAAGTTGCTGTATAACGAACAGTTAAGAAATGAAGGTAATCCGGAATATAATTTCTCGGACTGGACAGGCAACACCAACTGGCAGGACGAAATCTTCCAGACCGGATTCATCACTAACAACAACATCAGTATCACAGGTGCTTCCGATAAACATAGCTTCTACCTCGGTGCAGGCTATGCCTACGAACAAGGAAACATCAAACATGAGAAGTATAGCAAAATCACACTGAACATCAGCAATGATTACAAAGTGACGGATAACTTCAAAGTAGGTTTCCAATTCAACGGTGCACGTATGCTGCCGGCCGATTCAAAGAGCGTTGCCACTGCCTTGCGTGCAGCTCCGGTGGCAGAGGTATATAATAAGGAATATGGCTTATATACTTCCCTCCCCGGATTCCAGAAAGCACAGATGAATAACCCGATGGTGGACGTTGACCTGAAAGCGAATACTACAAAAGCAGAGAACTACCGTGGTTCGGGCAATATATACGGGCAATGGGACTTCCTGAAGCATTTCCAGTTCAAAGCCATGTTCTCACTGGATTATGCTTCAAACAGCACACGGACTTATACACCGATTATTCAGGTATATGACGCCAGTGCCGAAGGAGATATAGCCACATTAGGTAACGGCAAGACCGGAGTCACCCAGGCTAAAGAAACGGAAATGAAAGTGCAGAGTGACTATCTGTTGACCTACACCAATTCATGGGGTGATCACAGCCTGACAGCCACCGCCGGTTTCACAACCTATTACAATAAACTCGAAAATCTGAATGCCGGACGCACACAAGGTGTAGGTCTGGTCATACCGGATAACTCAGACAAATGGTATGTAAGCATCGGTGATGCAGCCACTGCTACCAATGGTAGTACACAATGGGAACGTTCTACGGTATCTGTACTGGCACGTATCCTCTATAACTATAAAGGTAAATACCTGTTCAACGGTTCTTACCGTCGCGATGGCTCTTCCGCCTTTTCGTATACAGGCAATCAATGGCAGAATTTCTATTCCGTAGGTCTTGGCTGGCTGATGAGCGAAGAAGAATGGATGAAAGACATCACTTGGCTGGATATGTTGAAACTGAAAGGATCATGGGGTACATTGGGTAACCAGAACCTGGATAAAGCCTATCCGGCAGAACCTTTGCTGAGTAATGCCTATTCTGCTGTATTCGGTGTTCCGTCCGCTATCTACCCGGGTTATCAGCTTGCCTATCTGCCCAACCCAAATCTGCGTTGGGAGAAAGTAGAGGCATGGGAAGTAGGTGCTGAAGCCAACTTCTTCCGCAACCGTCTGCACTTTGAAGGTGTATATTACAAGAAGAAAACGAAAGATCTGCTGGCAGAAGTTCCCGGTATCTCAGGAACAGTGCCGGGTATCGGTAACCTGGGGTCTATTGAAAATCTGGGTGTAGAACTGGCATTGAACTGGCGCGATAAAATTGGCGACTGGAACTATAACATCGGAGCCAATCTGACTACCATTAAGAATAAGGTATTGAACCTTGTACAGGAAGGATACTCCATCATTGCCGGAGACAAGAGTCAAAGTTATACAATGGCAGGTTACCCTATCGGTTACTTTTATGGTTATAAAGTAGAAGGTGTTTATCAGAGCCAGGAAGAGATTAATAATTCACCGAAAAACAAGCTGGCTACCGTCACTCCGGGTGACTTGAAGTTCAAGGACGTGAACGGTGACGGCGAAATCACCACAGCCGACCGTACCATGATTGGCGATCCGACACCGGATATTACTTATGGTATTACCCTCGGAGTAGGTTATAAGAATTGGGAGCTGGCAGTAGATATGATGGGACAAGGCGGCAATCAGATTTACCGCACTTGGGATAACTACAACTGGAGTCAGTTCAACTTCATGGCACAACGCATGGATCGTTGGCATGGCGAGGGCACCAGTAATACCCAACCGTTGCTGAATACAAAGCACACCATCAATAACTTGAACTCCGAATATTATATAGAAGATGGTAGCTTCTTCCGCATCCGTAACGTATCATTGGCTTACAACTTTGATAAGGCACTGATTTCTAAGATCGGCATGCAGGCACTAAAGCTCTATGTGAACATTCAGAATCTGAAAACGTGGAAGCATAACACGGGATATACACCTGAGTTGGGTGGTTCGGCCATTGCTTTCGGAGTAGATGACGGAAGTTATCCGATGCCGGCGATTTATACATTCGGGTTTAACTTAACTTTCTAAGGGATAGCATCATAAACCATTAACTATTGAAATTATGAAAATAAAGAAATATATTCTATCACTGTTGATTGGCGCAACCGCCTTCTCATTCAGTTCTTGTAATGACTTCCTGGACCGCGATCCGCTGGGCCAGTTCACGGAAGACGACGCCCCTAACGCCCTTGTAGGCGGAAAGATGTACAACGTCTACTACCTGATGCGTGGTTATGATATCACGGCGGGTATTCCTGCTTTCATGATACACATGGTACGTAGTGAAGACTCCGAAAAAGGAAGTGATGCCGGCGACGGTGGTGAACAGGCAGCCATGTACGATGACTTCGAATACACCGCTTCCAACGGTACCTTGGGTGCATACTGGAATCAAAACTATAAAATCATCTACCAGTGTAATGAAATTCTGGATGACATCGAGAATAGCGCAAACAAAGACGATACTGAGAATATCCGTACCAAAGGTAAGCTCTGTTTTTCCGTGCTTATTGCTACTTCAACCTGGTACGTGCTTTTGGCGAAGTCCCCTTGGTGACCATCAAAGTAGTGGAAGCATCCGATGCCAATGTACCTAAAACCACTGCCGAGAAGATATACGAACAGATTGACAAGGACCTGACCACAGCCGAAGATTGTCTGCCTCTGCGATGGGACAGCGACTACACAGGACGTATCACCTGGGGAGCTGCACGCTCCTTGCACGCACGCACCTACATGATGCGCAACGACTGGGAGAATATGTACACCGCTTCTACGGATGTTGTTAATTCCGGAATTTATAACCTGAATACTCCGGTAGATAAAGTCTTCACCGTAGAAGGTGAGAATTGTGGTGAAAGTATCTTCGAACTGCAATGCGAATCCACCGACGCTATGAAGGAAGACGCTAGCATCGGTAGCCAGTTCTGTCAAGTACAAGGTGTACGCGGAGCGGGCAACTGGGACTTGGGCTGGGGCTGGCACATGGCTACCACCCTAATGGGTAAAGCTTACGAACCGGGCGATCCGCGTAAAGACGCCACACTGCTCTATTTCCGTCGCAGTGACGACGAACCTATCACTCCGGAGAATACAAACAAGCCTTATGGTGAATCGCCCGTATCCACCGCCATGGGCGCTTACTTCAATAAGAAAGCTTACACCGACCCAACCTTGCGTCGCAAATATACGCGCATGGGATTTTGGGTAAATATTCGTCTGATCCGTTATCCGGATGTCTTGTTGATGGCTGCTGAATCTGCCAATGAGAAAGGTTTGATGGGTGAAGCAAGCGGTTATCTGGAACAGGTACGCGCACACGCTCGCGGCACGCTGACCAATGTACTGCCGAAAGTAGAGTCTCTGGATCAGGGGGTATTGCGTGAGGCTATCCGCCATGAACGCCGTGTAGAACTGGGATTAGAGCCCGACCGCTTCTATGACCTCGTACGTTGGGGTATCGCACAAGAAGTGCTTCAGGCTGCCGGAAAGAACTATCAACCTAAAAACGCACTGTTACCATTGCCGCAGACGGAGATAGATAAATCAAACGGTGTATTGGTACAAAACCCCGATTATTAATCAATTCGAACTCCGCAAGTATCGGTAAGCTGTGCAACCGCAGAGTTTATCAGAAAATCTTGCGGAGGCTAAGGGGCCAAAAGGTAAGATTCTATTCTTTCCACCATGGAGATTCTTTCTTTCCACCATGGTGGAAAGAAAGAATCATCGCGATGGAAAGAAAGAATCTCCATGGTGGAAAGAATAAGCAAATACTACCGCGCGACTTAGTTATAGGCAAGAAATTCCTTAAATATCGCAGTCGGATTGCTTAAGACAACCCATGCTCATTTTATTATCTTAAAATATAGAAATATATGAAAGCAATATTCAAAAAAACAAGCCTGTTGTTGATGGGCGCCCTGATAGGCATATCAACCGTACAGGCGCAAAAGTCTCCCCAAGAATGGACCGCTTCATCGATGCGCTGATGAAGAAGATGACTGTGGAAGAGAAAATCGGACAGTTGAACCTACCCGTCACAGGAGACATTACCACAGGACAGGCCAAAAGCAGTGATGTGGCGCAAAAGATTGAAAAAGGATTGGTAGGCGGACTCTTCAACCTGAAAGGGGTAGACCGCATTCTTGAAGTGCAAAAGCTGGCAGTAGAGAAATCACGTCTCGGTATTCCCCTGTTGTTCGGTATGGACGTGATACACGGATACGAAACCATCTTCCCCATTCCATTGGGATTATCCTGTACCTGGGATATGGCCGCCATCGAGAAATCTGCCCGTATTGCAGCCATCGAAGCAAGTGCCGACGGCATCTCCTGGACATTCAGTCCGATGGTAGACATCAGCCGTGATCCACGTTGGGGACGTGTCAGCGAAGGTTCGGGAGAAGATCCTTTCCTGGGTGGAGCTATTGCACAAGCAATGGTATACGGGTATCAGGGTGCCAACTTGCAAGACCAACTACACCGCAATGATGAAATCATGGCCTGCGTAAAGCACTTTGCCCTGTATGGAGCCGGAGAGGCCGGGCGCGATTATAACACAGTGGATATGAGCCGCAACCGGATGTTCAATGAATTTATGTATCCGTACGAAGCTGCCGTAGAAGCAGGTGTAGGTAGCGTAATGGCTTCATTCAATGAAATAGACGGGATACCTGCTACTGGAAACAAATGGCTATTGAGCGACCTGTTGCGTGGTCAATGGGGATTTGAAGGGTTTGTGGTAACAGACTTTACAGGTATTTCGGAAATGATAGAACATGGTGTCGGCGACTTACAAACCGTCAGTGCGCTTGCCCTGAATGCAGGTGTAGACATGGATATGGTAAGTGAAGGTTTTGTCGGCACACTGATGAAATCCATTAAAGAAGGAAAAGTGAGAATGGGTACGCTGAATACCGCTTGCCGCCGGATATTGGAAGCAAAATATAAATTGGGCCTGTTCGACAATCCTTATAAATATTGTGATGTGAACCGTCCGAAGCGGGACATCTTTACAAAAGAACATCGGGATGCCGCCCGTAAGATTGCCAGTGAAAGTTTTGTACTTTTAAAGAACGCTCCCTTAGCAGCACAGAAAAATGCCGCCCCCGTGCTTCCATTAAAGAAGCAAGGTACCGTTGCAGTCATCGGTCCTCTCGGCAATACGCGTAGCAATATGCCGGGCACTTGGAGTGTACTGCACGCCTCAACGATTATCCTTCTTTGTACGAAGGGCTGAAAGAGATGATGAAAGGCAAAGTTAACATCACCTACGCCAAAGGTAGCAACCTTATCGGTGATGCTGCTTACGAAGAACGTGCCACCATGTTCGGTCGTTCACTGAACCGTGACAACCGTACAGACCAGGAATTATTGGACGAAGCGCTGAAAGTGGCAGCCGGAGCCGATGTTATCGTAGCTGCACTGGGAGAATCTTCTGAAATGAGTGGTGAAAGTTCAAGCCGCACAGAACTCGGTTTACCCGATGTGCAGCATACTTTGCTGGAAGCCTTACTGAAAACGGGCAAGCCTGTAGTACTTACTCTGTTTACCGGCCGTCCGTTGACACTGAACTGGGAACAGGAACATGTACCTGCTATCCTCAATGTATGGTTCGGAGGTAGCGAGGCAGCTTATGCCATTGGCGATGTATTATTCGGTGATGTAAATCCGAGTGGAAAGCTGACGATGACGTTCCCGAAGAATGTAGGCCAGATACCTTTGTTCTACAATCATAAGAATACCGGTCGTCCGTTAGCAGAAGGTAAATGGTTCGAGAAGTTCCGTTCAAATTATCTGGATGTGGATAATGAACCATTATATCCCTTCGGTTATGGGTTATCATATACCGACTTCCAGTATAGTGACATTGCACTGAGCACACCTACACTGGGAAAAGATGGTTCTGTTACCGCCGTAGTTACTGTAACCAATACGGGTAAATACGATGGTGCGGAAGTAGTGCAACTCTATATCCGTGATCTCGTAGGAAGCATCACCCGTCCGGTGCGCGAACTGAAGGGTTTCAATAAGATCTTCCTTCGTGCCGGAGAAAGTAAAACTGTATCATTCACCATCACGCGTGATCTGCTCCGGTTCTATGATTATGATATGAATTACGTAGCCGAACCCGGTGACTTCAATATTATGATCGGTGGAAACAGCCAGACGGTGAAAACGGCAAAATTGACACTTAAATAAAGTGATTAGGGTTTAGTGATAAGTGATTAGTGGGCTGCGCTATTATTCCGCATTGCTCTAATCACTTATCACTAAACCCTAATCACTAAACTTCCCCTCTATATTAATTATGAAACAACTAACAACCTATTTTCCTCTCCTCTTCCTGCTCCTCCTCGGAGCTTGTAAGAATTCGAAGACCGGAAGCACTGCCCAACTTACGGACGATGCTCTGATGGACACTGTTCAACGGCGAACCTTCAATTACTTCTGGGAAGGCGCAGAGCCTAACAGTGGCCTTGCCCCCGAACGTATCCATATGGACGGCATCTATCCCGAGAAAGACCAGAACGTTATCACTTCCGGTGGTAGTGGTTTCGGCATTATGGCCATACTTTCAGGCATCGACCGCGGCTACGTCACCCGTGAAAAAGGTCTGGCACGTATGGAAAAGATTGTCTCTTTCCTCGAGAAAGCTGACCGTTTTCATGGAGCCTACCCACATTGGTGGTATGGAGATACCGGTAAAGTGAAACCTTTCGGACAAAAAGACAATGGTGGAGACCTTGTGGAAACAGCCTTCCTGATACAAGGATTACTGGCCGTACACCAATATTACATCAATGGTTCGCCGGAAGAGCAAGCACTTGCCAAACGTATCGATACTCTCTGGCGCGATGTCGATTGGAATTTCTATCGCCAGAGCGATCAGAATGTACTCTACTGGCATTGGAGTCCCGAATATGGCTGGGCAATGGATTTCCCTGTACATGGTTATAATGAATGCCTTATCATGTACCTGCTTGCTGCAGCCTCTCCTACGCATGGTGTTCCCGCCGCTGTCTATCATGACGGTTGGGCACAGAACGGTGCCATCGTCGATCCCCATAAAGTAGAAGGCATCGAACTTCATTTGCGCTATCAGGGTTGTGAAGCCGGACCGCTCTTCTGGGCACATTATTCTTTCCTCGGATTGGATCCGACAAACCTGAAAGATGAATATTGCGCCAGCTACTTCGACGAAATGCGCAACCTGACGCTTGTGAACCGTGCTTATTGCATCCGCAATCCGAAGCATTACAAAGGTTTCGGCCCGGACTGCTGGGGACTGACCGCCAGCTACTCCGTGGGCGGATATGCCGCCCACATGCCGAACGAACGGGACGACCAGGGAGTTATCTCTCCTACTGCCGCCCTTTCATCCATTGTCTATACACCGGAGCAGTCGCTAGCTGTGATGCGACACCTCTACGGAATGGGCGATAAGTTATTCGGTCCTTACGGTTTCTACGATGCCTTTAGCGAAACTGATAACTGGTATCCCAAGCGATATCTCGCCATTGACCAAGGCCCGATAGCCGTCATGATAGAGAACTATCGAACCGGATTGTTATGGAAACTCTTTATGAGTCATCCGGATGTACAAAACGGATTACAGAAACTGGGATTCTCAATAAATAAATAAATAGAAAAGCCGGAAGCAGTACACAATACTTGTTTCCAGCTTTTGTTTTTTGTCAGATAAGTTTCATTATACACTTTCCTTATTTCATTAATAAACAACGCATTAAATTAATTTGAGTAGTAAATGAGTAGTCTTTGAATTGTTAAAAATCAGGGATATGTATTGGTGGTGAATGTGTTTTTTGTGCCCGGCTTATTTCTATTCATACTTTTGCCCCAGACTTAATTCTCGCCAAAAACAGAAGAAGCGAGGAATGAAGTCCAACCTAGTTATCCACTAAAAAATTTAATGCAATGAAGAAAAAAACACTTCTTCCCTTGGAGAGAGCCTCATGGCTTAAAAGTTTATTTCTATTAGTGTGCCTCGTACTTTCCGGCACCACTGTATTCGCCCAGGAAAAAACAGTAACCGGTGTAGTAACCGATTCATTTAATGAGCCGCTGATTGGCGCATCTATCGTAGTACAAGGTACCACTAACGGCGTAATAACCGATCTCGACGGTAAGTATTCCATTAAAGTTACTCCGGGTGCTACCCTCCAGTTCTCATACGTAGGTATGGAGAAACAAAGTGTCAAAGTAGGCAATCAGAGTGTTATCAACGTTCAGTTGAAAGATGATTCCCAAATGCTTGCCGAAACTGTAGTTATCGGTTATGGTAGTGCAAAGAAACGCGACCTGACAGGTTCTATCACCAATATCAAAGGTGACGAGATTGCCAACAAGCCGGTTGCCAATCCATTATCGGCCCTGCAAGGCAAAGTGGCCGGTGTACAGGTTATCAACTCCGGTAGGGCAGGTGAAGACCCTGAAATCCGCGTACGCGGTACCAACTCTATCAATGGTTACAAACCTTTGTATGTAGTTGACGGATTGTTTAACGACAACATCAACTTCCTGAATCCGCAGGATATTGAATCTATGGAAATCCTGAAAGACCCGTCCTCGCTCGCCATCTTCGGTGTACGTGGTGCCAACGGTGTTATCATTATCACTACGAAGAAAGCTAAAGTAGGCCAGACTCGCGTAAACATTAACGGTTCTTTTGGTTTTAAGAGCGTACCCAATCAGATAGAAATGGTAGATGCAGCCGGATTCAAAGAACTGTATAACGAACAGCTAAGAAATGAAGGTAATCCCGAATTCGACTTCACAGGTTGGAACGGTAACACTAACTGGCAGGACGAAATCTTCCAGACCGGTTTCATCACCAATAACAATGTCAGCATCACAGGAGCTTCCGAAAAGCATAGTTTCTATCTCGGTGCCGGTTATGCTTATGAACAAGGTAACATCAAGAACGAAAAGTACAGCAAAATAACGCTGAGCGTCAGCAATGAGTATAAACTGACAGATAACTTCAGAGTAGGTTTCCAGTTCAACGGTGCACGCATTTTACCAGCCGACACTAAGACTGTAACCACTGCTGTTCGCGCTACTCCGGTAGCTACGGTATTCAATGACCAATACGGCCTTTATACAACTTTGCCTGAATTCCAGAAGGCACAGATGAATAATCCAATGGTAGACGTTGACCTGAAAGCCAACACAACACGTGCCGAGAACTATCGTGGTTCGGGTAACGTATATGCCGAATGGGATTTCCTGAAACATTTCCAGTTCAAGGCTATGTTCTCTATGGATTATGCTTCTAACAATAGCCGCAAGTTCACTCCTATCATCCAGGTATATGATGCCAGTGCTGAAGGAAGTGTAGTTACACTGGGCGACGGTAAGACAGGTGTCAGCCAAGCCAAACAGACAGAGATGAAAACACAGAGTGACTATCTGTTGACTTACACGAATACATGGGGTGATCATAGCCTGACAGCTACTGCCGGTTTCACCACTTATTACAACAAACTGGAGAATCTGGGAGCTGCCCGTGCACAAGGTGTAGGTCTGGTGATTCCTGATAATCCTGACAAATGGTACGTAAGCATCGGTGATGCCGGTACTTCCACCAATGAAAGTACACAATGGGAACGCGCTACCGTATCAATGCTGGGACGTATCCTTTACAACTACAAAGGCAGATATTTATTCAACGGTTCATTCCGTCGTGACGGTTCTTCCGCTTTCTCGTACACAGGAAACCAATGGCAGAATTTCTACTCTGTAGGTGCAGGCTGGCTGATCAGCGAAGAAGAATTTATGAAAGATATCACTTGGCTGGATATGTTGAAACTGAAAGGTTCATGGGGTACACTGGGTAACCAGAATCTGGACAAAGCTTATCCTGCAGAACCTTTGCTGAGCAACGCATACTCTGCCGTATTCGGTACTCCGTCCGCCGTCTATCCGGGCTATCAGCTTTCTTACCTGCCTAATGCTACCCTAAGATGGGAAAAGGTAGAAGCATGGGAAGTCGGTGCAGAAGCTAACTTCTTCCGCAACCGCTTGCACCTGGAAGGTGTATATTACAAGAAGACTACGAAGGATCTGCTTGCCGAAGTACCGGGCATTTCAGGAACAGTACCGGGTATTGGTAACCTGGGATCTATCGAAAACAAGGGTATCGAACTTGCCATTAACTGGCGCGACCAGATCGGTGACTGGAACTATAGCATCGGCGGTAACCTGACTACTATCAAAAATAAAGTGCTGAGTCTTGTACAAGAAGGTTATTCTATCATCTCAGGTGACAAGAGCCAGAGTTATACAATGGCCGGATTCCCTATCGGTTACTTCTATGGTTACAAGGTGGAAGGTGTTTACCAAAACCAAGCTGAAATAGACAACTCACCCAAGAATACACTGGCAACCGTTACACCGGGTGACCTGAAGTTCGTAGACGTGGATGGCAACGTGAAATCACTCCTGCCGACCGTACCATGATCGGAGACCCGACTCCGGACGTGACTTACGGCATCAACTTCAATGTAGGTTACAAAAACTGGGAACTGGGTGTTGACATGATGGGACAAGCCGGTAACGAAATCTACCGTACATGGGACAACTACAACTGGAGCCAATTCAACTTCATGAAGCAGCGCCTGAACCGCTGGCATGGTGAAGGTACCAGCAACAGCCAGCCGTTGCTCAACATGAAGCATACGATCAATAACCTGAACTCTGAATATTACATTGAAGACGGTAGTTTCTTCCGTATCCGTAACGTACAGTTGGCTTACAACTTTGATAAGACATTACTCTCCAGGATCGGAGTACAGGCGCTCAAGCTCTATGCCAATATTCAGAACCTGAAGACCTGGAAGCATAACACCGGTTACACACCCGAATTGGGCGGTACAGCTATTGCATTCGGTGTGGACAACGGTAGCTATCCGATGCCGGTAGTTTATACATTCGGTTTCAACCTTACTTTCTAAAATGAAGAATGAAATACTAAACATTAATCATTAAACATTGAAAACATGAAGATACAAAAATATATCCTGTCACTGTTGATTGGCTCTGCAGCCATCTCATTCAGTTCTTGTAATGACTTCCTGGACCGCGACCCATTGGGACAATTCACGGAAGACGATGCCCCCAACGCCCTTTTAGGTGGAAAGATTTATAATGTATATTACCTGATGCGCAGCTATAACATCACTGCCGGTATTCCCTCTTTCATGATAGAAATGGCACGCAGTGAAGACTCCGAGAAGGGTAGTTCGGCAGGCGACGGCGCCGATGTGGCAGCTATGTACGACGATTTCGAATACACCGCCTCCAATGGAACTATGGGAGCTTACTGGACTCAGAACTATAAGATCATCTTTCAGTGTAATGAAGTGCTGGATGACATCGAGAAAGAAGGAAAGACAGATACGGAAACCATGCGCAACAAGGGAGAAGCCCTTTTCTTCCGCGCCTACTGTTACTTCAACCTGGTACGTGCCTGGGGAGAAGTGCCTCTAATCACTTTCAAGGTTGTGGACTCTGCCGACGCAAATGTAGCCAAAAGCGGTGTCGATAAAATCTACACACAGATTGATAACGACCTGACCGAAGCAGAAAAGCTTCTGCCCTTGCAATGGGATTCAAACTATACAGGCCGCGTTACCTGGGGTGCTGTACGCTCACTGCACGCACGTACCTATATGATGCGTAACGATTGGGATAACATGTACAAACTCTCTACCGAAGTGATCGGTAAGGGCCTTTACAACCTCGACACTCCGGTAGACAAGATCTTCACCGTAGAAGGCGAGAACTGCGGTTCCAGTATTTTCGAGTTGCAGTGTGAATCTACAGATGCATTGAAGAACAGCCTTACCATAGGTAGCCAGTTCTGCGAGGTACAAGGTGTACGCGGCTCCGGCGACTGGAACTTAGGTTGGGGATGGCACATGGCCACCACAGAATTGGGCAAAGCTTTCGAACCGGGTGACCCGCGTAAAGATGCCACTTTACTCTACTTCCGCCGCAGCATCGATGAACCTATCACGGAAGCCAATACCAATAAGCCTTACGGTGAATCTCCCGTTTCCACAGCTATGGGTGGTTACTTCAACAAAAAGGCATACACTGAACCGTCATTACGCAAGAAGTATACCAAGGGTGGTTTCTGGGTGAATATCCGCCTCATCCGCTACACGGACGTATTGTCGATGGCTGCCGAAGCTGCCAATGAAAAGAATCTGCCGGGTGAAGCCAAAACATATCTGGAGATGGTACGTGCACATGCCCGTGGTCTGGACAAGGAAATCCTGCCCGAAGTTACAACCAATGATAAGGTTGAACTGCGCAAAGCCATTATGCACGAACGCCGTGTAGAGTTGGCTCTTGAACCGGGACGCTTCTACGACCTCGTACGCTGGGGTACTGCAAAAGAGGTGATGGCCGCTGTCGGTAAAACGTATCAGGATAAGAACGCTTACCTGCCTATTCCGCAAACGGAAATAGATAAATCGAAGGGAGTACTGGTACAGAATCCGAACTACTAACAAACAATGCTATCCCAATTCTCTTCATTTCAGGATGAAGAGGATTGGAGATAGTTCTTATAAAAAACAGAGTGTATGAAGAAAGTTTTCAGAAGAACAAGTGTCCTGTTAGCAGCAGCGTTTCTTAGCACTGCTGCCATACAGGCACAAAAGTCTCCACAGGACATGGATCGCTTCATCGATGCATTGATGAAGAAGATGACTGTAGAGGAAAAGATCGGCCAGCTGAACCTGCCCGTTTCCGGCGAGATCGTCACCGGACAGGCACAGAACAGTGATGTGGCAAAAAAGATTGAACAAGGACTGGTGGGCGGACTCCTCAACCTGAAAGGGGTGGAGAAGATACGCGATGTACAGAAACTTGCCATAGAGAAGTCACGCCTGGGAATCCCCTTAATATTCGGCATGGACGTGGTGCATGGATACGAAACCATTTTTCCTATTCCATTGGGACTCTCCTGTTCCTGGGATATGGAAGCTATCAGGAAATCTGCCCGCATTGCAGCCACCGAGGCCAGTGCTGATGGTATTTCCTGGACATTCAGCCCGATGGTAGACATCAGCCGTGATCCGCGCTGGGGACGCGTCAGCGAGGGTAACGGCGAAGACCCATTCTTGGGTGGAGCCATCGCTAAAGCAATGGTATCGGGTTATCAGGGTATCGATCTCAACAACCAATTGAAGCGCAACGATGAAATTATGGCATGTGTAAAGCACTTCGCACTGTATGGCGCCGGAGAAGCCGGACGTGATTACAATACCGTAGACATGAGCCGTAACCGTATGTTCAACGAATACATGTATCCCTACCAAGCTGCCGTAGATGCAGGTGTAGGCAGCGTTATGGCGTCTTTCAACGAAATAGACGGCGTACCGGCCACGGCTAATAAATGGCTGATGACCGACGTACTGCGCAAGCAATGGGGCTTCGACGGCTTTGTGGTGACAGACTTTACCGGTATCTCCGAAATGATAGCGCACGGCATCGGTGACTTGCAGACTGTTTCCGCACGTGCACTCAATGCAGGCGTGGATATGGACATGGTAAGTGAAGGCTTCACGGGTACAATCAAGAAATCCATCGACGAAGGCAAGATCAGTATGGAAACCCTGGACAAAGCCTGTCGCCGCATCCTTGAGGCCAAATACAAACTGGGATATTCGACAATCCTTATAAGTACTGCGACCTGAAACGCCCGAAACGTGACATCTTCACCAAGGAACATCGCGACGCTGCCCGCAAGATTGCAGGAGAGAGCTTTGTACTCCTGAAAAACGACAAGTCAGGTGCTTCTGCAAACCCGACACTTCCTTTGAAAAAAGAAGGTACGGTAGCTGTCATCGGCCCACTGGCAAATACCCGCAGCAACATGCCGGGAACCTGGAGTGTAGCCGCACGCCTCAACGATTATCCTTCTGTGTACGAGGGATTGAAAGAGATGATGGCAGGCAAGGTAAACATCACTTATGCCAAAGGTAGTAACCTCATCAGTGATGCAGCCTACGAAGAACGTGCCACAATGTTCGGCCGTTCACTAAATCGTGATAATCGTACAGATAAAGAGATGCTGGACGAGGCGCTGAAAGTGGCCGCTAATGCAAATGTAATCATAGCTGCATTGGGAGAATCATCCGAAATGAGTGGCGAAAGTTCAAGTCGCACCAACCTGGATCTTCCCGATGTACAGCGCACTCTATTGGAAGCTCTGCTGAAAACCGGGAAGCCTGTCGTACTGACGCTTTTTACCGGTCGCCCGCTAACGCTGACTTGGGAACAGGAGCATGTGCCCGCCATCCTGAATGTATGGTTTGGTGGAAGTGAGGCTGCATACGCCATTGGCGATGTATTGTTCGGCGATGTAAATCCCAGCGGTAAACTGACGATGACATTCCCCAAAAACGTAGGCCAGATACCTTTGTTCTACAATCATAAAAATACCGGCCGCCCCTTACCGGAAGGCAAATGGTTCGAGAAATTCCGCAGTAACTACCTGGATGTAGACAACGATCCATTGTATCCATTCGGCTATGGTTTGTCATATACCAACTTCCAATACAGCGACATAACGCTGAGTGCCCCGACTATGGGACAAGATGGTTCTGTTACTGCTATGGTCACGGTAACCAATACCGGTAAGTACGATGGTGCAGAAGTAGTGCAACTTTATATCCGCGACCTTGTAGGAAGCATTACCCGTCCGGTAAAAGAGCTGAAAGGGTTCGATAAAATCTTCCTCAAAGCAGGTGAAAGTAAGACTGTATCTTTCAAAATCACTCCGGAGTTACTGCGCTTCTACGACTATGAACTCAACTTCGTAGCCGAACCGGGAGACTTCGACATAATGATTGGGGGTAGCAGCCAAAGTGTAAAAACGACTCACCTGAGTTTGAAGTGACAATTTTGTGTTTTGAAAGTTATTGATTCACTTCGGACGGGGTATCGTTTAGTATATCAGTGCTTGGTCTTAATATTAATTGCTTACAACAAGCCAATAGTCGAGGCATAGTCGTATACTTAGGGTACCTCAGTCCTATACTTAGGGTATCTCAGTATCATACTTA
>ERZ791618.401-NODE-401-length-22415-cov-1.611091_pt1 | contig 22415 bp, 20 predicted proteins | sample MGYA00510059_ERZ791618 | MGnify/ENA primary metagenome ERZ791618 (study PRJEB30046, sample SAMN00715159) | human gut metagenome | study: EMG produced TPA metagenomics assembly of the A metagenome-wide association study of gut microbiota in type 2...
GATGCATGACATCTTTTAAAAAGGTATAACAAGCAGCATTTCCTGCACACAGCACATCGCTATAAATTCCCCATTGTGTACCTACTTGATAGCCTTTTTGGATACATCCCAAAGACGGATATGCGGTAGAGCCGCCAACATATGTCCAGGAATATCGATTTCAGGAACAATTGTGACATGATGTTCAGCAGCATAAGCCACCACTTCCCGTATCTGTTCTTGCGTGTAATAACCTCCATATCTTTTCTTTTCAAAAACAGGTTGACTAAATGATGAAGGATGATTAATGGCTGTAGAATCTCTCCATGCTCCTTTTTCCGTCAGAAAAGGATATCTCTTAATTTCGATGCGCCAACCTTGATCATCGGTCAGGTGCCATTGAAACACATTCATCTTTAGCAAAGCCATTTCATCCAGAATTTGCTTTACTACCTTTTCTCCTTTAAAATAACGTCCTTCGTCCAACATAAATGAACGCCACGAAAGTGCAGGATAGTCAGTTATGGTCAATTTTGGGATTATCCATTTTCCTGCTTCCGATTTGATAAGTTGGCGCAACGACTGAATGCCGTAAAATATGCCCGTTGCCATTTGGGCGCGGATAGTTATTTTCATGTCAGTTACTTCCAACTGATAGGCTTCTTTTTCTTCCTGCATGAAGGAAGCATCGTAGCAAAGAGAAATATCAGCTTTGGAAGGTTTTACTATTTGGGATTTTAATCCGAAGTCTTCTGTGAGTACCTCTTGCAGTTTCTTCAGTTCTTGTGTAAAAAGCGGATCTGCTCCTATTTTTACGTTGTCTGTTAGATTATAGTTACCTTGTTTTATTGATACTTGTTGTGGATATGGAATAAGAAGAAGGTTCCTCTCGGTAGCCTTTCCTGAGATACATATTAATAACATTGTAACGCATATAAATAATACTTTTTTCATGGCTAAATAGATTTAAATAAGAAAAATTGAGGACGTGCGTAAATGCGGAAGTCACGAACTATTCCCGTTAAAAATGCGCCTTCACGTGAAGGTAGGCGGATAGATTTTACTTTATATATTTCATTCATGTCAATGATTATACAGTGTGGATGATGTCCCGGTTTATTTGGACTCGTATGCCAAAAAGAAGAAATGTCGCTATCTATTAGATTTTCAGCTATGCCAATATTTTTATCTGTTTGTTCATTATCAGCGTATACAATTCTGCAATAAAATAGGGACCACCTTTTTGGTATCGATCTACAATCTTAAAATATCATCTCCTAAGACTCCATTGATAGCAGGAAATACTCCCTCAAGATGACCGGCTTCTATTTGCCCTCCTCTGTCACATGTGAGAAGTGGAATGTCGAATCCTGCTTTTTGAATCATATTTTTTAAAGCACTCAGATATATCTTATCATCGCCATAAGAACCATATTCATTCTCCAATTGTACCATGAGGATGTTGTCCCCTCGGTTAATAGTTTGTGAAGATAGTTCTTCTCCCAATCGCATAATATACCTTTCACATGCTTTTAAAAAGTGTTCATTTCTACTTCGGAAAACCATACCTTCTTCATTTAAGAGCCTATAAGGATATCCTCCAAAGTCCCATTCCGCACATACATAGAGGCCTGGACGTAATAATACATAAAGACTTTCTTCTTGTGTCAATTTTATAAAATGAGATAAATCAGCTTGACCTTTGAAGTCAAAAATATCTGGTTGCCTTTTATGAAAATTCCCCAAAACGTAAGTAGATATGGTATTTAATCCCATTGCTTTTGTTCTTTTCAAACGGTCTCTCCAATATTCGTGAGGAATACACGAATAATGCATTTCACCACAAATCAGTTGTGTCCTTTTTCCAACAATGAGGAAAGAACCATTTTCTATTTTAAAACGTTGCTGGGCTGATGTTAATTCGCAACATAGTATAAACACTATTAGAAAGAATACTTTTATCAATTTCATATTTTAAATAAAAAGCTTAATCACTTTTGAAGTATTATGGAATGATTGCTGGATTGTAAAATATACTTTTGCAATATTTTTTAATACTTATTTCTTTTAAGTTGTTGTTGTATAATGTAATTTTGCGATACAAAGTTAGAAATACACTATGGTTATATGTGTTATTTTTTGATATATCTTTTTATAAATTTGATACAATATGAAAAACTCTGAAAAATACCTTTTACACTACCTGACTGCTAATTATTCAAATACTGCTAAATGGGGGATTTTATGTACTACAGTGGGATATCAGATTGTGGCCCCACGTTGTCATTATCCATTGTCTATACATCCAGACAATTATAACTTTAAGAGATATGGTAGGATACTTCATGAATATCAATTTGTCTATATTGTAGCAGGGAGTGGGTATTTCACTTCTGATTCTTGTGCAACTACCAAAGTATCTGCAGGTACGATAATTATGTTGTTTCCAGGCGAGCGACATACCTACCGACCGGATGCAAATACAGGTTGGACTGAATATTGGGTGGGTTTTAAAGGGGATGGAGCAGATGAATGGATACGTAATGGTTATTTTTCCCCTTCAACTCCCTTGTTGAATATCGGTATTAGTCAATCTATTCTTGAGCTCTATACAAATATTCTTGAAGTTGTTGAGGAAGAACGTACCGGATATGCAGTTTTTATTGCGAGTATTATATGCCATATGTTGGGAGAAGTGTATTATAAAAGTCAATGCCGGATTAATACTTCTGTTTTGGATAAAATAAATCTGGCAAGAATTATGATGCGGAAAAACTTACATACGAATAAGACATCGGAAGCAATAGCAACAGATTTAGGAGTTAGTTATTCATGGTTTAGGAAAGCTTTCAAAGAGAACATCGGAATTTCACCTGCTCAATATCAATTGCAACTTAAATTGAGTAAGGCCAAGGAGCTTCTTACAAATACGGATGATTCCATATCGGAGATTGCTTATCAATTAGGATTCGATAGTGTTAGCCATTTTTCTTTGTTTTTTAAGACAAAAGAGGGGGTTACGGCAAGTGAGTTCAAAAAATATGCAAGACCTAAATATTGATTAGGGATATTCCAAAAATAACTGAAATAAGGGGATCAGATAGAACTTTAACATTTTTGAAGTCAGGCTTATTTAATATGTTTTACAAAGTAGTTTTACTTATTAATGAGATATGCAGAATTTGCAAGACTTCGTATGTCGAACGTTCTAGTTACATATCATATTGGATAATGGCTACGAGACAGTAAGTGATGATAGTCACGCTAATCTGTATTCGGACAGCGTTCTCAGCGGTTCCCTGAAAAATCTTTATCTTGAGGTGTTGCTTCAGCCATTTGAAGCACAGTTCGACTAATCACCTTTTATAAAGATTGGCAACATTGAGTGTGGATAAGTGTTTGGTGTCTATCGGGAAAGTGAATCATGTTCATCTTCTTCATCACAGAAGCGGACGAACTTGAATGTTTCAGACCGGAGTTTTGGATAAGAAATATACTTAAGAATTAGTTAGAATACTTTATTATATGTATCATTATAGTATAAAAATCAAATAAAGGTTCTTCTTCAAATTTGGTGATAATCTTTTTTTATTTCTTAGCCTCACCTCTTTTTCCTCACGGTCAAGGAATTGTTCCCCAGTGAGAAACTGTAATTTTCCCGGTATATAAAAAGAAAATCCCCGAAAACAATAGCTCTCGGGGATTTTCATTACCTTTATTATAAAATCGATATTATTCCTTGATATCTTTTAGCTCCCAAGCCAAAGCACTGGCACCCAATACAGCAGCATCAGAATCTTTCAGTTCAGAAACGAGCAATTTTGTCTTACCTTTATAAATATTCAGTACATTATCATCGATTGACTTCATAATCGGTTTCATGATATAATCGCCTGATTTAGCCAAACCTCCGAACAATACGATTGCTTCAGGACTGGAGAATGCAATAGCATCTGCCAAAGCTTCACCCAGAATATTTCCTGTAAACTCGAATATTTCCTGTGCCAGTTTATCTCCTTGTACGGCAGCGTCATATACATCTTTTGAAGTGATACTTTCTGCCGGAATGTTACGAAGCAAGCTGGCATCAGTACGAGCAGCTAGAAATTCACGGGCTGTACGGGCTACACCAGTAGCCGAGCAGTAAGTTTCCAAACAACCTTTACGGCCACAACCACAGATACGACCGTCACGACGGGCAATCACGTGCCCCAATTCACCGGCAAAACCGTCATGGCCATACACCATTTGACCGTTGATAACAATACCGCTACCTACACCGGTACCCAGGGTAATCATGATAAAGTCTTTCATACCACGGGCAGCACCATAATCATTTCACCGATAGCAGCTGCATTAGCGTCATTGGTCAAAGCCGTAGGAATACCCAATCTTTCTTCAAACATAGCAGCTAACGGAAGGATCCCTCTCCAAGGCAAGTTTGGAGCGAATTCAATAGTTCCCGTATAGTAGTTACCATTCGGAGCACCCACACCGATACCTCTGATCTTATCGACACCGCCATTAGCGATAATCAACGGAAGCAGATTCTTGCAAACTTCGTCAGCATATTCTTCGGCAGTAGGATAACCGGCAGTTTTGATTGAGCTGCTGGCAATAATAGTTCCGCGTGCGTCTACAATCCCAAAGACGGTGTTCGTTCCGCCTATGTCAATACCTACTACGTAGGGCTTTTCCATGTTTGAATTCATGATACTTTTATTTAAAAGGGTTAGTTAATCATTAAGTTTACTGCACACAAATTACGTAAAGAAGATTGAGTCTACAAAATGTTTTTAGAAAAAAGTTCGGCCACCTTGCAACTTTTCGTATCTTGAAGCCGTCTAATAGTAGAAATTTATTAGAAAACAGGAACTAAATAAAGAAAATTGTGATACAACTAACGGACATCAACAAGACCTACAACAACGGAGCACCCCTCCATGTACTTAAAGGCATTAATCTCACTATCGGACGAGGTGAATTTGTTTCTATCATGGGAGCATCCGGGTCCGGGAAATCAACCTTACTTAATATATTAGGAATACTTGATAACTACGATACCGGAGATTATTATCTGAACAACGTACTTATCAAAGACTTGAGCGAAACCAAAGCCGCCGAATACCGGAACCGTATGATCGGCTTTATTTTCCAGTCATTCAACTTAATTTCCTTCAAAGACGCCGTAGAAAACGTTGCACTTCCTTTATTCTATCAAGGGATCAGCCGAAAGAAACGAAATGCACTTGCACTGGAATATCTCGACCGATTGGGACTGAAAGACTGGGCACACCATATGCCCAACGAAATGAGCGGCGGTCAGAAACAACGTGTAGCTATCGCCCGAGCACTCATCACCCAACCGCAAATTATCCTGGCTGACGAACCGACGGGAGCATTGGACAGCAAAACTTCAGTAGAAGTGATGCAAATCCTGAAAGACCTGCATAAAATGGGAATGACGATTGTAGTGGTCACCCATGAAAGCGGAGTGGCCAACCAGACCGATAAAATCATCCACATCAAAGACGGTATCATTGAACGAATTGAAGACAACATCGATCACGACGCTTCTCCTTTCGGCAAAAACGGATCATGAAATAAATCAAAATATACTACTATACAAACGATATCATGATTGACATCTGGCAAGAAATTTATAGTACTATCAAACGCAATAAGCTGAGGACCTTCCTTACGGGATTTGCCGTAGCATGGGGAATATTCATGCTTATCGTCCTATTGGGTGCAGGCAACGGACTGATTCATGCATTCGAGCAATCGGCTTCGGAACGGGCGATGAACTCTATCAAGATTTTCCCGGGTTGGACAAGTAAATCCTACGATGGATTGAAAGAAGGAAGACGGGTGCAACTGGACAATAAAGACGTAGACGCTACCAACCGGTATTTCCCGGATCATGTCATCAATACCGGTGGAACGGTATGGCAAGGAGGCGTAAATCTTAGTTTCGGGCAAGAGTATGTAAGCCTGAGTCTTTCCGGTGTATATCCCAATCATACGGAAGTAGAAGTTGTAAAACTCTTCAAAGGACGTTTCATCAACGAGATTGATATCAGGGAACGACGCAAAGTGATCGTGCTCCATAAGAAGACTGCTGAAATCTTATTCGACAAGACCCATACCGATCCTATCGGACAGTTTGTCAATGCCGGCAATGTGGTTTATCAAGTGGTTGGACTTTATAACGACAAGGGAGACAGCGGAGACAGCGACGCCTACATTCCTTTCAGTACTCTGCAAACCATTTATAATAAGGGTGACAAACTGAATAACCTCATCATGACTACCAAAAATTTGGAAACAATAGAAGCCAATGAGAAGTTTGAAACCTACTACCGCAAAGTTTTGGGAGCCAATCATCGTTTTGACCCGACCGACCATAGTGCAATTTGGATATGGAACCGATTTACCAATTATCTACAACAACAGCAGGGGTCGGCCATGCTCCGTATAGCGATTTGGGTTATCGGTATTTTTACATTACTAAGCGGAATTGTCGGAGTTTCCAATATCATGTTGATTACGGTAAAAGAACGTACCCGCGAATTTGGTATCCGCAAAGCACTCGGCGCCAAACCGCTTTCTATTCTTTGGCTGATTATCGTTGAGAGTGTCACTATTACCACAATATTCGGATATATAGGCATGGTGGCCGGTATCGGAGCAACCGAATGGATGAACAACGCTTTCGGCAATCAGACAATGGATACCGGAATGTGGACAGAAACGGTTTTTCTGAATCCTACTGTCGACATCAGAATCGCCATACAAGCTACACTCACATTAATAATAGCTGGAACATTGCCGGATTGTTCCCTGCCCGGAAAGCAGTCAGTATCCGGCCGATCGAAGCACTTAGAGCAGATTAAGATTATGAGAATAGACATAGATACTTGTGAGGAAATCCTCATCACTATCACAAGAAATAAGACAAGAAGTCTGCTGACTGCATTCGGTGTGTTCTGGGGAATTTTTATGCTTGTAGCCCTTATTGGCGGCGGACAGGGACTGGAATATATGCTAAAAAAGAACTTTGAAGGATTTGCGACTAACTCCGGTTTCCTAGCTTCACAAAGGACAGGAGAAGCGTATAAAGGTTTTCGCAAAGGAAGGTGGTGGAATCTGGAATCTACAGATATCGAACGCCTTCGTTCGCAGGTCAAAGAAGTGGAAGTCATTACCCCCTCCGTTGCACGTTGGGGATCTAAAGCTGTATACGAAGATAAGAAATATGATTGCAGTGTAAAAGGACTATACCCCGATTATCTCCACATCGAATCACAGGAAATGGCGTATGGACGGTTTATCAATGAAGTTGATATACGCGAAGCGCGAAAAGTTTGTGTGATCGGCAAACGAATTTATGAAAGCCTTTTCAAACCGGGAGAGAACCCGTGCGGCAAATACGTGAGAGTAGACGGGATTTATTATCAGGTGATCGGGATGTCTTCTTCCGAAGGAGATATGAATATACAAGGAAGAGCTTCGGAAGCCGTCACTCTACCTTTCACCACCATGCAACAGGCTTATAATCTGGGAGGGCAGATTGATGTAGTATGCTTCACAGCCAAACAAGGTGTCAAGGTGTCTGAACTGCAACCGAAAATGGAACAGATTATCAAAGCTGCCCATTATATCGCCCCTAACGACAAACAAGCAGTTATGTATCTGAATGCCGAAGCGATGTTTTCTATGGTAGACAACTTATTCAACGGCATTAATATATTGGTCTGGATGGTAGGATTAGGAACGTTACTGGCAGGTGCTATCGGTGTATCCAATATCATGATGGTGACCGTAAAGGAACGCACGACCGAAATTGGTATCCGCCGGGCTATCGGAGCACGTCCGAAAGATATCCTGCAACAGATTCTATCGGAAAGTATGGTGCTCACCACGATTGCCGGAATGTTCGGGATTTCTTTTGCCGTAATGATATTGCAAGTAGCAGATATGCTAGCCAGTTCAAACGGAGGAGACAGCCATTTTCAAGTCAGCTTCGGATTAGCGGTCGGCACTTGCGCACTTCTGGCTGCATTGGGGATGTTAGCCGGCCTGGCACCTGCTTATCGGGCAATGGCTATCAAGCCGATTGAAGCAATCAGAGATGAGTAGAAGTTGAGTATTGAGAAGGAAGAGTTGAAAGTTGAATAAAGAATTAAAAATTAAACATATATAATCAAGATGAAAAAGTATCTGAAAATCGTATTATTGGTAATTGTTGCCATAATCCTCGTCGGAACGTTCGTATTCCTTTATCAGAAGTCGCGCCCGAAGGTTGTTGTCTACGAAACCCTCAAGCCGGAAGTGACTGATCTGCAAAAGACCACCGTAGCTACCGGAAAAGTAGAACCAAGAGATGAAATTCTAATCAAGCCCCAGATCTCGGGTATTATTGACGAAGTATACAAGGAGGCAGGACAAGCAGTGAGGAAAGGTGAGGTGATAGCCAAGGTAAAGGTTATCCCCGAACTCGGACAGTTAAACTCGGCAGAAAGCCGTGTCCGTCTGGCGGAGATTAATGCAACACAGGCGGAAACGGATTTTTCCCGCGTGAAGAAACTGTATGAGGACCAACTAATCAGCCGGGAAGAATATGAGAAAAGTGAAGTAGCCGTCAAACAGGCACGCGAAGAAAAGCAGACTGCCAAAGATAACCTGGAAATCGTAAAAGAAGGTATTACCAAAAACAGTGCTTCATTCAGCAGTACCATGATTCGTTCTACTATCGACGGACTGATTCTGGACGTACCGGTAAAAGCCGGAAACTCGGTGATCATGAGTAACACCTTCAATGACGGAACAACTATTGCTACGGTAGCCAACATGAATGATTTGATTTTCCGTGGTAATATTGATGAAACAGAAGTAGGCCGCATCCATGAAGGTATGCCGCTTAAGTTGACTATCGGAGCTTTACAAAATCTGACATTCAACGCGATATTGGAATATATATCTCCTAAAGGAGTAGAGACTAACGGAGCTAACCAGTTTGAAATTAAAGCTGCTATTTCAGTTCCGGACTCCGTACAGGTTCGTTCCGGTTATTCGGCGAATGCGGAAATTGTATTGCAGCGTGCCAATAAGGTACTGGCAGTACCCGAAAGCACCGTTGAATTTAAAGGTGATTCTACATTTGTATATATCATGACTGATTCCGTACCCGAACAGAAATTCCAACGTACACAAGTGACCACAGGAATGAGTGATGGTATCAAAATTGAGATTAAGAAAGGGGTGACTGCCAATGACAAAATTCGCGGCGCCGAGAAAAAAGACAAATAATTCATTTTCTATGAAAACAATCTATAAAACCATAGCTATCTTTCTACTCGCCGGAACAGGAGTAGATTCCGCACAGGCACAGAACGGTTCTTCGCAAACCTGGACGTTGCGGCAATGTATTGATTATGCTATCGAGCATAACATCAATATTCGCCAGACAGCTAATGAAGCAGAACAAAATAAAGTGGACGTAAATACAGCCAAATGGGCACGCCTCCCGAATCTAAGCGGAAGTGCGAGTCAGAATTGGAGTTGGGGACGTAGTGCCTCGCCGGTAGATAACTCCTACAGTGATATCAATAGCGCGAATACGAGCCTCAGCTTAGGGACCAATGTACCGATTTTTACAGGTTTACAGTTATCAAATCAATATTCATTAGCCAAGTTGAATCTTAGGGCCGCTATCGAGGACCTGAACAAAGCTAAAGAAGATATAGCCATCAACGTTACCTCTGCTTATCTGCAAGTTCTATTTAACCTGGAGTTAAGCAAAGTCGCCTTTAATCAGACGAACTTGAGCAAAGATCAGTTGAAACGCATCAAAGGACTCTTCGAAGTAGGTAAAGCCTCACCATCGGAAGTGGCTGAAGCACAAGCACGTGTGGCACAAGATGAAATGACTTCCGTACAAGCGGACAATACATATAAATTATCATTGCTAGACCTCAGCCAACTGCTTGAGTTACCGACTCCCGAAGGTTTCATTCTCGAAAATCCGAAAGAAGAACTGGAATTCGAAGCGCTAACTCCGCCGGATGATATATATACACAAGCGCTTGCCTACAAACCTAGCATTAAAGCAGCGGAATATCGCTTGCAAGGTAGTCAGAAGAACATCCGTATCGCTCAAAGTAATTTTTATCCGCAATTATCTTTCAGTGCCGGACTCGGAAGCAACTATTATACAGTGAGTGGTAAATCAGAGGGAAGTTTCAGCAGCCAGATGAAAAATAACCTCAACAAATATATCGGATTTAATCTTAGTGTCCCTATCTTTAACCGTTTCGCTACACGAAACCGTGTACGAACCGCCCGGTTACAACAAGCAAATCTCAGTTTACAACTAGATAATACCAAAAAGATTCTTTACAAAGAAATCCAACAAGCCTGGTACAATGCTCTGGCAGCAGAAAGTAAATATAACTCCAGTGAAGTGGCAGTGAAAGCCAATGAAGAATCTTTCCGGTTAATGAGCGAGAAATTCAATAACGGTAAAGCAACTTTCGTGGAATATAATGAGTCAAAGTTGAATCTGACTAAAGCACTCTCTGACAAGTTACAGGCTAAATATGATTATCTGTTCCGTACTAAAATTCTGGATTTCTATAAAGGAGAAATCATAGAATAGAAAACGCCATTGAGTTTTTTACAAGAAATACTTCAAACATATCCGCCGGTTCATTCGTTACTATAGAAAGAACCAACGGATATGAAACACTTTATCATCGCAGCAGAAATTTATCTTGCAGGAGGATGTTTCTGGGGAACAGAACATTTCCTAAAACAAATCAGAGGAGTAGAAAGTACCGAGGTAGGCTATGCCAACAGTATTATCAACCAGCCGACCTATCAACAGGTATGTTCGGGAGAAACCAATGCAGCTGAAACGGTGAAAGTAGTCTATGACCCCGAAACAGTTAATTTAAGTCTGCTTCTTGATCTGTATTTTAAAACGATTGATCCTACCAGCCTCAACCGGCAAGGAAATGATCGCGGTACGCAATATAGAACGGGGATTTATTATACTAATAAAGCGGATATCGCTGTTATTAATCAGGCTGTCCGGGCATTAGCGGATCAATATAAAAATCCCATTGCCATAGAAGTAAAACCATTGACAAATTTCTATCCGGCAGAAAACTATCATCAGGATTATCTGGATAAAAATCCGAACGGCTATTGCCATATCAACCCGGCTTTATTTGAAATGGCACGCAAAGCCAATGCTCCCAAGTCCAAAGTTTATCAAAAACCGGATGACACAGTCCTTCGCCAACAATTATCGGCAGAGCAATATGCCGTCACCCAGAAAAATGCTACGGAACCTGCTTTCCGGAATGAATACTGGGACGAGTACCGTCCCGGTATCTACGCAGATATCACCACCGGAGAACCCCTATTTGTTTCGACCGACAAGTTCGATTCCGGTTGTGGCTGGCCTAGTTTCTCCCAACCGATTCAAAAGGACTTGATTACAGAGAAGAAAGATACTTCTTATGGAATGACACGTACCGAAGTACGCAGTAAAACCGGAGACGCCCACCTAGGACATGTATTTACGGATGGTCCGAAAGAAAAAGGAGGATTACGTTACTGTATCAATAGTGCTTCTCTTCGTTTTATTCCGAAAGAAAAAATGAAAGAGGAAGGCTACGGAGAATACTTACCGCTTATCAAATAAAAAAAGAACGGCGGACTGTCCTTCAAAGGCTGTCCATCGCGTTTAATGCATTTTTTTACCTACCTTTGCATCCGATAATTAAAAGGTAAATGATGAAAACAAATAGCCAAAAGCGTATTCTTCCGCTAGCTCTCAGTGGAGGAATACTCATCTGCCTCATTTGTATCTACTCAGGTCGCAGCGTTCTTCTACGGAGCATAGTCAACCGACACACATCCCGTATCGAGCAGACACACGGGTTATGCATTCATTACGACAAACTGGAGATGAATGGTTTAAATGAAATATATCTCCAAGGCCTTTCGGTTATCCCCGAACAACGGGATACACTATTCACATTAGCATCAACCCGCATCAAGCTGAATTTTTGGAAATTACTCACCAAGAAAATAGAAGTAAGCTACATAGCAGCAGAAGATATCAGACTCACATTTACAAAGCAAGACTCCATCGCCAATTATGATTTTCTCTTTAAAAAAGACCGGAAAGTTCCATCACAAACATCCGGTCAAACCGTAACGGAAATCAATTATGCGGAAAGAATAAACAAACTACTCAATTTATGCTACGGTTTTCTACCTGAAAACGGACAATTAAAACAGATTTATATCACTGAACGAAAAGACAGCAACTTCGTTTCTATGGTATTCCCTTCTTTTATCATCAAAGAGAACAAGTTCCGGTCAACCATTGAGATACACGAAGATACACTAACCCGGCATTGGATAGCTGATGGCGAACTGAAACAATCTGCCAATACATTAATGGCAAAGCTATACTCTGCCGATTCCACAAAAGTTTCTATACCTTATATTACCCGCCGTTTTGGTGCGAAAGTCACTTTTGACACCTTATCTTATAGCATGACCAAAGAAAGTAATGGAAAAAACCAGCTATATCTCAACGGAAAAGCGAAAGTAAACGGACTTGATATATTCCACAAAGTACTGTCTCCCGAAGTGATTCATCTCGACCGCGGACATTTAGGATATCAAATGAACATTAGCGACCATTCTTTTGAATTGGATAGCACCACTACGGTTATATTCAATAAAATTCAGGTTCATCCTTATCTACGAGCCGAAAAGAAAAAAGATTTATGGCATTTCACTGCAGCCGTTGACAAATCATGGTTTCCGGCAGACGAGCTGTTCAGTTCTCTGCCCAAAGGCCTGTTCAACAACCTGGAAGGTATCAAAACAAGTGGTGAGTTAGCTTATCATTTCCTGTTGGATATTGATTTTGCACAATTGGATAGTCTCAAATTAGAATCAGAGTTGAAAGAGAGGAATTTCGAAATTGTAGAATATGGCGATACCCAACTGTCCAAGATGTCAGGCGAGTTTGTCTACACAGCATATGAAAATGGAATGCCAGTACGCACTTTCCCCGTCGGCCCTTCCTGGGAACATTTCACCCCACTTGACAGCATTTCACCGATCCTGCAAATGTCTGTGATGCAAAGTGAAGACGGGGCGTTTTATTATCATCATGGTTTCCTGCCCGATACACTCCCCGAAGCGTTGATTTACGATTTGCAAGTCAAACGTTTTGCACGTGGCGGAAGCACTATCACAATGCAATTAGTGAAGAATGTATTTCTGAACAAAAATAAAAACTTTGCCCGCAAACTGGAAGAAGCATTGATTGTATGGATCATAGAAACAAAGAGACTGACTTCGAAAGAACGGATGTATGAGGTATATCTGAATATTGCGGAATGGGGCCCGCTAATCTACGGCATCCAGGAGGCTTCCGCCTACTACTTCAACAAACGTCCTTCCCAACTGACTACGGAAGAAAGTATCTTCCTGGCTTCTATCATCCCGAAGCCCAAACATTTCCGCAGTTCTTTCGCAGAAAACGGAAAACTGAAAGAGAGCATGGAAGGATATTATAAACTCATTGCGGACGTCTTGCCCAAAAAGGTTTGATAAGTGAAATCGAGGCGGATACTATCCGCCCCGAAATCCAAGTTACGGGCGATGCCCTGAATAGTCTAGCCGGCAAAACACCGGAGTCTAGCTCTCCTACCGCTGAGGAGCAATGATATAAATAATTAAAGGAATAGGTTATCTTCTTGAATTGGTGTCTCGCTCTGAAGAACGGGAAGAAGAACTTCGACTGCTGCTTCTCGTACTTTCGGAAGAGGAACGTCTTTCCGTTTTTCCACCGGAAACATTGCTCCGGTTAGAACTACTGCTACGGCTCGGACCGGAAGTACTGCTACTGCGACCGGAACTGCTGCCCCGGCTAGTGGAAGTGTTACTTCTATCGGAACGATTATTTCTACCGGACGAAGAGCTACTGCCGCTACCGGACGGACGACTATTATTTCTTCTACTTGTACTCGAGCTACTACTCTCACGATTAGGACGGCTTGCTGTCGTACTGCTACCTCCCGTCGGTCTACGATCTGATTCAGGACGAACTGATGTTGAGGGCCGTGAAGAACTGCCAGGCCGCGTTGTCGTTCCGGGTCGCGTTGCCGTTCCGGGACGAGTTGATGTTCCCGGTCGTGAATTATGACTCGGACGCTGTGATGGACTTGGACGTCCCGTTACCCCCGGACGAGTCGGTGCATTGTGCGGACGGACGGAAGAATTCGGGCGGAAATGAACCGAACCAAAATCCGAACGACGATAAGAATGGAAAGATCTCTGCTCTCTTACCCGATACGGAGTAGGATAATGTCTGAAATTATATCTGTCCCGATAGAAACTTACGTGATGAAGGTGCGGGCGATAATGTGCTCCACAGTAAGTCCGATAATGATAAGGCAGACCGAAGTAGAACAAACTACGATTCGGATAATTCACATAAACCCGGAAACTCCATCTTCCGCCGGTAATATAAATCGGGCGGTAGAAATAATCAGTTCCCAGAAACCGACGATACTGTGCGTCACTCAATACCCACCGGAGGTCATCATTACGAATATCCAAAGCTTCATAATAATCATCTAATGCCCATTCATAGCCACGGGCCACATAATCCATGATATTACGAACAGAATAAATAAAGTCGTAATTAATCTCATACGCATCATTATATTGCTGAGTGCTCAAACTCAATTCGTATGCCATTTTATCAGTAAGAAAGCGTGTTTCCTTACGCACTTTGCTAGTGCTCATTCCAGCCATCGCTGTCGTACCGACAGTCAGCCCGATAGCAAAGAGTAAAAATAATATTCGCTTCATAATTTAATCTCCTATCATTTATTTGTTTGATGATATTCTTTGATAAACTTGTACATTTCATCTTTATACACAGTGGAAAACAAGCTATCAATCACCTTATTAAAATTCTGCTTATCCCTTACATAAGGATAAAGTTTCTTCATCATCTCAACCTGATCGGGCGTATAAGAAATCTCTTTTACAATTCTCACACATTGGCTTGAAGTAACATCATGCTTGTCCAACATCTGTCCGATCAACCTCTTCTGGTCATCACTCATAATTGTGAATTTCAACTTCTCGATGAAGTTATTAAACTCAGTATCCGTCATCAGACGAATTTCTTCCGGCTGGTGACCGGGAACAACTTCAACAGTAGTGACAGTAGGAGGAGGTACTACGACCGGATGCGGCGAAGGTCTGCCATAGCCTTTGAATGTATCCATACTGATCACCTTTTTATTGGCAAACTGAACAATGATTGTCATGGGCTCCGAAGTCAAAACAGGCGTCCCGTTATCACGATGAAATTCCCATTCTTCCATATCACCGTCGAAACGTCGGTAATCCGGTTTTCCCAAAATACTTTCAACATCTCTTTGAGTCATCCCTTGCTGTACACCCATAACCTGCTTGTTAGAAATATAGCTGGTAAAACAGCTGCTGACTCCCAGTCCCAATGCCAACAGTAGGATGATATGTATCTTTTTCATAGCCATATAGTTTTAATAGTTAGTATCAGCGTCTGCCATAGTTCTGCACAAACTTATTCATTTCATCCTTATTGGAAGAAAACGTCAGTGTAGCAATCACCGTAAAGAAAGCCTCCTTGTCAACAATCCGGGGATACATCTTTTTCATGATTGCCATTCGGTCATCATCAAAAGTATAGAGCTTTGTCACTTGGAGACATTGGGCAGACGTAAAATCTGAATTTGCCAATGCAGTATTAAGCAATGCCATGCGATCATCCTCAAACGGTTCTTTTTTCAGATTATTATAGAACGTTTTAAAAAGCTGATCGTTCATCACCCTGTCGTGACGGTCATAATTCGGACGGTGTTCTCCTTGTCCCGGTCTGCCCGGACGGACATTGGCATGACGGTCATCTACAAAAATATCTTTCACACCTCTTCCGTCGAAGTAAATACGTTCGTTGTACAACCTCTCCCCTTTCCAAACACGCTCTCCCGGACGGGTGAAACGGGTAGCATAAACCTCAACCGTGTAATATCCCCGATCCAGGTTAGCTACAAAGCAAGTGGTAGTCGGCAAGCACATCTGGTTTCCACCAAAGTAAACAAGAATAGGGGTATTACCACCGTCAATACGGATTCCGCTGACGGACTGCGCTTGTAAAGAGAGAGCGGATAACAGGATGCAGAAACTTATTATTATCTTACGCATAACTTATCTAGTTTTTATTATTACTTCTTTATTTAATCTGATACTACAAAAATAGGGCGAGGAAACTCCCCACCCCAGTGATTCTCTCTATTCATACATAGGGATTTCCCTATTCTGATTAGGAGTCTGCCAAAGTGATGCCATCTTCGTGCAAGGTTATCAGGTGTTTCTTATACAAGTCGCCCACTCCTTTCTTAAAGGTCTTCTTGCTGACACCAAATGTAGCATAAATATCTTCCGCAGGACTTTTATCATTCAGTCTGATCCTTCCGTCATTCTCCCTGATATAATTCAGCAAGGTTTTCGAGAAATCATCTATCTTCTCAAAGCCTGGTTTCTGAAGGATCAAATCCACCTTGCCGTCTTCGCGCACCTGTTTCACAAAAGCCTTCATCTCCATACCTGTCTGCAATGTAGAAAATATCTCGTTTTCGTAAAGCAAACCGCTATACTTATTGTCTATGATTGCCTTGAAGCCCAAATCCGTTTTCTGCCAAATGAGAATATTCACTTCATCCCCCGAAGCATACTCGGCCTGTCTTTCGACAGATAGCGTTCCACCTTTGCCGAAGCCACAATGCGATAACTTTCATCATCCAAATGTGCATGAATCACGTACTTCCGTCCAACCTGCATCTTCATCTTCTGCTCACTGAACGGCACAAACAGGTCCTTCATCAACCCCCAGTTCAAGAAAGCTCCAAACTGATTCACCCATGCCACTTCCAGACAGGCAAACTGCCCTACCTGCACCAACGGAGTCAGCGTAGTGGCAATCAATCTCTCATCCATATCCAGATAAAGAAAGACATTCAAAAAGTCTCCTATTTTACAGTCTTCGGGCACATAACGGGTGGGCAACAAAATCTCCCCCTCCTCTCCTCCGTCGAGATACACCCCGAAATCGACTTCCTTTACAACTTCAAGCTGATTGAATTTTCCTAATTCGATGCTCATATTTATCCATTTATATAATATAGGATACAAAGATAATCTATTTTAGACAGATCCTTCAATCAGCCAGCTATAACTTTTCGTTATCTGATAAAACTATTTTCAATGACAATCAGGTCAATAAAGTGTTAACTTTGTAGCGACAAAAAGAAATAACAGATTATTCACCTTTAAATAGATAGCTTTATGGAATTTTTAACCAACGAGAAACTTACAATTGTAGGAGCAGCCGGAATGATTGGCTCCAATATGGCTCAAACTGCCATGATGATGAAACTCACTCCGAATATTTGTCTGTATGATCCGTTTGCTCCCGCTTTGGAAGGGGTGGCAGAAGAATTGTACCACTGCGGCTTCGAAGGTGTCAACCTTACTTATACTTCTGATATCAAAGAAGCGTTGACCGGAGCATCTTACATCGTTTCTTCCGGTGGTGCAGCCCGCAAAGCAGGTATGACCCGTGAGGACTTGCTGAAAGGAAATGCAGAAATCGCCGCTCAATTCGGTAAAGACGTCCGCCAATATTGCCCGAACGTAAAACATATTGTTGTCATTTTCAATCCGGCCGACATTACCGGTTTGATTACCTTACTGTATTCCGGACTGAAACCGTCTCAGGTTTCTACGCTGGCAGCATTGGACAGCACCCGTCTGCAAAACGAACTGGTGAAATACTTCCATATCCCGGCTTCTGAAATTCAGAACTGCCGCACATACGGCGGTCATGGCGAACAAATGGCCGTATTTGCTTCTACCACTAAAGTGAAAGGAGAACCGTTGACTGATTTCATTGGTACGACCCGTCTCCCATTAACCGAATGGGAAGAACTGAAAGTACGTGTTATCCAAGGTGGAAAGCACATCATCGATCTGCGCGGCCGTTCTTCTTTCCAAAGCCCCGCCTATCTTTCTATCGAGATGATCGCTGCCGCTATGGGCGGACAACCTTTCCGCTGGCCTGCCGGAACGTATGTCTCCAATGGAAAATTCGATCATATCATGATGGCAATGGAAACTTCAATCACCAAAAACGGTGTCACTTATAAGGAAGTAGCCGGAACTCCTGCCGAACAGGCTGAACTGGAAAAGAGCTACGAACACTTGTGCAAGCTCCGTGATGAAGTTATTGAAATGGGAATCATACCTGCCATCAAAGACTGGCATTCATTGAATCCAAACATCGATTAAACAAGCATATTGATAAAAAGCCGGAACTCTACCGATATTTCTATTGGTCTGAGTTCCGGCTTTTTCTATTTATTCATTCTTTGAATGAGAAGTACATTCCGGACAAATCCCCTTGAGAACATAATTAATGCTATGTAACGTGAATCCTTTAGGCAAATCAATAACCGGAATATGTGTACCTTCCAGACAAAAAGTCCGATGACATTTCTCACAATAGAAATGCGAGTGTAAATCCTGCACCACGCAGTTACAGGAGTTGTCGCAAACGGCATACTTCAACGAACCGCTTCCATCATCTATGCTATGTATCAGGTGATGAGACAGAAAGAGAGCTATTGTCCTGGATATGGTCGATTTGTCTACCGTATCCAGGAGAGTTTCCAGATCCAGTAACGATACGCCCGTCCAACTTCCAACATATTTTTCAATATGAGAAGCCTTATTGCTGTCGGTTTGATATCCCGTCTTTCCAGCTTATCCAAATAAACATTCTCTTCCATATTCTTTTTATTTTATCATCTTCTGTATTCTTACTGCATTCATAATGGCAAGCAATGCAACGCCGACATCCGCAAAGACAGCTTCCCAAAGTGTAGCCAGTCCGCCGGCTCCCAAGATAAGTACCAGCAGTTTCACTCCAAATGCCAGCGACACGTTCTGCCAGATAATCCGGCGAGTCAGCTTTCCTACTTTAATGGCTTCGGCCACTTTCGACGGTTGATCTGTTTGTATCACGACATCAGCTGTTTCAATCGCCGCATCACTGCCCAATCCACCCATAGCAATACCGACATGGCTCAACGCAAGCACAGGAGCGTCGTTCATCCCGTCACCGACAAAGGCAATCTGATTTGCTTCATTCTTCCGCAATTCCTCCAGATGTTTCACTTTACCGTCAGGAAGCAGATCGCCATAAGCCTTTGATATACCGAGCTTCTCTGCAAAGTTAGTAACAATACTCTGTTTATCACCGGATAATATCTGAATGTTTTCAATGTTTAATGCTTTTAAGTTATCAATCGCCGTCTTCGCGTCATCCTTCAATGCGTCCGCCAACAAGAGATAACCCGCATAACTGCCTCCAATAGCACAAACTACAATCGTATCGGTAACACTCTGCAATTCTGCCGGATATTTTATGCTAAACTTAGACAGTAACCGACTATTTCCAACGAGCACCGAAGTCCCGTCTATTATTGCCTCCAAACCGAGACCTGCAAATTCTTTAGTATTGGTGACAACCGCAAGCCCTATATCCTGCAGCTTTGCATAGTTCACAATCGCTTTAGCGATCGGATGTGTACTGTCACTTTCTACTGAAGCAATCATCCTCACCAGTTCCTTCTCCGAAATCCCGGATACACACTTACAATCCTGCACCTCAAATGTTCCTTTGGTCAGCGTTCCCGTTTTATCGAATACGACTGTATTGATTTTAGTGACTGCATCCAGATAATTGCCGCCTTTAAACAGAATCCCCAATCGGGAAGCTGCTCCGATACCACCGAAATAACCTAATGGAATACTTACTACCAGCGCACATGGACACGAAATTACCAGAAAAACCAAAGCTCTGTATAACCAATCATTAAATGTAAACACGAATTGAGGGTCTATCAATGAATAGCCGAACGGGAGTAGCACAATCAATACCGCCAGTGCTATGACAATAGGAGTATAGATACGGGCAAACTTACGGATGAAAAGTTCTGCCGGCGCTTTGCGCTCGGAGGCATTCTGCACAGTTCCAATATACGGGAAAGAGCACTTTTCTCGAGGGTTTGGTGACTTGGATGCGTACGACTTTGTCGGCGCAATCATTCCGGCAAGCACTTCCCCGCCCTGGCAGATGTTGCGGGGAACACTTTCTCCCGTCAACGCGGCCGTATTAAAAGCAGCGATTTCATTCAACATCACTCCGTCCAAAGGAACTCTCCCACCCGCCTTTATTTCAATGACCTCTCCTACTTTTACATTTTGAGGACTTTCTACCACAAGATTATCCTCCCTAAGCACCAAGGCTTTCTCAGGTCTCACATCCAGCAAAGCACCGATATTACGTTTCACCCTGTCTACCGCTTTATTCTGAAACAACTCTCCTATCGTATAAAACAGCATTACAGCGACTCCTTCCGGATACTCACCAATATAAAAGGCTCCCAGCGTAGCAACAATCATCAGTGTAAACTCGCTGAAGTAGTCTTTTTCCCTGATACCCTCCCAAGCCTCTTTCATCACTGGTATTCCTACCGGAAGATAAGCCAGGATATACCATATTAAAGCAACATACTCTCCAAGGAAAAAGGCAAAATTCAGGGCATTCATTATAATACCTCCTATCAGAAGTATAAATGAAAGCCCTACTTTCCAGTATTCGTGAACTATCGAAGTACTGGCATTCTTTTTATTTTCTGTCGTGCATGAATGTGCACCGCAACAACAATGTCCCATATTCATTCGTTTTTTATCTGTTGCAAAGGTAACGAATGATTCGTGCAACAAAGTTGCAAAGTCCGTTTTAGAACATATAACCCAATGATTCATCAGGTTCCTGTTTTTCATACCCAAATCTTTCTGCACGTCAATCAACCCGAAATCATAACTCAAAGCAACCTGATATTTTTTGTTGAACTCAACACCGGCTTTCAATCCGAGGCCGAAGTCGAATCGTTTGAACCCGTCATCGCCAAATATATCTTCAGATACAGATTTACCTTCCAGGCCTCCTACACTTTCCATACCTTCTATATCAGCCCAATCACCAATCGCATTGCCTATGCTCAATTTTGCTTTTCCAAACAGACCGACAGCCAAATAAGGACCTACGCTACCAAACAGCGCAAAGTTTTCATTTACAGCATATTTATAACCAACATGCACCGGTATCTCCAAATAATACGGATTAAATTTAACGGTTGCAATTGATCCTCCATCAATTTTAGCACCTTTCAACGTCAGTAACGCAGCAAAATCCATGTATGCCCCACTTGCTTCCTGCGATAACCCCAGCTCAGCTTTGACACCTGCATGAAAACCTACCCTGTTGTCAAAACCGGTAAAAGTATATTTACTCACATTCATCCCTGCCATAACACCCCATTTCAAGTTGTCCTGCGCATTTACACTCACCATAGCTATCGCTGTTAAAACGAATAATACCAGAATCTTTTTCATAAGAATGAATAATTTAATTATTGTTTAGAAATCATGTGCTTCAAATATAAGAAAAACAAGGTTCAATATATCCGGTAGGACGAATAAATTCGCTACATAAAATACGTATCTTTAAGATAACATTAATATAGCTCCACATTCTATATAAAAGTATTAAAATCCAAGTAAAAGAAAAACATATTTATAGTAAAGACAGCGACTACACATACATCGCGTAAAGCAATAGATATTTATATATTACGTTACCTACATCCTTATCATATCTCGTCTTCATCCATTTATGTTCTTATCTCATCTTCTATCGTTCCACTCAAGTAGACAGATCTATGCACTCCAGTAGATAAATCCTGCCACTCCAGTAAACAAGCCTGTTCACTAAAGTAGAACGAATAAGATATCACTTAAAAAACATAACATTAGTTAGTGAATAATTAGTTATTACTTAATGTTTTATATGAAAACAATAGGTATCCTCCAGATAGAATAAGCTTGGTTAAATACTACCGAAAGGATTTATTACCCTATGAGAAATAAGAGAAAATAGTATGAGAAATGAAGGAACTTGAAGAGAAAACTATGAGAAATGCATGAGAAATACCAATTCAAAAAACATTTCTCATAGCGGTATCTTACTAATAATCTTACATTTAGCCACTAGGTTATGAGAATATGAGAAATGAAAACAAAAAACTGATTCTTCTTCAAATTTGGGGTAAAATTAATTAAGAAAATAATAATTTGATAATCGATAGTATTCAACATTCTCCTCCTTCAGGAAGGAGGAGTCCCCGTAGGGGGAGGTGGTAGGTGAATGCGTAAGT